>ERZ1031779.322-NODE-322-length-10923-cov-3.032573_pt1 | contig 10923 bp, 11 predicted proteins | sample MGYA00518170_ERZ1031779 | MGnify/ENA primary metagenome ERZ1031779 (study PRJEB33719, sample SAMN04261241) | wastewater metagenome | biome: rural village; feature: human; material: feces | host: Homo sapiens | place: El Salvador | collected 2013-01-07 ... | reverse complement strand
AAATAAGAAACTAGTATTATATGATATGGCTTCTATATGTCCCGCAAAACTATAATATGTGTCAAGAGAAGTCTCGTAATCGATGCTTTTTCCTTGTATCGTGTTTAAATCTTGCATGTAGTTGATAAACTTTTCCATGTCTTTAAAATCAGAAAGGTTTGCTATAACAGGCATAAAAAGATAATATGCCTCATCTTTATCTACTTGTTTGGCTTCCATAAGCATTTCAAGAAATAACTTTTCTGGTATTATGGCACCGTGACTAAAACTTGTACCTTTAGGCGTATAGTGGATATCATCGTTTAGGATGCCAATTACTTTTAAATCATATGTTTTATGTATTTCAATATTTTCGTTGTTAGTCTACATTATTGAATAGGAAATATAATCACCAACATTTACTTTTTTTATTTGGCCATCGACATATTGATAAGTGTTAGGTGTAATCACACATACCAAACTTCCTTTTTCAAGTTCGCGGTCATTGAATGTTCTTCCTTTTTTGATTTTTGAGTAGTTTACTATAATTTCTTCACCTTCTTGATATGTATAATAATTGTATTTATAGTGAATAATCGAGAAGTCACTATTTTGACAACTATATAATGGAAAAGGTGAATAATAATCTAATCTTCCTTTTTTGTATTCATCAAATGCTGATATCTCAAAGATATTAAAATAATCACCGTTTGTGTTTGCTTCTTTAACTTCTGAGGGATTAGAGTTGAAAGTAAGACCATATACATCACTGTAGGCTTTAATAAGCTTTCCGTTCATTCTTAGATTTATATCAATATATTTTGGATTAAATTCGTTTTTTATATTGGCTAAATCAGAATAATATTCTTCTGTTGCTCTTTGTACTGTATTTATATCAAAATCTAGTCTTCCAAGAGTAAGATTGTTGTTTAATGCAACTAGAGAATTTACATTTTTGGTAAAACCACTTTTAACCTGATTACCAATGTTTTTAAAAAAATAGCTTGTAAATAATAAACAAGAAATAACAAACATCACCACTATAAGCAGTGATGTTTGTCTAATTCTATGTATTATTGAATTTAGAATTCTAGTAATCATGGCAAGCGAAAGACATGTTGATGATCAACATAAATGTCTCTACCATTAATCGTTTCTTTAACACTTGATGTAACGACAATTGAAACTGAATTTCCAGAGTATGAAACGTCATATGTTGTATGTACCACTATGGCGTCATGACTACCGCCTTGAGGTCCATGATTATCATTTGCTCCAGATGTGCAACTTGTTACATTAACATCTCTTGCAAATGGTTGTCCTTGACCATTTACTCCATAATAGTATGTTCCTGACACAGAAAATTGCACCTCATATCCATTGACTCCATCAGAATAAGTGGTAAAAATTGTTTCAGATTTGCTAAAAGGCTTTGTTATGCCTGTTGGCATTATTTGGTAATTTTCTTCTTCCGCAAAAAGAGTATTTGATGGAATGACCATTAAAAATGTAAGTATTAATAAACTTGTACATAAGAATTTAAAAAGTTTCATTATTTTTTTCCTCCTTTGAAACTCCATAGTTATGTTGCAACATTTACTTTTATGCATTTATTATACATTTAACATCAGCGTTTGAATACGATTATGACCACATACCCGTTTCATCAAGACCGTGAGCACTCTAATGAGTAATTGAGGGTTCCTATCTTTACAAGGATGTTAAAATATAAAGGGTATAAAGAAAGAAGGTTTTATATTTATGATAAATGTTTATATTATTTCAGGCTTTTTGGGTGCTGGTAAGACTACTTTTATTCAAAAGTTATTAACAGAGAAGAAGTTTTCTAAGGTAATGTTACTAGAGAATGAGTTTGGTGAAGTTGGTGTTGATGGAGCTTTCTTCGATAGTGCATTGAATGTAAAAGAGATTAATAATGGTTGTATCTGTTGTTCCTTAAAGGGTGATTTTAAATCAGCTTTAGAAGAGATAGAGAATATGGATGTTACTGATTTGATTATTGAACCATCTGGTGTTGGCAAGTTATCAGATATTTTAAATGTAGTAAAAGAAGATGAAGATTTTAGAGTAGTTTCTCATGTTTGTGTTGTGGATGTTAAGACTTGTAAGAAGTATCATAAGAATTTTAAGGAATACTTTGATGATCAGGTAAAGGCTGCTAATGCGGTTATCTTGTCTCATGTTGATGTAGCTAGTGATAAGGTAGAGGCTGCTAAAGAGATTATTCATGAGATTCATGATGATGTGCTTGTTATTGATAAGCCAATTGAGTCTTATTCTATTGAAGAGTTGATGGATTTGATTGTGGCAGGCCATGAGGAAGAGTGTGAGTGTGAATGTCACCATGATCATGAACAAGAACATGAATGTTGTTGTGGTCATTATCACCATGATCACGACCATGACCATGAACATCACCACCATCATGATGATGACGATGATGAAGTATTTAAGAATCAAATCATTAGAACCGATTATGTGTTTACTAAGGAAGAACTTGAGAGTATCTTGAGTGATGTTGATGAAGATATTATTCGTATTAAGGGTTATGTTAATTCAAGTGAGGGTACTTTGTATCTAAATTATGTTTTAAATGAATATCATATTTACTTAGGTGAAAAGAGGAATGATTCTTTAGTTTCTATTATTGGTACTAAGATTGATAGAAATAAGTATAAAGAGGTTTTCCATGGATAGACCTATATATATGGTTACCGGTTTTCTTGATTCTGGTAAGACTACTGCAATTAAGAGAACTTTGTCAGATCCACGTTTTACAGAAGATGAGAGAACTTTGATTATTTCTTTTGAAGAGGGTGATGAGGAGTATGATAAGGAGTTTTTAGAGAAGACTCATAGTGATGTAGTTTATATGGATTATAAGGATTTTGATGATAACAAGTTGTTAGAATTAGATGATATTTATAATCCTGATCGTTTCTTTATTGAGTTTAATGGAATGGATGATGATGCAACTTTGGTTAATATGGATTTACCTTTAGGCATGGAGTTTGCCCAATTAATTTGTACTATTGATGCGTCTAAGTTTAAGTTACAGGTTACTAATATGCCTCAGTTTTTGTTTAATCATGTTAATGCGTGCGAGATTATCGTGTTAAATCGTTATGAGGGTGCTGATTTTAGGTATCTAAGAAATAATATCAAGAGCATGAATCAATATTGTGCTATTGGCTTAGAAGATGAAAATGGCAATATGTATGAGATGCCTAAGGATGATTTGTTTAGTAAGGATAATCTTGATATTAGTGATGCTGATTATGGTTTGTTCTATATGGATGCGATTGATAATTACAAGAAGTATGATGGCGCTCCTATAAAGTTTAATGGTTTCTATTATGAGGGAGATAAGAAAACTAAGGTATTCGGTAGATTCGCAATGGTGTGTTGTGCAAATGATACACAGCGTTTAGCGATGATGGTAACTAACCTTGATGGAGAATATATCGAGGGTCACTATTATCATGTAGAAGGTATCTTTAGGGTTAGAAATGAAAAAGGCGGTGTTCGTATCTATATTGAGGGTAAGAGTGCTGGCGAGATTGATAAGCCTAAGGATGAGTTTGTGACTTTTAACTAATGACACTAGTAGGTTTATTTATAGAGGGCTTGTTGTCTTTCTTGTCACCTTGTGTGCTTCCTATGATTCCCTTGTATATGTCATATTTGGCAACGGATAAGAAGGATAATAAGTTAGAGATTTTCTTAAATTCATTATGTTTTGTCCTAGGACTTAGTTTAATCTTTTTGATTCTAGCTTTAGCAGTTGATACGATTAAACCATTCTTAGATAAATATAGTGATATGGTGTCTTTGATTAGTGGCATTTTAATTATCTTGTTTGGCTTAAAGGAAGTAGGTATTCTTAAGATTCAACTTCCTGGTTTCAATAAAGCCTTAGATTTTGATACCTCTAATATGAACTATTTTAAGGCGTTTCTATTAGGATTTGTCTTTTCCCTTGTAATGTCACCATGTATAGGTCCAATGTTGTCTAGTGCCATTCTAATTGGCGCTAATAGTGCTTCTGGTTTCTTATATGTAATGGTATATGCCCTAGGTTTATTAATTCCTTTCTTTATTACAGGCTTATTTACAAGCAAGGTAGTTACTTATCTTAAGAGTAAGAAACATGTATTAAAGTATGTGAGTATTGTGGCTGGCGTTATTCTTATTATTTATGGTTCGTATAGTTTTATGAATGGCTATAAGAATTTAAATAAAATAAGTGGTAATAATACTGTTGTAGAAGATAAGAATGTATTACCAAGTGGTGATTTTGTTGATCAAGATGGTAATGTGATTAACTTTAGTGATTATAAGGATAAGTATGTTACATTAAATTTTATTGCGACATGGTGTCATTATTGTATAAAGGAAATTCCTGATTACCAAGCTTTTGCGAAAGAGAATAATGATGTGAAGGCTTTCTATGTGATGTCTTCTAATACATCTGGTGCAAGTGAGGAACAAATTAAGGAGTTTATTAAGGAACAGGGTATTGAGTTACAAGTAATTATCGATAATGATGATACTTTATATAGCATGTTTAGACCGTCTGGTTATCCTACTATGTTTGTAGCGGGAAAGGATAATAAGATACTTGGTTATGTGTCTGGTGCTTATGATAAGGATGGTTTAAATTCATTGCTTAATAAGGTTAAAGAGCAAGAAGATTAACTGGTACTCTAAACTATCAAGTTGATGTATATTATAGAAACGAACCACTTTTATGTTTATAGAAGTGGTTTTTTAATGTTGCTAGTGTGTTTTTTTTCCTATATAATGTGCTTATAAGGAGAACATCATATGATAAATAATAAGAAATATAAAGCGTTGATTGTGGTTATTGCGATTTTTCTAGTCTTTGTATATTTGCTGATGTTCCATAAGTGGAATGTAAAGGTGACAATACAAGGAATAGAGAACGGTTATGTAGATATTGATATTGATTATACTGGTGGCTTATATACATGTGAATTGTCTGATAAGAAGAGAACATATGTTAATGGTGATAAATTAGAAATATCATGTACAAATAATTTATTTTCGTCTGTTAATAAACAAATAGAATATGAGATAAGCGGTTTATATACAAACGACGATGACTTAGATGTTCTATTTAATCAGTGGGAAAATAGAAAGATAACGTATGGCGATGATATAAGAAGGGATGATGTTGTTGCGGTGTTTAAGAAGATTCAAGATGATCATACTTCTCATTATTATTGTATTGTGCAAGGATCAAAGGAGTTTGTGGGTTACTATGATAGAGGTATTGTATATGATGAAGTGAATAAACAATATGTGCAATTTCTTGATAAAGAATTCAAAGAGGGGACATTTCAACCTACTGTCATACATATCCATGATATATATGTGACTTTTGATAGCCAGCAAAATGAATTAGATTTTACTTGTATCTATGTCCGTGATGATTTTAAAAGTTTAATTAAATAAGAAAAGGTTCACGATTGTGAACCTTTAATATAGTTAATTAATCAATTAGTAATTATTTAATGATTTCAGTAACGTTACCAGAGCCTACTGTTCTACCGCCTTCTCTGATTGAGAACTTAGTACCGTTTTCAATAGCGATTGGAGCGATTAGTTCAACAGTCATTAATACGTTATCACCAGGCATTACCATTTCCATTGGTTCGCCACTGTTGTCCTTGATTTCTTCAACAACACCAGTAACGTCAGTAGTACGGAAATAGAATTGTGGACGGTAGTTTACTACGAATGGAGTATGACGACCACCTTCTTCTTTAGTTAATACGTATACTTGAGCCTTGAACTTTGTATGAGGAGTAACTGTACCAGGCTTAGCTAATACTTGTCCTCTTTCGATTTCATCTCTGTTTACACCACGAAGTAATGCACCGATGTTATCGCCTGCTTCAGCTAAGTCTAATTGCTTTCTGAACATTTCAAGACCAGTGATAACTGTCTTTCTTGTAGGCTTGATACCAACGATTTCAACTTCATCGTTTAAGTGAGCAACACCACGTTCTACTCTACCTGTAGCAACTGTACCACGACCAGTGATTGTGAATACGTCTTCTACAGACATTAAGAATGGCTTATCCATTTCTCTTGCTGGTGAAGGGATGTATTCATCTACAGCATCCATTAATTCATCAATCTTAGCTTCATAAGCTGGATCGCCTTCAAGAGCCTTAAGAGCTGAACCTCTGATGATTGGGCAGTTGTCACCGTCAAATCCGTATTCATCTAATAATTCTCTAACTTCCATTTCAACTAAGTCGATTAATTCTTCATCATCAACCATATCGCACTTGTTTAAGAATACAACAATTTTAGGTACACCAACTTGTCTAGCAAGTAAGATGTGTTCTCTAGTTTGAGGCATTGGTCCATCAGTAGCAGCAACAACAAGGATAGCACCATCCATCTGAGCAGCACCAGTGATCATGTTCTTAACATAGTCAGCGTGTCCTGGGCAGTCAACGTGAGCATAGTGTCTCTTTGCAGTCTTATATTCAACGTGTGCAGTATTGATAGTGATACCTCTAGCTTTTTCTTCTGGAGCACCATCGATTTGGTCATATGCCTTGAATTCAGCTTGACCCTTTTCAGCTAATCTTTTTGTGATAGCAGCAGTTAATGTTGTTTTACCATGGTCAACGTGACCGATAGTACCAATATTGACATGTTCTAATGAACGGTCAAATTTTTCTTTTGCCATTTGTTTTCCTCCTGTTTAGCAAATTAATTTTAAGATAAAACGTACTAATATTCAATTAGTCTTTAGCGTTTTTCTTTGCAATACTTTCAGCGATGCTCTTTGGAACTTCTGAGTAGTGATCCATTTGCATCATGTAGTTACCACGACCTTGAGTGAATGATCTTAAGTCTGTAGCATAACCGAACATTTCAGATAGAGGTACGTATGCTCTAATAACGATAGCGTTTCCTCTTTCTTCTTGGTCTCTGATTTGACCACGTCTTTTTGTAACATCACCCATAACTGAACCTAAGTATTCACTTGGTGCAGTAATTTCAACGTCCATGATAGGTTCAAGTAATACTGGATCACACTTCTTAGCAGCTTCTTTTAATGCTAGTGAAGCAGCAGTCTTGAACGCCATTTCTGAAGAGTCGACTTCGTGGTATGAACCATCAAACAATGTAGCCTTGATGTCAACTACTGGGTAGCCAGCAACTAGACCGTTGTTTAATGCAGCAACCAAACCTTCTTGAGTTGGCTTGATATATTCTCTTGGAACAGAACCGCCGACAACAGCGTCGATGAATTCAAAGCCCTTGCCTTCTTCATTTGGTTCAAACTTGATCCAAACGTGACCGTATTGACCTCTACCACCAGATTGTCTAACGAACTTACCTTCACAGTCAGCAGCTTTTCTGATTGTTTCTCTGAAGGCAACTTGTGGAGCACCGATGTTACATTCAACCTTGAATTCTCTCTTTAATCTATCTACGATGATATCTAAGTGAAGTTCACCCATACCAGCAATGATAGTTTGTCCTGTTTCTTCATCAGTATATGTTCTGAAAGTTGGGTCTTCTTCAGCTAACTTAGCTAAAGCCATGTCCATCTTATCAGAGTCAGCCTTTGTCTTTGGCTCAACTGACATTTGGATAACTGGTTCAGGGAATACCATTGATTCAAGAATAATAGGGTTCTTTTCATCACATAATGTATCACCTGTAGTAGTATCTTTTAGACCTACAGCAGCAGCAATATCACCAGCATCAACTTCTTCAATTTCAGCACGGTGGTTAGCATGCATTTGTACAAGTCTACCAAATCTTTCTTTCTTATCCTTAGTAGCATTTAATACATAACTACCAGCAGTAGCAACACCAGAGTAAACTCTGAAGTATGTTAATCTACCTACGAATGGGTCAGTCATAACCTTAAATGCTAATGCAGAGAATGGTTCGCTGTCACTTGGATGTCTAGCTTCTTCAGCACCATCAAGTGTAACACCCTTAATAGATGGTACATCTAGTGGAGAAGGTAGGTAATCGATAACAGCATCTAATAATAATTGGATACCCTTGTTCTTGTAAGCAGAACCACATAATACTGGGAAGAAATCAGCGCCGATAACAGCTTTTCTAATTGTCTTCTTGATTAATGCGATATCAACTTCTTCGCCTTCAAGGAATTTTTCCATTAATTCATCATCATATTCTGACAATACTTCAAGAAGTTCGCTTCTTAATAATTCAGCTTCTTCCTTGAATTGTTCATCGATTTCAGTACAAGTGATATCTGTACCTTGGTCATTATTGTATATATATTGTTTACGTTCAATAAGATCGATGATTCCTCTGAATGTATTTTCAGCACCAATTGGCATTTGGATTGCAGCAGCCTTAGCAGCTAATCTATTGCCGATTGATCTAACTGACATTAAGAAGTCAGCACCTGTAGCATCCATTTTGTTACAGAATACAATTCTTGGAACACCATATGTTGTTGCTTGACGCCATACTGTTTCAGTTTGAGGTTCAACACCTGCCTTAGCATCTAATACAGTAACAGCACCATCTAGTACTCTTAGAGATCTTTCAACTTCTACAGTGAAGTCAACGTGTCCTGGTGTATCGATAATGTTGATACGATGTTTAGGATATTGATGATCCTTACCAGCCCAGAATGTTGTAGTGGCAGCACTAGTGATAGTGATACCTCTTTCTTGTTCTTGAGCCATCCAGTCCATTTGTGAAGCACCATCATGTGTTTCACCGATCTTATGAGTCTTACCAGTGAAGAAAAGAATACGTTCAGTACAAGTTGTCTTACCAGCATCGATGTGAGCCATGATGCCGATATTTCTAGTATTTTCTAAGCTATACTGTCTTGTCATAATATTCCTTTCCTATTACCAGCGGAAATGTGCGAATGCCTTATTAGCATCAGCCATCTTATGAGTGTCTTCCTTCTTCTTAACAGATTGTCCAACACCGTTTGAAGCATCGATGATTTCGTTTGCAAGTCTAAGCTCCATAGTCTTTTCACTTCTTAAACGAGCATAGTTAACGATCCATCTTAGACCTAATGTTAATCTTCTTTCTCTTGAAACTTCAACTGGAACTTGGTAGTTTGCACCACCAACTCTTCTTAATTTTAATTCTAATTCTGGCATTACATTGTCAAGTGCCTTTTCAAACACTTCCATTGGTTGTTGGCCAGTTTTTTCTTCTACGATTTGAAATGCATTATATAGAATGTTTTCAGCTACGTCTTTTTTACCGTCTAACATGATTTTGTTGATTAAACGAGTAACTAGCTTTGAATTATAAATTGGATCTGCTAATACATCTCTTTTCGCGATATGTCCTTTTCTTGGCATACTATTTTAATCTCCTTTCATGTCTTATTTAGGTCTCTTTGCACCGTAAAGTGAACGACCTTGTTTACGATTGTTTACGCCAGCACAGTCTAATGTACCTCTGATGATATGGTATCTAACACCTGGTAAGTCCTTAACTCTACCACCTCTGATAAGTACAACTGAGTGTTGTTGTAGGTTATGGCCGATACCTGGAATATAAGCAGTAACTTCCATACCATTACTTAATCTAACACGGGCATACTTTCTTAGAGCTGAGTTAGGCTTCTTTGGAGTCATTGTACCAACTCTGGTACATACACCTCTTTTTTGAGGGGATGCCAATTCGATAGGTCTAGACTTTAATGAGTTATAGCCTCTGTTTAATGCAGGTGACTTTGACTTAAATGTTCTAGCTGTTCTACCTTTTCTTACTAATTGATTAATTGTAGGCATTTAAATTCTCCTTTCATATTTTTGTGCACACAACAACAGGTGTGCCACACATTTGCTTAATATATAGATCCTTGCGGATCCTTAAGCTCTCCTATAATACTATGAATTTATTTAGGTTTCAATGGCTTTTTAGCACTTTTTTAACAGTTTTTTGCGTTTCTGCTTAAGATTATGCACGTAAGAGGTTCTTTTTAAACACTTTTGTGCATTTTTTTAAGTGGAATATATAATATTGATATAAACAGTAGGAGGAACGATTATGTTTTTCAAATCAATTAAAAAGATCTTATTGTCAGTCAGCGTTATTTATATAGTAGTAGGCTGTCTATTATTGATAGATGGTTCTACTTGTGTTGAATTTGTGGTTTCACTACTTGGATATGGACTAGGCATTGCAGGTATTATTGAAATAATACGTTACTTTGTTACTAAGATAGATGAACGCTATAAGAGAAATGATTTTATATTAGGTGTTGTCCTATTAGCAGTAGCTATCATTATCTTATTATGCAAGTACACTTTATCTGATATAGTAGCCGTTTCCTTTGGTGTAGCCATTATCGTATCAGGTGCTTTAAAGATTCAAGATAGTCTAGACGCAAAGAAGATTGGTAAGAGTCATCTAAAGACTTATTTGATTCTAATGTTTATTTGTATAGCCTTTGGTGCTTTAGTTATTATCAATTACTTCTATATCTTAGATTATCGTCTACTATATATTAGTGCTGGTATTGGTATGTTATTCTCAGGTATTACTGATATGGTATCTAACTTGTATCTAGCTTATGCTAAAACTAAGTATGAGAAGGGCAAGATTGTTGAAGAAAAGAAAGATGATATTGTCGAAGATAGTAATGAGGAATAAGAATGTCAACAATCACTAAAAGAGCATTAGAAGCTTCATTAAAGAAGTTGTTAAAAACTAAACCTTTAAACAAGATAACAGTAAGTGATATTACTGATGATTGTGGAATTAATAGAATGACTTTCTATTATCATTTCAAAGATATCTATGATTTAGTCGAATGGATCTGTTATGAGGATGCAGCTAAGGTATTAGGTAATAATAAGACCTATGATACTTGGCAAGAAGGTTTTCTTGATTTGTTTGAGTTGGTTA
>ERZ1031779.318-NODE-318-length-11023-cov-5.825492_pt1 | contig 11023 bp, 16 predicted proteins | sample MGYA00518170_ERZ1031779 | MGnify/ENA primary metagenome ERZ1031779 (study PRJEB33719, sample SAMN04261241) | wastewater metagenome | biome: rural village; feature: human; material: feces | host: Homo sapiens | place: El Salvador | collected 2013-01-07 ... | reverse complement strand
TATATTAATAATATACGTATATGATTTATAAAATAGTTAAAGGTAATAGTTTTAAACTGCACATCTTGGTGCGGAAGATGGACGTATCGAAAGAGTTTCAGAGACTCGTTGACTTCGATATGAGTCTGGCTACCGACATCAGGGTTGAGTTGTCGGGCTTTTGCTGTGATGTGATTTCCGTTCCAGTACAAGTGGCAGGAATCCAAGGGAATGTACTGATATGCGACATTCCTTCTTCCCTTGATTGCGGTAATTACAACGTCAGGGTGTCATGGAAGTATGATGGTAGCGAAATGGTCAGCATTGAGCGCAACCTTCTGAGAATTGTAGAGCACAACTCTATGAGCAATGTTCCTATCGGTGTTACCGAAGGCGAGCATACTGGCTTATTCAATCTTCGCTACTACATCGTGACCAGCAATCAGTCAACTTGCCCGGTATCGTTCATCGTTGATAACGCTAAGTTCAGCTATACCATCAATGACGAAACTCAAATGGTGGAAAATCAGGAGAACTTCGTGATTAACGGAACTGTCAAAAATGGCAAGAAACTGGAAGCTGAGTTCTTGCCAATCGAAGGTTTTAGCATCGGTCAGGTGAAGATTATTATGGATGGCAAAGATGTTACTGACGAGTATTACAATAGTACTACTCATAAGGTGTTCATTCCTGCCGTATCGGGTTATGTTACCATCACGGCAAGTGGAACTGTAAAGGCAAGCTATTATGGCGCATCAGCAGCCAAGAATATGGGCGAGTTAAACATGTCAGACCTCACAATGTACGAAGGTACACTTGTCGGACAGACTCTAACCATCGCAACAACGGAAGAAAAACCATACATCTGGTTCGCAAGCCGACAGCCGCTTGTCTTTAGTCAATGTGGTTTTGAGGCTTCTTTGAATACCACCAAATTGGGAGACCTCTACTACTACTGGTCAGACGAACTGGTAGCTGGTGATGATAATGAATATCAAATTAAACTTAAAGAATAATATGGCAGAAAGTAAAAAGTACAACAGCATCCTTGTTAGCGGACGCAAAGACGAGACTCTGACATATTCGAGGTACATCAAGGACGAAAAAACTGGTAAATCTGTTAAAGAGTCCCTTGATGGAAAGATGAATACCACGGATAAGATAGAGATTGAGCAGATTGCTCAGGCTGTTTGGGACAAACTCAAAGATGAGTATCTCAGAATAGATGGCAGCAATGTTATGCACAGTGACCTGGGTTTAAACGACCATAATATCATAGGCGTTAAAGAAATCAGAAACATCAGTGCTCTTCCTATTGTTATAGCCTTTAATAAAGATGGCTACGACATTAAGTTAGAAAAATGGGAAACAAGTGGAGGAGATGACGACCAATACCCTCGTTCTCTTGGTGGTTTTGATGGTGGAGGATTTGAAGTTACATTAGATGTTAACGCAGTAGGCTTCAAAACCCACGACCGTTCAAAGCTTGGTCTCCTTAATAACAATGGAGGAGTAGCCAAGCCTTTGAATAGCGGTGAAATTCAGCAGTGTTTTTTAGTAGCATTTGGTTAATTTAAATAGCTATAAATATGAGTAACGAAACATATAACAGTTATCTTGACGCAGAGGGACTTGCATTGGTTCTTTCTGGTATCAGAGATAAGATAAACGCAGCAGCGGAAGGAATTACAAAAAAAAAAGGCAAAGCTAATGGTATCGCCTCTCTTGATGCTGGAGGTAATGTCCCTCTTTCTCAGTTGGGCAATCTTGACACCACCTTCTTTGAGGTAGTAACAGAACTCCCTACTGATATACGTAATATCAAAAAGCACATCTATATCCTCAAGGGCAACAAGGATGGCGATAACAACAAATACGCAGAATACATCTACACAGGTGACCTGACAGATGCAGGTGATTTGGCAGGAGATGTTGATGCAACAAAATGGGAGAAACTTGGTGACTTCGTTCCTACCTTCGACCTTCAAGAGTATGTCAAGAAGAACGGGGCTGTGGCTAAGTTGGAATTTTATGACCCAGTTTGGGATAGCGTATGGAACGGCGATGATGACGCACCATCTAAAACAGCTATCAGAATTGGGTTTGCCGATGGTTCACACAAATATCTTGATGTCCCTGAAGCCATGGCACCAATAGGCGCATCACGTTCTAATTCTGAGTCAAGTGACGAGAGAGACAAACCTTTTAAAACTCCTGGACGTGCTGGCTTTATGTCTGCTTCCGACAAGGGCAAACTTGACGAGATAGACCTCAATGCCCTTACTGCATCCATCAACGCTGCTAATACCGCTGCCAATAACACAAATAAAGCTATCCATGCGGCAGAGACTGCAACGACAGGAGCAGAAACTTGCAATGTGGAGCTGTCAGGCTCAACAATATCTGTAACAAACCGAAACGGAGAAACCAAGTCGGTAGATGTTATCAATACCGATGAGGAGGTAACCGTTACCATTGCCTCTTCTGTAGACTCTATCAAGGTAGCTGGTATCAAGATTAATGTATTCTTGAACAACGGCAAAACACCTCAGACCTATACAACAGATACAGAGGGTAAAGTTACATTCACTGTTGCCCGAGGCAACTATTACCAGGTGACGTTCCCCGAGTACGGCAATGCGCAGCCTATCGCTCCTCAAGGTTATACTGCCGTGCTGGGTAGCCGCAATATCAATGTTGAATATCTGCCTTACGATGAGGACAGTATGGAGAAGGTGATCATTACGGCTACAAAGTACGTTGAGAACGTGGGTACAGCATGGGAAGGTATTCCTGTTATTGTGACAGTTGACAAGAAGGCCACTACCTATCAGACGGATGCAAAAGGTCAGGTAACAGTATTCGTTCCATACAAGAAGGAGTACACAGTTGTCATTAACGACCAAGATGGCTACAATGTCAGCTTCAACAAGAACTCAAGAACCTACACAGCGAGTGTTCCTCAAAGGCTTATCGATTACAGGTTTTATCAGTTCAAGGCAGGTATCTTTGTCGTTGATGCGAATAAAAACGAATATTACGTCGAGGACTGGGTAGCAGCAGGAAGAAATGCTGATGACGCAGTAGCTATCAAGGTGGCAGACGCTTCGCTTTCTATCAATCATGGTACTTTCTGTATTCGTACAAGTGATATTAAGAATGTGTCAAAACTGATAAGTACATCGTGGTGTACGCAGAGCTTGCAGTTCAATTCTATTGCTCTAAATGGTAATAATGTAAAAGATGCAAATTACTACAACGGAGAGTCTTCATCATACCTTATTAGGCAGGAGGCTCAGGAGCGTAGCTTGTCTGTGCCAGCCTTTGATTATGCGTATGGTCAGATATTCAACCTTGGCGGTGATGATTTGCATGGATTTGTCATGTCGGTTGGTCAGGAATACGTACACGCAGCCAATATCGGTATCATCAAACAGGTATTGGAAACCCTGTATGGTGAGACGGTTGCGACAGACTATTACAACTTCGTAATGAAGAAATACAGGTGGACTTCTACGCAGAACAATGCTACGTACGCTTGGAGCTGCAGTAGTAGTGCGAACAACAACACCAAGTCGTTCAGCTTCGTGGTTTTGCCAGTTTTCGCTTGTTAACCTCTTTATCTCTTCATCTCTTTAAATCTCTTTTCAAAATGGCACTTACAGAGAATTTGTTTATATACAAAGATACGCTCGTCTTGTGCAAGATACTTCTCAAGTACAGCAAGACCGTCAGCAAGATTGTGAGATACAGCACCTATAATGAGGCTGTCAGCAAGGCTTGCGCAGCCCTCGATATGATACGCAGAATCAACGAGAGCTGGACGGAAAGAGAAGAACGTATCCATGAATATATATTGCTCATGTCGGAAGTCAACTCAAGGATCAACCTCCTCACGGATGCTGAGTTTCTGAACAAGAAACAGGCAACCAACCTCAATCATTTAGCGGAGAAGGTACTGAGAGAGGCGTATGGCTGGCAGAAGGCAGAGCAAAAGCGCAAAGGTGAGAGTCGTGAAGCTGTATGCAACACGAGGGTGCCGTCACTAAAGTGACAAGGGGTATTAACACGCAACTCTGAAAAGAGAAGTGTTCAGACCGTAAAAACGGAGAAAATACCGAGATACGCAGAACAATGCTACGAACGCTTGGAACTACAGTAGTAGTGCGAACAACAACAACAAGTCGAACAGCAACGTGGTTTTGCCAGTTTTCGATTATCAGGTAGTGACGATTATCTCTGTATTTGCCATTTAAAAAATGAAATTTGAGAAAGAGTATGTTACGATAGAAGAGGTGTATGTCGCCTATTACGACTGCTGTAAGCATAAAGGCTCGACCGATGGTTGCATCGAATACCAGATGAACTATATTGCGAACAATTATCAGCTATACATCGAACTTAACTCGATGATATACGAGATAAGCAAGAGCAAGACTTTCTGTGTAACGAGACCAAAGCTCAGGGAAGTGTTCTGTGCTGCATTCCGAGACAGAATAGTACACCATCTGCTTGCAATTAAATTTGCAGACATACTCGAAAGCGAAATGACAGACAAGGCGTATGCCTGCCGTGTGGGTAAGGGAACTGATTACGGTATCGCTGATGTAAAGAAGGAAATAAAGCGAGTGAGCGAGAACTACACCACGGAAGCGTGGGTGCTGAAATGCGACCTACAGGGTTTCTTTATGAGTATAAATCGCTTGCTCCTTTATAACCTCCTTGAAAAGGCTATCAGGGAAAAGTATCATGGAAGTGATATAGAATGGTGGCTGTGGCTATGGAAGAAAGTTGTCTTGCACGACCCGACAAAGAACTGTGTAAGAGTTGGTGATTTGAGTTTGTGGAATAAGCTGCCGAAGAATAAGTCGCTATTCACCTGTGGAAAAGGTATCGGCTTGCCAATCGGAAACCTACCATCACAACTTCTTGCAAACCTTCTGCTGTCTTCATTCGATAAGTTGATGATAGAGCGAGTAGGTAAGAATGGCGGATATGGCAGATATGTAGATGATTTCGTAGCTATCAGTAGAGACAGGAATCTGCTACTGAACATCCTGCAAGAATCAAGGGATTATCTGCTAAAAGAACTTGGTCTTACACTGCATCCACGAAAGGTTAGCCTACAGAGGGCATCGAGCGGAGTGAGGTTTACAGGCGCAATAATTCGCCCAGGCAGAACTCTCCCAAACTCACGGACCGTGGAACATCTATATGACGTGATAGATAAATTCGGAATGATGCCCGACCCTAAAGGTGAAGTGTTGCAGAGGTACGTAAACCGCATCAACAGCCTGATGGGTGTTCTTGCACATTACGACTCCTTTAATATAAGGAGAAAGGCATGGGCGATGATGCCACATAAAGATAGAGTCTTTTGCGTAAATATGAAGAAAATTAGAATAAAGTATAACTATAAAAATTAAAAAAAGATTATGGAGAAAATTAATTTTATCAAGACCTTTATTCCTCAAGGTCAGTACAGGCAAAAGTATGAGTACGGAGACATGGTGGTATATCACATCAATGCCGAGTTTAACAAAGAGATGAACGCTTATGAGTGCTACGAATGTACTCTGCCGAAAGCTACTTTCGATGAAACCAAAGTAAGGGCTGCATTTACTCAATTCTCTACAAAGCTGGATGCCTTGAAACTCGAAGAAGCTAAGATAGAAAAGATAACAGAGATAACAGCCTACGACACATCGGACAAGGTGAACGGCTTTATGCTGAACGGACTGCTTGTTTGGCTTGACAAAGCGACACGTGTGGGATTGATGAACTCCACCACTATTGCCAAAGCAGCAGGGCAGAAGACGACAACTCTTTGGCTCGGAGGGCTGAAACTGGTAGTGGATTGCGACAAGGCTATCCAGTTGCTCTCTGCGCTTGAGATGTACGCCCTGGAATGCTTTAATGTCACGGCAAGCCACAAGGCGGCTGTAAATGAGCTGACAAACATTGAGGAGGTAGAGGCTTACGACTACAAGGCAGGCTATCCGAAGATGCTTGAGATGAGTGTGTAACATCATATTGCCGATGTCAGCAAAATGATAGTAGTTTAATATTAAAACGAAAAGATTATGTATATACTAAGTGTTATTTCATTTCTCCTGTTAGGAGGATTTCTGCTTCTCACAGCGATGCGCTTTGGTGTTCCAGCAATGGTAAGCGATGTGTATTATCAGTTACAGGGATGTACTGGAAGTGAGGTGATAGGCGACAAAAACAAGCGAAACTATGGATGGGTGTTCACGGCCGTTATGGTTACGTGTGCGGTACTGATGATGGTGTGTATGCTCGACACAGGTAAGGGTGTTCAGTTCCTTGCCTTTATAGGGTGCGGAGGTCTTATGTTCGTAGGACTTGCACCTAACTATCTGGATAGTGACGCACACCTAATACACAAAGTAGGAGCTATTGTAGCAGCCTTGGGTTGTATCGGGTGGTGCTTATCCGCTTGCTGGGTTCCCACAGCAGTAATATCGTTTGTGTACCTCCTGCTTATCACAATAGATGACGAAAGAGAAGGCGGTATCTACGACACTGGTGTATCGGGATATCTGGCTGAGGTGGCAGGATTTCTTGACGTGTATATTACTTATTGGGTATGTGCGTTATGAAGAATGTGTTAAAATTAAACAAGCGAGACTGGATTGGCCTTGCTTGTTGGCTGCTTGTCAGTATATTGATAGGTCTGCTTGCATTACCTGCAATGATAGGTAGAGAGATTTATCAGTACAAACACTATCACTTAGCAAAATTTGAGTGGGAAGATATTATTCGATATTCTTTCGTGATAGCAATAGGCTCTGTTATTCATAGCTTTTTGTGGTAATAAGGGTATATAAAAAAGATAGGTAGATTAAATTTTACCTATCTTTTTTTTATTGTTGCACTGCCTGGAAGAACCGCTCGCAAAGACTACCCATGATATAACATGGCTCCTCGCTCATCATATCTATTCCGTCCTGCTCGCAGATATGTGCTGCCACATGAAGAAGCTCATGCCCAATAGTATTAATAATACTGCCATCAGATTTACATTCTCCTATGGCAAGAACACTCCTTCTTCCTGATAGATTGGAATAGGTAAGACCTCTATCCGTACTCTCCTTTATTAGATGCTCATAGGCCTCTGATAGCGGATTTCCGTTGCAGCCTATATCAGAAAGAGCATGGCATATCTCATCGGCATCATCTGGCTGATAACCTATGAAACATACTATGCTCCATTCGTACTTCGGAAGTTGTATTACTCTCCTGATCATAGCACATCTTCCCAAGGAATAGGCACACCATTGTGGCAGCAATCGGCATAAAATCGGTTGAAGATGAATCCATCCTTCTGGTCGGCATCATCCACCATGTCCTTAACGAACTGAGCCAACTGCTCCTCATCCTTGATGGAAGACTTATAGAAGTCTGCCCTCGCCATATTCGCCACATACACATGGTCGTAGCCAGCCTTATTCTTTACCTCTATACCCTGACCAAGCAGCAAGGCATCCACCTTCTCCTTGTCCCAAAACGAGATACTTACATCACGCTTGGAGGAAGGATCATACTTATACATCTGACCAACCGCCCACTCGCACATCTTCTTACTGAAATGATAGCCATTGTATCTAAGATAGGCAACCATTGCCTCGGGTTTGAGGTCGTACACATCCAATGGCATCCTGCATTTTCCCATATTGCTGAATATTAAAGGGAGCCTGGTTCCGACATGAATGCCGCTACCAAAACTCCCAAGTTAAACATTAGCGACCGCCACCATTGTAGCCGCCACCACCTCTTTCACCATAGCGGTTCGGGTAGTTCCAATCATCGTTCACGTTGTTGAATCTACGTCTGTTCTCACGCTCTTCACGTTCCTCACGCTCCCTTCTCCAATCGTCACGATAATCAGGCATACGTTCACCCATACGCTCCTGCTTCATCTTTTTCAGACAAGACATAGCCTTGCTGCCAAAACCAAGCATAGACTCGATGTTGTCATACAAATCATCGAACTTATCTTCTGTAATCTCAATCATTACCATAGCTATAAGATATTAAAGTGAATAGATAGGTAGGAGATTACTTGCCCATGGTCTGCTGGAGCCATCCCATCATCTTGTCAATCTTGCCCTCAATGCCTGAAACCTTACCTTCCAGTTTGCTGATTTTCTCGGTCTGTTCCTTCTCCTTGGCTATTTGGGGGTTGAGTTGCTGTAGCATTCCCTCACAAGATTCTACTACCCTCTTGTTGTAATCTACGCTCTCCAGTATCGCCCTGGATTGTCTCAGCATGGCATCCACCTCGGCACTCATGGCATCCTTGTTGTCGCTAACCACAAGGTTCTTGTCGTTGGCTATCTGTCCGTTTGCAGGTAGCTGCTTGAAATCCACTTCCTCGTCACCCAGCTTCACCTTTACGTCAACCACAGCCTCCATAGGTTGAGGAGTAAAGCCGTTGTTGAAGGATGGGTATCTCGTCTGAGGATTGCTTACAGAAACCACCTGACCAATCTGCAAGTTCGGGTTCTCGCCCTTGTCAAGTACATAAAATAAGGAATTAGTTCTTAAACCTTGAAACATAATGTAATCTCCTATTATCTATTCTTGTTAAACAATACCCGACATTATCTGTAGGGTGTTAGTATCTCTCTCAAACCAGAACTGATAAACACCAGTTCCCTGCACGTCTGCAACCGTCAATGGTGCGCCATTATACTTGGTCACAGCCTGTGTTGCTCCGTTGGTCTCGAAAAGGATAGGCAGCGTACCAGTCGTTCCTGTCGGAATAGCCTGCTTCAGGTTCACGAAAATCGTTCCTCTGTAGCTGGTATTCACGAAGGCGTGGTTTTTAAAGGTGAACACCACATCGGCAGTATTCACCACCACGCCCGTAGAAGCGATAGCTGCCGAACCGTTACGATTCACCCATGTGTAAGGTCTTAACCATAACATAGCAGCCTCCTTTCCTTTTAGCCCCAGAATCCTGCATTGTTAGCAGCATTCAGTCCGTACAAACCAGCCTGATAAGCCACGCAGTTAGGAATGGCCTGGAATGGCTGATATGGTACAGTCACCGTATTCGGCTGGGCGCATTTGATTGCATTGACTTCGCTCTGCAAACCAGCCAAAGCAGCATTTACAGGCGCAAGTGATTGACCGATAATCTGAGAAGTCATTGCAGAAGACTTGAAGGTGCTGTTCTCCTCACGGAGTGCATCAATCTTGTTCTGCATTTCTCTGAACTCGGCTTGCTTCTGTCCGTCAACGATGGTCTGAGTGCTTTCCTTGATAGCGTTATGCAAGTCGCAAGTCTGCTGCTGAGTAGCATAAGCGAGAGAGGAAGCTGCACGCTCCTGACCATTAGCTACATTGTTGATGGCATTCTGCAAGGTTCCAGTCTGCTGGCAGATAGCCAAGCGGTTCTCGCAGCAGCAGTTAGCAATCTGTTGAGCAATCTGCATATTACCCTGTTGCAAAGCGTTGATAGTCTGCATACCGCTCATACCTACCTGATTACCTACACTCTGGACCTGAGAGGTCAAGGCAGAAATAGCACTCTGAATCTGGCCTTCGGTGCAGTTCAACTGAGTGGCAAGATTACTGAGCGCATTGCGGTTGCCACCGATGGCATCCATCAAGAGACCACGGCCATAGTCATTGTTAATCTCGTTAGCAATACCACCACGACCGTTATTGCCGAAACCACCCCAGCCATTACCTCCCCAACCCATGAGGAAGAAAAGGAATATTACCCACATAAACCAGCCGCCTTCGCCGCACATTCCGTTGTTGCCCTTCATGGCAAGAAGGACATTTGGGTCAACACCCTGCTTCTGGAGCAGAGGTGCAAGAAGACCAAGCATTCCATTGTTAGATGTTGAGCCTTCGTTTCCGAATACATACGTTTTACTTTCCATATTATCCTGAAATCTTTTGTTAAACATAAAATGATACTCACTCTGTAACGTTACGGACACAAAGATACGAATAATATGGATAGGTATTGATAAACTCGTAAAAGGTTGTTTAAGTATTTGAATAGCAGCGATTTGCGATTACGGAAAAGGTCATAAGAGTATAGGAGAGGCTATTTAGTTTCTCCTATATGTATCAGTTTAGCTATTCCTAAATATTTATGCCATACTTCTTTGCTTGCTTACGGAAGAAAGCCTTCTTATTAGCAAAGAATCGGATAAGGGATTTATTCCACTTTTTCTCATGCCCAAACTGGTCATGGATGCCTTCTGGTATCTTGCCATCGTGAACATACTTCTCGAATGACGAGATAGACTTACCCATTTCGTGGGCACACCAGCCTTTATTGGCTTGCGTATCATTCATCATAGCGGTAAGGAGTGCCACCAACTCCAAGTCTCCTTCTGACAGACCGCAAGGTATGGGCTTCCCTTCTTCTTGCGCCACTGCCGACTCGTGTGCTTTATCAGCAAGAGTGCGAAGTCCTGCCTCTATGATTCTGTAATTTACTAATTGCGACATAAGCATATAGAATTAGAATGAGTGTAATCAAGAACATATCACAGCAATACATCTTGTTTGTGACAACAACAGATCCAAACATGACATGTATCACGTTGACCCCTGCTATATACAGGATAGGTATTCGCCATTCTACACACAATCTGTGTAATACTTGGCCTTTCCAAAGCGAAATCGGATAAAGAATGTAAGTAATAAAGTAGAAGAACCAGACGGGTTCCTCATTCTCTTCGTACCATAGTGTAATCTCCATATCGTTGTCATAGAATTGAAATACACCATACCATCTGATAAGCATGACCAAGATGGGTGCATACTTAAAGTAAAGTAAATCTGTTTTTATTTTTCTGCGATCAGGGATGAGTTTAACTATCTCTCCCGCCAATTCTCTGACCCGTCGGTCTTCATCTTCTTCTTGATTCATAAGCATTTTTGTTTATAGGATTGAAAATACTTGATTGTATTGTTCTTAGATTTGACAAATCTAACTAAATAGGGTCTGCTGAATTAATTTCGAGTCACAGACAGAGGGTAGCAGACGTAG
>ERZ1031779.313-NODE-313-length-11173-cov-6.394136_pt1 | contig 11173 bp, 8 predicted proteins | sample MGYA00518170_ERZ1031779 | MGnify/ENA primary metagenome ERZ1031779 (study PRJEB33719, sample SAMN04261241) | wastewater metagenome | biome: rural village; feature: human; material: feces | host: Homo sapiens | place: El Salvador | collected 2013-01-07 ... | reverse complement strand
TGACGAATGCATTTTTGTCTGAAGCTCGTCAAAAAGTCATCACCGCCGGTTACCCCGGCGGTTTTCTGTTTATGGCTCCTGATGAACAACTTCTGGCGGTGGAACGTCAACCAACCTTCTGCTTAACAACGCATTGAGTAAAATCGCGCCAAAGGTTGCTGTACCGATCCCTCCCAACGTAAAACCGCCCAGCGTGAGAGCAAAATCACCCGCGCCCAGCACTAAGGTTACTGCGACCATAATCAAATTACCGTTCTGGCTTAAATCGACACGGTTTTGTACCCAGATCCTTGCGCCTGCGACGGCAATCAGCCCGAACACAACAATTGAAGCACCACCAATCACCGGTGCAGGAATGGTATGGATCAGCGCGCCAAATTTCGGCGAAAAGCCCAACAGCATGGCGATGACGGCAGCAGCAACAAACACCAGCGTCGAGTAGACTTTGGTCACGGCCATCACACCGATATTTTCAGCATAGGTGGTCACGCCGCTACCGCCGACAGAGCCGGAAAGCATCGTTGCCAGACCATCGCCTACGAATGCCCGCCCCATATACGGGTCCATATTGCGTCCGGTCATCCCGGCGACTGCCTTGAGATGACCTAAGTTTTCCGCCACCAGAATCACCGCCACGGGCGCAATCAGCATCATTGCCTGACCATTAAAAGCAGGAGTGGAAAAATGTGGCAAACCGAACCAGGCAGCATGGCTGACGAGAGTAAAATCGACGGCTTTTCCCAGCCCTAAAACGTTGGTCATCACGCCATACAGCAGACAGGCGACAATTAATCCTACGAGAATCAATAACCGCTGGATCATGCCACGGGTAAACACCGCCACCAGCCCAATACACAGCACCGTCATTACCGCCATCCAGCTATCAAAGGCCGAAGCCGATACACTTTTCACTGCGATAGGCGCTAAGTTCAGGCCAATCGCCATCACCACCGCACCCGTCACCACCGGCGGCATTAGTCGTTCAATCCAGCGTGTACCAATTTTCATCACCACCAGGCCAATGACGGTATAAACCAGCCCACAGGCGATAATCCCGCCCAGCGCAATGCTGATATTCGGGTTAATGCCCTGACCGTTAAAGCCCGTCGCGGCAATCACCACGCCGACAAAAGCCGCGCTGGAACCGAGATAACTGGGGACGCGCCCGCCGGTAATAAAGAAAAACAGTAACGTGCCGATCCCCGACATTAAAATGGAAAGATTGGGATCCAGCCCCATCAGAATCGGCATTAACACCGTCGCGCCAAACATCGCCACCGCGTGTTGAACGCCCATTACTGCCGTCTGAGCAAACGGCAATCGTTCATACGGCGCGACCACGCCGCTCTCTGTAGAGGTCGATTTTAACTGCCAGTGAGGAAAACCGAACATTGCCATCAGCTGTCTCCTTTAGGAGGTTAACAAGCAGGGCGCATCAGCGCGTGATAACTGCGATCGAACCACACCAGCCCGTAGGGTGTGGCGTGACGATGAATCGCTTCGATGGCGCAAAACAGAATGTCGTGGGTGCCGACGCTCACCACCTGGCTGATACGGCAGTCAAACGAAACCAGAGCCTCTTCCAGTTGCGGGCATCCGGTCACACCCGTCTGCCAGCGGGCGGCGGCAAAGCGGTGTTCCATGGGCGTTTTGCCGCCAAAAAGATTTGAAAGCGGCTCCTGCCCGGCGCTCAGTGTATTTACACACAGCGTTCGATTTTCATTGAATACCGGCCAGACGGACGCCCCACGATTCAGGCACACCAGTAATGTGGGCGGCGTATCGGTCACGCTGCAGACGGCGCTGGCGGTGAACCCGGCGCGCCCGGCTGGACCGTCCGTGGTGATGATATTGACCGCCGCGCCCATACAGGACATCGCATCGCGAAAGGTTTGTTGATCAACTATGTTCATAGTTTGCTCCTTACAACAGCCCGCAGGCTTCTTCAAAGGACAGACGTGGCAGGCGCGCATAAAGTTTGCTGCTATCGCCATAGCCGATATTAATCAGCAGATTGCTCTTCAGCGTGCTGCCTGCAAAAAAAGCGTCGTCAACGTATTGACGGTCAAAACCCGACATCGGGCCGGTATCCAGTCCCAGCGCACGGCAAGCGACGATCAGATAGGCCGCCTGCATGGAGCTGTTGCGAAACGCTGTTTCTTCGGCAAGTTGTGGGCTGGAGGTAAACCAACTGCGGGCATCACCGTGGGGAAACAGTAGTGGTAACCGTTCATAAAATTCACTGTCCCAGGCAACGATAGCGGTGACGGGCGCGGTCAGGGTTTTTTGTAGATTGCCGCTGGAAAGCGCCGGGCGCAGACGTTCTTTTCCTTCTACAGTGCGGATAAACACGATCCGTGCCGGAGAACAGTTAGCTGATGTCGGCCCCCATTTCATCAGGGCATAAAGCTCCCGTAACGTCTCATCGCTGACGGGTGTCTCCCGCCAGCCGTTGTGAGTGCGGGCATCGGTGAACAGGGTGCTAAGCGCACCTGGGCTAACGGCTTCGTTCATAGCAATTCCTTACAGGGCGGCTTCGCGGTGATGTAACAGGCTGGCAAGCCCGTTGAGTAAAAGAGCATTAAACGTTTCGGGGTCGGTCACGTTGCAGGCGTGTCCGCCATAGCGCATCACCATTTTCTGGCTATCGGGCAGGGCGGCATGAAGCTCACTGGAACATGCTGATGGCACCAGCAGATCATCACTGGCGCAGATGATTTGCACCGGGCAGCGGATGCGATCCGCATGGTGACTAAAGTCAGCGCGTTTGAGGGCGTTAAGTCGACGCAGTAAATTATTTTTGCCCTGAAAATGCGCCAGTGCCAGCGCGTCTTCTGCCTCAAGGCGAGGTGCGCGGGCCGCCATCCAGTCGGCGGGATAGAGGAACAACGGCTGCGCTTCCACCCATGCCTGCGCGCCGCCGCTATACAGTAATCGTTCGCGAACCTGAAAACAGCGGCGCGTATGGGCGTTTATTCGTAGCCAGCCGTTAACGCTGATCAGCACAGTTACCGACGCGGGATAATCCAGCGCCAGCTGCATTCCCACCAGCGCACCGAGCGCATGGCCGACCACTGCGTAATGCTCAATCCCTGCGGCTACCAGCGCCTGATGCAGTTCCGCTGCCATCTGGGCGATACTGTAATCTTCTGCCAGCGTGTCGGGATTATTGCCGGTGCCGCGCTGGTCGTAACAGACTACCTGATACTCCTGCTCCAGCACCGCCAGTTGCGGTAACCAGTAACTGCCGCTACCCCCAAGACCCGAAATCAACACCACTACGGGCGCATCAGCATAAGGGGGAGGTGAGAGTGAAAGTTTCATCGCGGCCTCACTTGGCGATATGCGCAATTGTGGCGATTTCCACCAGCGCGTCAGGTTTTACCAGTCCGCACTGAATGCAGAATCGCGCCGGTTTATCACCCGGAAAAAACTCGGCGTAGATTTCGTTAATCGCGGCGTAATTTTTCCAGTCGGTAATAAAGATGCTGTTGAAGGTCACATCCGCCATCGTGCCACCCGCCGTCTCGATCACCTTGCGGATAGTTTCCAGAACGTGGCGGGTTTGCGCCTTTGGGTCATCGGCAAACAGCACGTTATTATGTTGATCAAAAGCCAGCGTACCGGAGACATACACCACGCCATCAGCCAGCGTGCCGGGAACGAAGGGGGCCAGCGGTGCGCTGCTGCCAGCGGGAATAATTACGGATTTTGGCATCGTTAAACTCCTTAAGCGATACGAGCAAAGGATGTGGGAGAAAGCGCGTCGCAGAACGTTTCGACGTCGCTGACCCAGCCAAAAAAGGTTTCGATATTGAACAACGCGGCTTTCTGTGCAAATTCCGGCCCCGCCTGGTGTGTTGCGTCTTCCAGCACCACGCCGAAATACTCCAGAAAAAAGCCATCGCGTAGCGTCGATTCGACGCAGACGTTGGTAGCGATACCGGTGAAAACCAGATGGCGTATTCCACGGCTGCGCAAAATGCTGTCCAGCGGTGTATTGAAGAAACCGCTGTAGCGCGGCTTCGGCAGCACAATATCGCCAGGCTGCGGCACCAGTTCATCCACCAGTTGATAATCCCAGGAGCCTTTCGCCAGCAATTTCCCCTGCAGCTGCGGCTGCTTACGCATGGTTTTCAGGGCGTTCGATTTATGAAAATTCGGTGAGCCGGGGCCGCCAGCTTCGACATACTGTTCATCCCAGCCATTTTGAAACCAGATGATCAGCATCCCTGCCGCTCGCGCTGCGGTCACGGCGGTTTGAATGTTGGCAATGACCGGGCGAGTGGTTGAGACATCAAACCCGGCGAGATCTAAGTAGCCGCCTGGCGTGGCATAAGCGTTTTGCATATCCACCACGATCAGCGCACTTTGCTGCGGATCGAAGGTAATGGCTTCCGGTCGAGCGGTTAAGGTTGTCATCATGCCACCTCCTGAGTCAGCGCAGGTAGATGGGCGCGGCACTGCATCAGTGGTTGAATGCGCTCGCCGAAGGTTTCGATTCCCGACAGAAAATCATCGAAGGTCAACAGCACGCCTTCGGCACCAGGCACGCTTGCGACTTCATCTAACATGCGCGCGACACTGGCGTAAGAACCGACTAACGTCCCCATATTGATGTTTACCGCCGAAGTGGGATCGGCCATCTGACGGACGTTGGTATCAGTACCGGAGCGGGTATCTTTCTGACTTTGTTCGGTTAGCCAGCTTAACGCCTCTTCATCCGCGCCCGCTTTGTAGTGTTCCCATTTGGCGCGAGCGGCATCGTCGGTTTCATCGGCAATCACCATAAACAACACATAAGAACCAACGTCGCGCCCGGTTTGCTCTGCGGCCTGTTTCATCCGCGCAGCGGTCGGGGCGAAAGCCGTGGGCGTATTTACGCCTTTGCCGAAACAGAAGTTGAAATCGGCATACTGGGCGGAGAACGCCATGCCAGCGTCGCTTTGCCCGGCGCAGATCACTTTCATGGGGACACTCGGTTGCGGACTGACGCGACAATCATTCATGGTGAAAAAATCGCCTTTAAAATCGCTTTTCCCCGTGCCCCACAGGTCGCGCAGCACCTGAACATATTCGGTGAGATAGTCGTAACGACGGGAGAAATAGTCATCGCCAGGCCAGATACCCATCTGCTCATACTCGGGCTTTTGCCAGCCAGTCACGAGGTTGACGCCAAAACGCCCGCCAGAGATGGAGTCGATGGTTGCGGCCATACGGGCGACGATTGCCGGAGGTAACGTTAAGGTGGCAGCAGTGGCGTAAATCTGAATGCGCGAGGTCACGGCCGCCAGCCCCGCCATCAAGGTGAACGACTCAAGGTTGTGATCCCAGAACTCAGTTTTGCCGCCAAAGCCACGCAGTTTGATCATCGACAGGGCGAAATCGAAATGGTAGTGCTCCGCTTTTTGCACAATGGCTTTATTCAGTTCAAAGGTCGGCATGTACTGCGGCGCGTGGGTCGAAATGAGCCAGCCGTTGTTGCCAATAGGTACGAATACGCCAATTTTCATCATCAACCTCTCTTCGTCTCGTAAAGTGAAAGTCAGACGGGGCGCTGCATCCTGCATATCCTTTTCAGCCGCGTAATGGCTTGTTTGCAAAGCGGATGCCAGTTTTTAAAAAGTGAATGTTATTAATGTGTTAACATTGTGTTGTCTAAAATATCTGGTAAAAAGTGGACTAAACGGTCAAAACAGTTGCACATAAAACATGCATCTGTGCGCGATGAGAGTGCAGAAGGTCGAGGCCGGGCGGGGGTTTTGCTATCCTGTTGCCAATCTACAAGAGGGGAGAGCGCATGACGCAAGGCGCAGTGAAAACAACGGGTAAACGTTCGCGCGCAGTAAGCGCGAAGAAAAAAGCGATTCTTAGCGCAGCACTGGACACTTTTTCACAATTCGGTTTTCACGGCACAAGGCTGGAGCAGATCGCAGAGTTGGCGGGTGTTTCAAAAACCAATCTGCTGTATTACTTCCCGTCAAAAGAGGCGCTGTATATTGCCGTGCTGCGGCAGATTCTCGATATCTGGCTGGCACCGTTAAAAGCGTTTCGTGAAGATTTCGCCCCGCTGGCGGCGATCAAAGAGTACATCCGTCTGAAGCTGGAAGTCTCACGCGATTATCCGCAGGCTTCGCGCCTGTTCTGTATGGAGATGCTGGCAGGCGCGCCGCTGTTAATGGATGAACTGACGGGCGATTTGAAGGCATTAATTGATGAGAAATCGGCGCTGATTGCCGGTTGGGTCAAAAGCGGCAAACTCGCGCCGATTGATCCGCAGCATTTGATTTTCATGATTTGGGCTTCCACTCAACATTACGCCGATTTCGCCCCTCAGGTGGAGGCGGTGACAGGCGCGACGTTGCGCGATGAGATATTTTTCAATCAAACGGTTGAAAACGTGCAGCGGATTATTATTGAGGGGATTCGACCACGTTAAAGATGCCGGAGGAGGTTGTAACATCCTCCGGCTACCTGTTTAACCTATAGTCATTAAACTGGCGTTACCGCCAGCGGCAGCGGTATTCACACTCAGCGAACGTTCGATATACAGCCGTTCCAGAAGGATATTGCTTTCGCCACGGGCAAAACCCTGCACCGAAACAATTGCGCCATCCCGCGCAGCAACGGCTTCACACAATGCGCGAAGCTGATCCGAATCACCGTGGAAGATCACCGCATCAAAGGGTTGAGCGGTTATATTTTCCGCTTTCGCCAGTTGAATACGTTCGCTGACTGCCGATGGCAATGCCTTTACTAGCTGACGATGCAGCGCGTCATCCGGCCACAGTACCTGGCTGCCCACCGCCAGCACGGCGGCGAGCTGAGTCAGCGCATCCTGCTCATCATCGGCAATACACAACACGCGCTCACGCGGCAGCAGCGTCCAGGTGTTGCGTTCACCCGTCGGCCCCGGCAGCAATCGTTGTGTTCCTGCCTGCGCCAGCTCGCCATATTGCGTACATAACGCCTGCAATTCTGGACGATTTGCTGCCCATTCCCGCAGTGCATTTAGCGGCTGAGTCAATGCGGCTTTCAACTGTGCATCGACCGGATACTCTGCATCCTGACGCGCGAGCGTCACTGCCAGCGCACTTTCCGGGCGATTCGCCAGCAGACGGTAGAGATAGAGCGGACCGCCTGCTTTCGGCCCGGTACCGGACAACCCTTCGCCGCCGAATGGCTGCACACCCACCACTGCGCCCACCATATTACGGTTAACATACAGGTTACCAACATGGGCCGAGCCAGTGACCTGGGCGATGGTTTCATCAATACGCGTATGGACACCAAGCGTCAGACCATAGCCGGAAGCGTTAATCTGCTCGATCAGCTCTGGTAGCTGGTTACGGTTGTAACGCACCACATGCAGCACCGGACCAAAGACCTCTTTTTGCAATTCGGCAAAGTCATCCAGTTCGATCAGCGTCGGGGCGACAAAGGTGCCGCTTTGCCATTCACGGGCATCTTCGCTGTTTTCCCGCACCGCCTGGAACACCGGACGGCCTTTGCTACGCATGGTCTGAATATGGCGCTCAATATTGGCTTTCGCTTCGCTATCAATCACCGGACCGATATCGGTGGTCAGGCGACCCGGATTACCCATCCGGCATTCGGCCATTGCGCCGCGCAGCATTTTCAACGTGTGGTCGGCAATCTCATCTTGCAGGCACAGCACGCGCAGCGCCGAACAACGCTGACCCGCACTGTCGAACGCCGAGGCCAGTACATCCACGACGACCTGTTCGGTCAGTGCTGAAGAATCGACAATCATCGCGTTCATGCCGCCGGTTTCAGCGATGAGCGGAATAGGGCGACCCTGAGCGTCCAGGCGGCTGGCGATATTGCGCTGCAGTAACGTAGCGACTTCGGTTGAACCGGTAAACATCACCCCGCGTACGCGATCATCACCCGTCAGTTGCGCGCCCACGGTTTCACCCCGACCTGGCAGCAATTGCACCACGCCTGGCGGTACACCCGCTTCCAGCAAAATGGCGATCCCTTGCGCGGCAATCAGCGGCGTTTGTTCTGCCGGTTTTGCCAGCACGCTGTTACCTGCCGCCAGTGCGGCGGCGATCTGCCCGGTGAAAATAGCCAGCGGGAAGTTCCACGGACTGATACACACCACAGGCCCTAATGGACGGTGGGTTTCGTTAGCGAAATCATCCCGCACCTGTCCGGCATAGTAGTGGAGAAAATCGACCGCTTCGCGCACTTCGGCAATGGCGTTACTGAAGGTTTTTCCGGCTTCACGCACCAGAATACCAATCAGTTGCTGCATCTGGCTTTCCATTAGCACGGCAGCGCGATGCAAAATCGCCGCGCGTTCAACCGGAGGAGTGGCAAACCAGATTGGCGCGTTATTAACCGCACTTTCCAGCGCCTGTTCTACCTCACGCGGCGTGGCTTCACGCACAAAGCCCACAATATCTTTCGGTTCCGCAGGGTTAATAACGGGCGACATCTCACCTGCCGCTACCGGTTGTTCCAGCATTGGCAAGGCCTGCCATTTTTGCAGTGCACTATTGAGCAGGGCAGAAGAGAGCGAGGCCAGCCGGTGTTCGTTAGCGAGATCCAGCCCTGCCGAGTTGTCGCGCCCGTGACCGTAAAGATCGCGCGGCAGGGGAATTTTCGGATGCGGTAATCCAGTTTGCCCTTCCTGTTGCGCCAGTTTTTCTACAGCAGTGACCGGATCGGCGACCAGTTCATCCAGTGGCAAAGAGGTGTCGGCAATACGGTTAACAAACGAGGTGTTAGCACCGTTTTCCAGCAGGCGACGCACCAGATACGCCAACAGCGTTTCATGGGTACCGACCGGAGCATAAATACGACACGGACGGTTAAGTTTGCCGTCGGCAACTTTCCCGGTGACCTGCTCATACAGTGGCTCGCCCATACCATGCAGGCACTGGAACTCGTACTGACCCGGATAGTAGTTCTGACCTGCCAGTTGATAAATCGCTGCCAGCGTATGGGCGTTGTGCGTCGCGAACTGCGGGTAGATTAGATTCGGCACCGCCAGCAGCTTTTTCGCACAGGCGAGATATGAAACGTCGGTATACACCTTGCGGGTATAAACCGGATAGCCTTCAAGGCCGTCCATCTGCGCACGCTTGATTTCACTATCCCAGTACGCGCCTTTCACCAGGCGAATCATCAGACGGCGACGGCTGCGGGTGGCGAGATCAATCAGGTAATCAATCACCAGTGGGCAGCGTTTTTGATAAGCCTGAATAACAAAACCGATACCGTTCCAGCCTGCCAGCTCAGGCTCGAAACAGAGTTTTTCCAGCAGATCGAGGGAGATCTCCAGACGATCGGCCTCTTCGGCGTCAATGTTGATACCAATATCGTACTGACGCGCCAGCAGGGTGAGTGATTTCAGACGTGGGTAAAGCTCTTCCATTACCCGGTCATACTGGGCGCGGCTGTAACGCGGATGCAGCGCCGACAGCTTGATTGAAATGCCCGGACCTTCATAGATGCCACGACCATTGGACGCTTTACCAATGGCGTGAATCGCCTGCTGATAGGAAACCATATACGCTTGTGCATCTGCGGCAGTCAGTGCAGCTTCGCCAAGCATATCGTAAGAGTAACGGAAACCTTTCTCTTCCAGCTTGCGGGCATTGGCTAACGCTTCCGCGATGGTTTCGCCAGTGACGAACTGCTCGCCCATCAGGCGCATCGCCATATCCACACCTTTGCGGATCAGCGGTTCACCGCTTTTACCGATAATGCGGTTCAGCGAGCGGGAGAGGCTGGCTTCGTTATGGGTGGAAACCAGTTTGCCAGTAAACAGCAGCCCCCAGGTGGCGGCATTAACAAACAAAGACGGGCTACGACCAATGTGTGATTGCCAGTTACCGTTGCTGATTTTGTCGCGAATTAACGCATCACGGGTGGCTTTGTCGGGAATACGCAACAACGCTTCCGCCAGACACATCAGCGCCACGCCTTCCTGCGATGACAACGAAAACTCCTGCAATAACCCCTGAACCATACCTGCGCGACCACTGGCGTTTTTTTGATTACGCAGTTTATCGGCCAGTTGATACGCCAGTTTGTGCGCCTGTTCAGCAACTGGCTGCGGCAGGCGGGCTTGTTCCAGCAGCATAGAAACCGCTTCGGTTTCCGGGCGGCGATAGGCCGCTGTGATCGCGGCGCGGGAAACCGACTGGGGCAAAATTTGCTCGGCAAAGTCGAGGAATGGCTGGTGTGGTTCCTCTGCCGGAGTCGGTGCTTCATCGCTCTCATTGGCAGCGCCAGAAAGCAGCGCAGGTAGCTCCGGCAGAGTATCGCTGTTTTCCAGTTGTTCGAGATAAGAAAAAATCGCCTGCTTAATTAACCAGTGTGGCGTGCGATCGATACGTGTCGCGGCAGACTTAATACGCTCACGCGTCGCGTCGTCCAGCTTAACCCCCATGGTGGTGGTTCCCATGCCATTACTCCTGTTGTTCTGAAAGGTGCAACTTAACGTTATCGTGAAATATCCATGATGTTGCAACTTTGTGCAACCATGTTAAATGTGACATGCGTAGCAAGCTTAAAAATGAATGAAATGTTAATAAAAGAAATCGATATGACAGGGATTAAAAAAATAACTCAGACTTTTTCTCTGCGGCAGTTAACATTTTTGAAAGGTGCAACCGCAAAAAATGTGAGAGAGTGCAACCTGATGAAAAATAGTGTCGCTGAGCACTAAAATTTAATGTAAATGGTGTGTTAAATCGATTGTGAATAACCAGCGCTTCCGGCAGGATACGGTCGCCCTGGTAAAACATAAACTCTGTTACCCCGTTCCGGTGGCAGATATAACGGCAAGTTTCGACATTGCCGATAATAATTTTTTGGAGACTTTAGATGGCTATTAGCACACCGATGTTGGTGACATTTTGTGTCTATATCTTTGGCATGATATTGATTGGGTTTATCGCCTGGCGATCAACGAAAAACTTTGACGACTATATTCTGGGCGGTCGTAGCCTTGGGCCATTCGTGACGGCATTATCGGCGGGTGCGCCACCGGGCGCGGGCTTAAGAAGATCGAGCGCCGCCTGGGCATCGAGGACATCTATGCCGACCTTTCGGGCCAGCTGGTCAACCACCTGCAGCAGGCGCTGAAGGCCCAGTACATGTTCCATCGCGACAAGCAGTACGTGGTCACTAACGG
>ERZ1031779.306-NODE-306-length-11278-cov-8.944311_pt1 | contig 11278 bp, 8 predicted proteins | sample MGYA00518170_ERZ1031779 | MGnify/ENA primary metagenome ERZ1031779 (study PRJEB33719, sample SAMN04261241) | wastewater metagenome | biome: rural village; feature: human; material: feces | host: Homo sapiens | place: El Salvador | collected 2013-01-07 ... | reverse complement strand
CTTCAGCTCTTCCTTCAGCTCTTCCTTCAGCTCTTCCTTCAGCTCTTCCTTCAGCCAATCCTTCTAATTTAGCATTGCCAAGGACGTCATTCTGAATCATGATGGCATTGATATGCTCGTCGTATGCGTGACGTTCTGCATCCGACATCTCGTAGTATTTTAGCTTCTCGCGAGCCTCTTGCAGACCTGGAGCTTTAGTGTCTGGAGAGATAACGCCATTCTTCAGATAGTTTACCCATTCTTCCAATGGTGATTTGGCCACTTTATTGAACTCGTTGACACGCACAAGGATATAGGTAGGAAAAATCTCAGAAGGTGATTTTCTTACGATATTGTTCTTTTCCTTGGCACTTATCACGAGCTGGTCTTTCGTGTGCAGACCTGTAAAACTGTTCTGTCCGATATAGATGTAGTCAGAACCTTTTCCGAGATCGAAGTACAAGATGCTGATAGAATATACCTTTTTCACCTCCTTATAGCTGTTGCCGAGGTTGATATGCTCAGTAATAGCTTTTGCTACTCCATAAAGAACTCGCTCTAAGTAGTACAGCTCACTTGTGTTTTGTATTTCCACAATGATAATTTCTCCCTTGCTGTTTCTGGCTTTTATATCAACGCGGTTGAACTTATCATCTTCTTTCTGCTGATTACTTTCACTTTCCAGTATTTCTATGATTTTTACTTCTTCATTCAGAAATACGGTAAGGAATCCTTCCAAAACGTCAAAATTAGCTTTCTGACGGAGTAATCTTTTGATTGCCCAGTCGAAACGGATGTATCTATCTCTCAGTTCTGCCATAATAAAACCTCCTTTTTGTTTAAATGATAATTGCCGAGTGTAGGATATCTTATGCAAAGATGGCACCAACGAGCGCATTGAAAACTTGTTTTCAGATTGCCGAGTGCAGGTTATCTTATGCAAAGATAGCACCAACGAGCGCATTGAAAACTTGTTTTCAGATTGCCGAGTGCAGAATATCTTATGCAAAGATGGCACCAACGAGCGCATTGAAAACTTGTTTTCAGATTGCCGAGTGCAAGATATCTTATGCAAAGATACATTTTTTCTCTTTTGCTTCCAAATGTTTTACCGAAAAAATGATATTTCTTCTTTCTCGCCAATTTTACTCTATACGAAAAACTGGCGACCCTCGCATAACGTGAGCCGCCAGTTGAATAGATGAATTATATGTTAGGTTTTTTATTTACTTGATAACTACCTTTTTGCCATGGTGGATATAGATGCCAGCCTGGTTGGGCTTCTGGTTCATCTTCATACCGCTGAGAGTGTACCAAGCACGGTCGGTGTAGCTGCCTGCGTTCTCTGTTATAGGCAAGTCGATACCTGTATCTATGTCTTTAGTGACATCCGTAACGATATACTGACCTTTACTATTCTTGTTAGGACCCACTTTGACAAAAATAGTTGAGTTGACTCCAGTAAAGTCTTGTGACTGAGTTTTCGCAGCCGTTCCTGCAGCATCAGGCTCGCAGAATACAAAGTTTATCAATCCGCCTTTCTGGGTGATGGTAAATTCCTTATAGTACCAATTCATGTTGTCGATTGTCTTGGTCTGTGTGATGTTTACGCCAGGCCACTTTGTACCCTCTGTAAAGTCTGTCATGCTGCTCCAGATGTGGAAGTTTACCTTTTTCCAGTTGGTGTTATCCGTATTGACATATACGGTAATGTTGTAAGGCTCGAAAGACTTGATGCTATAGTTGTAAGTGCGGATACCGCTTACAGTACCATTGATGAGTAGACCCACCTTCAGTGTGCAAGAACTGTTGATGTTGATAGATGTACCGCTTGTTACAGATGTGCTGTTAGCTTTAGGGTCGCTGCCATTGGTGGTGTAAACCAACTTAGCTGCGCTGTTCTTGCTTACTGCAGTGAGAGTCACTTTGAAGCCCTCTTCATATTCGCCTGAAGCCTTGTCTGCCCATGCTGTCTCTGCGTTGCTTGACAGATAGTACATGTAGTTTTTGCCAGAAAGGATGCGGGTGTATTCTGTCTTTGCGGGTGCTGTCATCATGCTTGGAATACCTACAACAACCAACAATTTGCGACCATCAGCACCATTTACTGCATTAGCAAAATACTGTGCGTTGCTGGCATAATTGCTATACGAACTTGTGTTGGTGATGCCTACTAATTTGCGGGCTTCTATCATGCTCTTCAGCTCATGCTCGTATGTTCTCCAGTGAGGCTGGAAGATACAAGGCGTACCAGGCATGGCAATAAGGAATGCGTTGGCAGCAGGAATATATGCTGTAGGGATAGGGTCTGGATTGTTGCTCTTGTCTTCACGTACCTGGATATCGTGGTTTTCTACGAAGGTAACAGCATACTGACGATAGGAAGGGTCAGACATCAGGCTGGCGTCATTCAACTTTCTCCAGTCGTTGTATTTGATTGCATTGGTCATGTTGTAGTGGAATGGGAAGTCGAAGGCACCGCTCTTCTTGCCTGTATTGTTGATCCAGTTCTTGATATTGCCTACACCATCCCAATACTCGCCTACGGAGTACTGAATACCTGTTGCTGTGTTGTAGTCGCCCACATGGCTTGCCGCAAAGCCTTTCACCATGTCATAGCGGAAACCTTCGTAACCCAAGTCATTTTTCAAGAAATTCAAGTAAGCCTTTACCACTTTCTGCACGTTTGCGCTCTTGTGGTCCAGGTCACGGCAATCTCCGAAGTCATCGCCCTCATCGTTGTTGCTGCTGAGGCTAACCCTTTCTTTTTGGGCTTGGGCTAAGGTCTTACCACCATCATCGTTTTTGCAGATGTCGGTAGGCAGCATCTGGTAGGTCACACCCTGGTATGTTTCAGCAGGGAAAGTGAACCAACCCTCTGTATTGCGGTGGTTGATAACTACATCGGCAATGGTTCCGATACCATTGTTCTTGAATGTCTTGATCATAGAACGCAACTCGGCTTCTGTACCGAAACTGGAGTTGTGGTTGAAATAGTAATAGGGCTTATAACCCATTACCTGTACGGCCTCTGCGCATTTACCACTCTGAGGAACCCATACGAGGTCGATGAATCCCTTCATTTCAGGAGCTTGAGCTTCAAGAGTCTTCCATTGTGCATAGTCGTATGCATTCCAAGAGAATCCCTGTAGCATCACTCCTTTGTAGTTTGCTGGCCATCCTTGTGCCGAAGCACTGATTACTGCTAAGAGTGCAATAAGTGTCAAGTAAATTTTCTTCATATACTTCTTGTTTTTTGTTTTCGGTGGTAAAGTTATGATTTTCTTTTGTTGTGGCAATCTTTTCTTGACCTAAATCAAGCAAACGACTTGCGCAAACGTTTGCATTTTTCTGTGCAAATTCATAGTATCTGTCATGACCTCAGTTCAGAATCATGTTGTTTCCAAAGAGAATTTGAGGATTCCCAGGTTCACACCAAAGGTAAGCTTGCGCATTTTCAGTGGCAAGTTGTCGGCGAAGACTTCGTTCATGGCAGTCTGTATCTTGTCCTCTGTGTTCTTGTCCGGATAAATACCATGCTCCTTAGCATCTTCGTTCACCTTGTCGATGGTTCTTGCCAATTTGCGAAGTTTGGTAAATGTATCAATGATGGCAATGGTGGTGGCTGTTGCCATTGGTGACTTTCGAGGTGGTCAAAATTTTTGACCACATACTCTTTCTCACTGTTAGTCAGTTCGATAACATATCCAGAAGGAAACTTATCCGGATTGTTTCTTAGGTTTGGTTAACCACCTTGGTTGTTACTCCATACAATTCTGCAACATCTCTGTCAAGAATAACTTGAATATTCCTGACGACTATGATTTTACTTTCTGTTTTTACTATATCTTCTTGATGTCCCATATTTTTTATTTATTAGGATGATGCCGCTAAGGTACAACATTTCTTTTTAACCACCAAATGCTGGTGAGGAATATGAGCAAACAATAGCCAAATCGAGCGTTTTTTCTTCGATTTGGCTAAAGAATCGCTTGCTTTCTCAAATATTTTCCTTAAATTTGCAACGCAATAAACAGCTAAAGAATATCAGGTATGGAGCAAATAGTAGGCAGAAAGACAGAAATCACACAGTTGACAGAATATTTTAATTCTGGCAAAGCAGAGTTTGTAGCAGTATATGGAAGAAGACGTGATTTTGTAGAAGAAACTGGTGTTCGGCATGGCATCTTGCCTACACTAATAACTACATTCGGCATCCGCCCCAATGCCCATTCAGCAATTGCACAAGTGCAACTGACAATGGATGACTTGTTTGATGATATGGGATAATTATTAAAAAACTTGAAAACATTTGGTTGTCTCGATAATTATTGCGTAATTTGCGCAACGTAAAAAGCGCAATAAGATTATGGCAACAATTAACAACCCTTTCGTGATGTATGGATACAAAGGAGCAGAGTACTTTTGTGACCGTGAGAAAGAAACTGAGAAGATGATGACTTCGCTCCATAACGAGCGAAATATCACGCTTGTCGCACCTCGCCGTATGGGCAAAACTGGATTAATCCATCATGTCTTCCAACAGTTGGAAAAGCAATATGATGATGTGAAATGCTTCTACTTAGACATATTTGCCACCAAGAACTTGGAGCAGATGGTGCAACTCATGGCTTCGGAAATCATTGGGAAATTAGATACAATCTCTCAATCCGCCTTGCGTAAAGTACAGGAGTTCTTCAGCAGTTGGCGACCAACGCTAACAATTGACGAACTGACAGGCATTCCAACATTTTCTTTGGATTTGAAACCAAACGAGGGACGAGAAAGCTTGAAGCGAATCTTCGAGTACATGAAGCAATCTGGAAAGCGATGCTACGTGGCAATAGATGAGTTTCAACAAATCATGAACTATCCAGGGGATGGAGTGGGAGCATTGATACGCTCCTACATCCAATTCCTGCCCAATGTATATTTCGTATTTTCTGGCAGTCAACAGCACATGATGGAAGAGATGTTTTTGTCGGCGAATCGCCCATTCTTCCAGAGTTCTCTTGTCATGTCACTACCATGTATCGCCGAGTCAAGATATCTATCATTTGCCAATCGTCTTTTGTCATCACAAAAACGAGAGGTAGATGTAGACACATTCACCTATATCTACTCGCAAGCCGACAGCGTAACTTGGTATGTACAAGCCATCCTACATGGTATTTACGAACATCGTGATGAGCAGATCAATAAGGACTTAGTGGATGAAGTGATTCAAGAGTTGATAGAGGAGCAAGCCATGGCATACCAAAACTATTGTGCATGGCTGACCGAAAACCAGCAGTTACTCTTGTTAGCAATTGCCAAGGAGCAAATAGTTTCCTCCCCACTTAGCCAACAGTTCATCATCACCCACCACCTACCTGCCACCAGCAGCGTAAAGACTGCCCTGAAGGCTTTAGTGGACAAGCAACTGATCAGCAAGACCCCAAAAGGCTTCTTTGTCAGCGACCGCTTCTTTGCGAAATGGCTGGCAAAAGGGGAATAAAGCAAAAAAGTCTTGGGAAATCAAATATTATAGGAGAGAGTGTCAAAACTCAACTAATGCGGGCTGAAAGCCCAACAATCACATAGCCCAGGGCAGCGCCCTGGGTATTGAGTTATATATTGAACAGTACGCCCTGTAAGGGCAACACCTTAATAATTAAGCTTTTGGGCACTCTGTGCACACCGCACGGGCAATAAATGCCCGACGCTTGTTCAGTCGATGCCCAACGCTTGTTCAGTCGATGCCCAACGCTTGTTCAGTCAATGCCCAACGCTTGTTCACTGAGTGCCCACTTGACGGGCAAGACAGACCACCTGATGGTCTCATACAGAACGGCTGGAGAGTTGCCTATTCTATGAGTGTTTAACCAAATCAGTAAAGTTCGACCAACTTTCAACTTTGAATCCTCTTAGATCTCTGACTGATTTCTTAAACCACTCTATTTTAGAAAGTTCCATAACTGTTTTTACAAGTGCAGTCAAATCATCATTCATCGTCATGTATGTACAGCCTTGCACCCACTCGAAACCATTCTTTTTTAGAAGCTCTTTTATTTCGTAGTAAGCTTTGTTGTAAGGTTCGCCATAGTATTTCTGTAAATCAGAAATAACCATATCAAATGCTATTGCGTACATACTGCCTCCTTTGCTGGCTCAAATAAGTCCTTATATCCAAAGAATATGTTCCCATCTGCGGTTTTTGCGGAGATGACAATTCCTACGAAAGGATTGTTCTCAACTTCAATCACTTCGCCCGGTGTCCAGTCTTTGGCATGTGTCAAGTCTGGAGATATTAATACTTTGTCACCTGTTCTCATATTCACAAAAATATAAAAGTTGTACTTATTCGCCGCAAAGAAAATGCAAACGAGCGCAAAGAAAGCTTGCTTTCAATTTTCCGAGTGCAGCTTTTCTTCTGCAAAGATACGACTTTTCCTCGTAACCACCAAATGTTTTTTGGGGAAAATGTAGGAAAGAATGCAGGGCATACAAAAAGGCGGTCTCTGAATAGAAACCGCCTTTAATTGTTATTTTTAGAGAGATATTACTTCTTGGTAAATTCACACTTGACATAGCCGTTAGCCCAAGCATAAAGCTTGATGTCGTATGTGCCAGCTTCTGGTATGAACTGTACCGCAGGAGCATTGTTTGAGAAGACAAACTTCTCACCATCATATCCCCACTGCATTGCCCAGTCATCATTAGCACGGAACTTACATTCGCCAGCATTTAGCTCAATGTCCTTGATTTCCCAGCAGCGCTCTTCCACGTTGTAAGTCAAATCTTGGTCACTATCCCATCCAGTAACTGGAACAGCAGCACCGATAATACCGATAGAAGTGATAGGAGTCAATGTATAAGTCTTAGCAGACAAGTCTACATCTACCTTGTAGTAACCTGCAGGTTCTGTCATTACTATGTTACCAGCATCAGGTGCTGTGGAGAAGTTCTCACCATAGCCAGTACCACTCCAGTCTGGCGCTGTAGTGAACTTAAATCCGTTCTGATTGAGGTACATGAAACCCGTGAAGTGTACACCATCATCACCTGCGAGATAGTCATATCCATTCCAGCCGTTAGCATCGCCCTTCATATAGAGGACAGGCTTGCCTACAGAGTAAGACAGGTTGTTCATGTCGAGAGTTACAATCCATGTACCAGCACCTGCGATAACCATGGTCTGTGGAGTACCCCAGCTGTCGCCAGTATAATAGATTGTACCAGAAGCATCATCGCAACCGTCCTTCTCGCAACCCAAGACACCTTTGTTGATGACATCCCAGTTGTTGCTTTCGAACTTGCTGCCTTCGTAGAACTTGAAGTAGTTCTTGTCTTTCTCTGTGGTGACCTTGAGCTGATAAACACCATCAGAAACTTTGGTCATCCATACAGGGCTTTTTGCATCCCAGCCATTTCCGTTTACTTCACCGAGCATGTAGTAGCCATTCTCGTCGATAGCAGGAGTTGGGGTTGGCTTAAGTTTTGCTGTAGTCTTACCTATGGTATTGATGGCGACAGCATCACCAGACTCCAAGTTGATTGTAACTTTTGACTCAACATTGATTTCACGTGCAACACTGGCGCGAGAATTGTTCTGTTTGCATACAATCTTCTCCAATTCGGCTGCGTTTACCTGAATGTTGTTGCCCTTGAAATCGCCTTCTATAGCTTCACCGTTCACTTTCAAGTCTTTCAGTGTATAGCCTGCAACATCGGCATCTGTCGAGTTGACAGTGACGAGATTGATCACTCCGTCTTCGTCCGGCATATTACATTCTGCTTCAGGACCCGCTGTAAAGGTGATACCATATTTGGCAGCTGAGGCTTCCTGTGGATTGTTCTGTGGTTGAGCCCAATCGTCGTAGTCGCCCTTGCAGCTGGCAAGTGATACACTTGCCAAGACTGCTAAGCTATATAAAAATGTCTTTTTCATTTTGCTTTGATCTTAAATTATCTAACTTCTGCTTTATTAGTATCGAAGTTGACATACAACTTCTTGCCAGGGGCGGTAGCTACAGAGTAATCAGAGCCCATGGTTTCAGCCCAGTTGTTTGGCATATCATATTTACGCCAGAACACTTCGCCATTGTGAACAGTGAACTCTGTACTATACCAGTCGAGGCTACCGACCTTGACAGATACGCGAAGCTCTGTGCTGGCAGTGAATGCAGGAGATACCCATTCGCCATTTGGATCGTCTGGAGGTGTCAGAGCTGTATCATCGGCAAAGCCCCAATCGCTTTGACCAATACAAGCACCAATCAGGTATACCTGAGTCTTGTAAACAGTCAGTGTCCAGTTGATATTCTTCTTGTCTTCAGTGATTTTACCCTTGAAGTGGAGAGTGTACCAACCTGCGTTGGCTACCTTGATATTTTGTTCCTCACCTTCAGTGATACCAGCATCGGCTTTATCATCGATGGTGATGCGGTCGTAGCCACGGTAGTCATTGTTTTCAGTACCCCACTTGAACTCACCACCTGCTGGCACGTAGATAATACCATAGTAGTTGCCATTTACACCTTGTACCTGTGGAATAGCTTTCCAACTCTGCCATGGAGTCTGGATAGAGCTACCTATCAAGTAGAGGTTGTCAGTGAACTTTGCATCTGGTGCCTTATAGACAGCCTTGACAGAAGGCAGGGTAATTGCATTTGAAAGAGTCTCGCCCAAATAAGACGATGGTGTAATGCGGATAACCGCACGGAGACGGATGTAAATTGGCATCTCCTCGGGAACACTTGCATCTGGATTGGCAGCCTTGAAGAGAGCAACTACAGCATCGTTTACTTCGGAAGCTATAAATTCCAATTTGCCGGCATCAGTAGAAGAAGGGGTAGCCAACTCTGTGTGAGTGGCTGTAGGATCGCTGAGGAAAGCAGGATCAACAGACACCTGTGCATAGTATGTTACTGCGTAGGGAATTCCACCATAATTTGGCTGAGAACATGTCAGTACCAGATTTTTTGCATCGGAGAGGTCGTAGGTATTGTTCTCTGCAAGAGCAGGAGTATTCAATACAAATCCATCCGCAAGATGACTCAGGTCCAATGTAGGGTTACTGTCTCTGTCTTCATCGCAGGATGTAAAGAGCAAAGGAAGTACCAATGCCGGCAGCAACATGAATTTGAATATCTTTTTCATAATTGATTTCTTTTAAATTAAATCTTGTTTCCTAACAATTAGTATTTTGGGTTCTGTGTCATGTTAGGGTTGTTCTTAATCTCGTCGCCAGGGATAGGATAGATGTCGTATTTTGCTCCAACACCCTGACCTTTTTCTGAACCACCCTTGAAACTCCAGAGATACTTGGAGCCTGTGAACAAGCCAAAGCGAACCAAGTCGGAACGACGACGACCTTCCATATAGAACTCACGGCACCATTCATCGATAAGAGTCTGCTCGTCTACTGATGAAGCTTTCAACTGACGATTGGCACGTGCCTGAACATACTGGATGTCAGCCAAACCTTCCTGGCTGCCGTTGAGGCGGTACTTAGCCTCTGCACGGGTCAGATAGATTTCTGCCAAACGGAACAATGGGAAGTCTGTGTCAGAAAAGTTCTGATGGTGCTGTGCAGTACCGTCTGCATGGAGGTTGGTCCACTTAACAAAAGACGCGCCATTCAGAGGACTTGTGATAGCATCACCAGGTGTAAGAGTGCGTACCTTGCCATCGCAGCCACCGACACCCATATAGAATAGGGCGCGGTCATCATTAGCCTTAGCCACTACGTCGGCAGTACTGATTCCCTTCTCGTTATCCTTTGCAATCACCTGATCTTTTGATGGATTGGTCAAAAGATCCTCTTCGGCAGCCTTAGGGATATCCTCGTTGGGGAAGAACTTCTTCACCAAGTCTACACGGGCAAACAGACACTTCCATGGGTCACTTGTGCTTGCATAAGGCATGCCGGTTATGGTAGAAGCATTTACGAGGTATGAAGTTCCTGCATAAGCACGAGTCTTTACACCATCCTGACGGATAGGGAAGATAATTTCCTTCATAGTCTCTGGGTTGCAGTCATTATCGCCCATGAACAACTGCTGGTAACCGCTGTAGCCATTCTTTGGCACACGAGAAAGGTCATATTTGCCGCTGTTGATAATCTTGTCGCAATAATCAATAGCCTTTTGGTAGTCCTTTACCTGTCCATCGGTATAAACTGCAGAGTTCAGCGCCAAGCGGGCATGGAGTGCGTATGCTGCACCACGGTCGGCACGTCCAAAATTTTCACTGTTATTATACTCACCCACCTCAGCCATCAGAGGCTCAATGGTAGTCAACTCATTATCCAACCACTCGTAGAGTTCCTTGCCACTTTTCTCGGTAGGGAGATTATCATTGAAGGTGTCCTTGAAAGGAGCCTTGCGAAACAGGTCGAGGAAATAATAGTAGTTCAATGCACGGAGGAAACGAACTTCTGCAATCTTATCTTTACTCAGACTACCAGTCTGCTCAGAAATAAAGAAGTTGTAAAGGGTGATATCAAAACTGAGGCGCTGGTATGCCCAGTTGACACGCACATTATCCTTGGTCCAATCCATGTTGGTGATTGGAGCTATGCCAGGATTTTCCTGATATGCCCACAAAGTTTCGTCTGTCATCAACTCTTGCAGGTTGAAAATGGTACGGATGAATCCGCTCTCACCCTCGTCGCAACTCAAGTCTGCTACACCTGCAGGACCTTTCTGACCTGTAAGACCCAGAGTAGCATACTGCTTAGCCAAGAGACCCTCTACATTGTATGTTGGGTGATTAAGTGGGTCAACAGACTTGATGTTCAGTTCGTCTGCGCAAGAGACAAAGCCCATGCACAACATACTTGCCATTGCAGTCTTTATAAATATTTTTTTCATAATTGTCTCCTTTTTAAATTTTAGAAGTTAAGATTCAAACCAAGCTGGAAGCTTATTGGACGTGGATAAGGATTTTTGTCCATACCGCTACTTACCTCAGGGTCGATACCCTTATACTTGGTAATGATGAATGGGTTCTGTACGGTGAAGTAGATACGTCCGCTGCAAATCTTCTCGGCACCAGCCTTGAACAATGCTGGGAAGCTGTAGCCCAAAGTCATGTTGCTACACTTCAAGTAAGAAGCATTGCGTACGAAATAGTCGCTGGGTATATTCGGGTTAGAGGTTTTACCCGTAAAACCAAGATTGACAGCTTCTGTTGTCGTGTTTACATAAGCGTTATTTTCTGTTATCTCAGCCAAATTAGCCTTTGAGTTCAGGAAGTCGTAGTACACATAGTTGCCGATAGATGCATGGAAGGCTGCACTGAAGTCCCAGTTCTT
>ERZ1031779.304-NODE-304-length-11309-cov-6.429092_pt1 | contig 11309 bp, 5 predicted proteins | sample MGYA00518170_ERZ1031779 | MGnify/ENA primary metagenome ERZ1031779 (study PRJEB33719, sample SAMN04261241) | wastewater metagenome | biome: rural village; feature: human; material: feces | host: Homo sapiens | place: El Salvador | collected 2013-01-07 ... | reverse complement strand
AACCCGATAAGTTCTGAGAACTATCGGATTCTCCTTATTAATATTTATCAAATATTACCACTCAGGAACAGGGAAGAGGCTATGAACAGTGAACTTAGCGCGCATAGACTTATTAAAGCCCAGCTCTCGCATCAAATCACCATCCTTGACACCAAATGCACAATTATCCTTTGTAGCAGCATAGCAATTAAACAATTCCAAACGATACTTAGGATTTTCATTGGCGTCAACCACCTTAGACTTATCGTAAGAAACAGCCTTACCGTCAAGATAGAACTCATCCAAAGTACTGTGTGTGCCTGGGAAGAAACCATAAAGGTCAGCAAACTCGATAAAGGTCATGATAGTACCACCTTCAAAGCCAGAACCTTCATAAGTCATATCGAACTGATTGTTCTCGAGAGAGTATTGACCCTTGTCACTCTTAACAACTTTCAAAGTAGAACCATCGTTATATCCCCACAACTGAGCCTCACCTTCACCCCAGCCACGAACGGCATTGAATGTAGGAGTATAAACACCAGTACCATCACTAGTTGTAGAAACTACAGTGAATGTCACCTCCAAGGTTTTATTGAAGGCAAGAGCAGGCTCGCCTGCTTCACCAGGACCGCCACTAGCACGGAATGGGGAATTCAGAGCTGTGCCAGTACCCCAAATATTGAACAACTCTATACGATAGTTGCCGTTAGGCTCGAGAGCACCATAATGGAACTTGTTGGCATCAAACTTCAAATCCTGTCCATCAGCCTTGATGGCATCAATGCGGACCAAAGCCTTAGGGTATTTGGCAGCAAAGCCTTCCAAATCGAGGACGTAAACCTTACCATTGGTGCGGGCTTCTGTTGTTTCAAGTTTAACTGTATATTGACCAACAGCCTTTGAGCCACCAGAAACGACAGTTGAAGCGCCATCCCAGTTGCCACCATCACCCCAAGCAGTCAACTTGGCAACATAGCCATTCTTGACATCAGAGGTTACATAGTTATAAATCATCAGCTGACCATCACTAGAACGGATTACACCCAACTGAAGCGCCTCGTCAGAAAGAGACATCACCTTGATCTTTGTTTCATCAGTACGAGTGATACCACCAATATACTCTACAGCATTCAGAGGGTCAATGGTCATTGTGATTGTCTTATTCTTCTCATCAACGGTAAATGTACCTTCAGAATCCTTATAAGAACCATCAGCCTGAACCTGATGAACCTTTACCTTATCATTGCCATCTTCATCCTGATAGAATGTCATGGTTCCCTGACAGTGGTCTGCACTACTGATAGCCCAGGAAATTGAAGCGAAATCGGCATCCCAGCCTGTGGTTTCACCCACAACCGGCTGATTATTGGTATAAGAAGCCCAACATGCATCCTTGCCATAGAAGAAGACAGGACCAACAAACTTATAATGAGATCCATCTGGCTTCAAGTCAAACTCCCAAGTATTATAAAGCTTAGTCTTGTCAAACTTCACATTCTTAGCCACTGAAACCGGGCGGATAGCCAATGCCTGATAAACAGGAGTGGTAGTACGGCGTGAAGAGTTCTGGTCGAAGTTGTATGCCATGGCAAAACGGTTGTCGGTGGCATTGATTGAACCAGAGAGATAGTAACCGTTCAAACCCTCGCCGGAAACATTGCCCTGAGTACGGGTACCGGCTGCAGGCAAGAAGATAGAGTTACCATTAGGACCGGTAAACTTGTAACCAGCTACATGATTCTCGGTATCCTCTACCCATTCTTTCTTACACTCTGTGAAAAGTTCCTCAAACTCATCGATAGTTGGCATGGTAACCCATGAACCATATACCTTATTGGCTACATCACGGTCGGTCTTGTAGATATCCGCAGAAGCATAATCTTCCAGATTGATAGATGTCTGGAAACCGGTCATATCACCAAATCCGAAGAGACCACCCAGCTGCTTCTCATCAGTAGCACCTACATTATACTTGGCCCACTTGGTAGAAAGGCCCAGGTCAACGAGGTCAGTATCAGGATTGAAATCAGCTGGAGCAGTAGTGAAGGTACGGTCTTCACCATATACAGTACCATTTCCGAGGTCGAGATAGGCAGTATAGTGGTAAGTTGTATTAGGCAACAGACCCTCTGCCTTGATTTCGTAATTGTCGTTGATGCCTGCAGCCACGATGCGAACACCGGCACGCACCTTCTCAGAACCCTCGGCACCAGAGATTACGATACCGCTGGTAGCCTCCTGAGGAGCCTTTTCTAACTTACCGGTCAGGATAACAGAGTTGGCTGTCAAATCCTTCGGTTCGCCGGTAATAGCCTTGGCATCGGTCATGATGGCACTCTGCACAGAACCCTTGTAGGTTACCCTACCCTGCAAGGTAACATAAGCCTGATAGTAAACCACATCACCTGGCATACCGGAAACCGTAGCTTGGAACTCATTGCTTCCTGAAGCAGCTACCTTCTCACTCAAGTTATCTTCGCTCTTACCATAGTAGAAGCCTAATGCATAGGCACTGGCATTCTGCTCTTCGAGTCCCTTTACCGTGCCATGGAATGTAGCGGATGTCACGGTCACATCAGCAGAACCTGTGGTCACCGACTCATCGGTGAGCAGCGGAGTATTGCTGATAGAATAATCATCATCGCTACAGCCTGTCATGAAGATACCCATGACAAAGGCCATAATTCCGTATAATATTTTATTCTTCATAAGTTTGCGCTATTAAAGTTATTGAATTGTGCAGGAAACTATCTCAATGTCGATGTTGTCGGTTGAGCCACCGTAGTCGCCAAAACCATCCAACTGAATTGACAGGTCGAGACATGTTGCCGTGAAGGTCTGTGTAGAACCGGTGGTATTGGTAAGTGAAACCGTAGTCTCACCGCCATTGGTATCTACTACAACAGCATCAGGAAGATCGTATGCACCTGGTTCCCATGTCTGCTTGATATTGTTATCAATCAAGGCACACTTAGGAGTCTTGCTCCATGTCACGCCACCCTTAATCTTAAAGGTAACGGTGATGGTCTGGTTCTTCTTCAGCTTCACAGACTTCACATCCTTGAAAAGTCCCACGCCTGTTTCACCATAATGATGGAAGCCGATGCGGAGGCAACCATTCTCAACCCAAATGATACCCTCGTTATGGATGATGGAATTATCGATAGCTACCTTGGTAGGACCAACAGGACCGGTAGCAATCTTCTTGTAAGCCAACTTAGCTACGAGATAAGAGTTAACCAAGCCATTCTCATCCGTTGTCTCAGGAATACCGATAGTAAGATACTGATCATCGGTAGAGTTGCCAAGGATATAGAACTTCTTGCCCTTCAATTCGATGGTGCGCTTATCGCCTGCCACAGCAAATACAGAGATTTCCTTATCGAAGGTCATGGTATTCTCGGTGATTTTCACCTTACCATCTACCTCACCACATTCATAATTGTAAGAGCCATCAGAAGCCTTACTGATAGTCAACTCGAAGTTATCGATTGCCTTGTCGCCAAGAGCAGGAGCCCATGTAGTATTGTACTTACCTCCGATTACGCTCTCCCACGCCTTCACATTAGGAGAACCATTCCACCACAAGAAATCATAAGGAGTCTCAGAATCCAAATTGAAAGTCATCTTGCTACCAACATACTTGTCACCATTGATATCAGCAGTGAACAAGTCGGTATGGATATTCTCGAAAGTTGGAAGAATTGGCTTCACTGTCTCAATCAGATTCTGGTCTGCCTTAGGAATGCAAGCACCCTTGGTAGCAATCACATCCTCTGAAACGAAGTTCCATACAAGATACCAGTTGCCCTCTGAATTGGTACGTTTTGTCACCAACTGAAGGAGGTATGGAGTCAACTCAACAATCTGAATGTCCTGAGTATAGTTAGAGCAAACTGCATCAAAACCTATATTATGCATCGCATAGCAGTCGTTGAAAGTGATGGTAGGCTTGGTCTTGTCGCCCAATCCCAGATTGAACTTGCCCACCATGTTGCTACCTGTGCTGGCGCCCTTCTCGCCCGACTCACCACGATACATGGTAGCCACACAACCATTCTTAGCATCCATGCTAAATGTCATGTAAGAATCCATGTAAGGATCAGTCTCAGGAATCAGCCAGCTCTGGAAGCCTGGATCCCAGTTTGGTTTCCAGTTGTCAGAACCGAAGAGGATATCCTTATAAACGGCATTAGCCTCGTCGTCAGCAGTATATCCCTTACCGTCACCATCAGGATCGTAAGGAGAGCAATACATTACAGGACCCGTACAGCGACCGATGTTGTAATTGCCATCGCAAGGATACCATTTCTTGCTGACACCTGCAGCGAGCGTCTCGGCAGATGGGAAAGCCTCGCCCGTCTTATAATCCTTGTCAGCCAGGAGGAACCACTTGTCATCGCTCAGGAGAGAGAAGTCGTTCTTTGCCAGATTGAGCTGATAAGGTTCACCATAAACGATACCACCCGGAGTTTCCACGCCGAAGGTTACCTCATAATCACCGGCAAAAGGCAACTCAACATCCAAAGTCTGCTGCGACTTACGTCCCACAGGAGTTACCCAAAGCGGAGTGGCATCAGGAATCTTGGATTCCAGCTTCACGATGTTACCCTCGATGGTAACCGTATAAGCCTTACCCTCCACCAAATCTTCTGGAGAGTATGTCTTCTTGCCAAATCCGAAATCTTCTGGAGAGCAAGAAGCCATCAGGAAGACTGCCATGGCAACAAGAAGCGTATATATAAGATTATGTATTTTCATATCTTCTTATTATTAAATGTTTATTATATTACCTACCCCGATTTACCATCCGGCATTCTGAGTCAGAACGTTACCGGAAAGCGTAATCTGAGTATTAGGAATCTGCATCAGACCCTTCTTGCTGGTAAAGTTGTCAACAGCAAACTTGGTTGCAGTCTCCACTCCACCATTCTTTACCTTGGCACCATTCTGAGCCTTGGCAATCTCCTGTGCAGCGTATGAACCATCCTTGCCATAACGCATCAGATCCCAATAGTGAACACCTTCGAAAGCCAATTCGATGGCGCGCTCCTTGCGGATATTCTCAATGCTGTAGTCTTCTGGTTCAAGACCCACACGGGCACGTACCTTGTTCAGACCATCGGCAGTGCCATTCAGCTCAGAGTGCATCAAGAGCACATCAGCATAACGCATGATGGTATAATCCTGATAGTAAGTGATGTTCTGATGCTGCTCACCCAACTGGAAGCCCACTTCCTGACGAGTACCATCGGCAAAACACATTGGAGCATACTTGCGGGTATAATAACCCGTATACTCATAAGAGTCAGACTCATCTGCTGTAAAACCGGCATCCTTGCAGCTCCAGACACAGGCACTGAAACGAGGATCGTTTCTAAACTGCTCTACGAAATAAGGAGTAACCGGGCAAGCTCCCCAACCACTGGCGATGCATATATCAGTAGCACAACGGTTGCGAGGACCCAAATATACCGAGAAGGTATTACCATCACCATTGCCATTGTAATCGTGGGTAGAGTTCAGCTTCAGGTTCAAGACAATCTCCTTAGAGAGACTACCCTGTCCTGCCTTCCAGGTCTTTCCGTCATACCACTTGCCGGCATAGGTTGTTTCCCAGGCATAGTTACCCGTTGAAGAAGCATCCTTGGTACAGGAAGGCATCCAGAAATCGGCATAGTTCTTCTCCAACTCATAGCCACCGTTTTCTACCACATCATTGATGGCAGCAGTAGCCTCAGCCTTGGAACATGCAGGATGCTCCTCGCCGTAATAACCCGTATAATAAAGGTATGCGCGAGCCAGCAAAGCCTCAGCAGCATACTTGGTGATGCGGCCATCATTGGAATCACGGTCCTTCAAAGGATAAGCATCGGCAGGAATATTGGCTGCGGCATACTTCAAGTCATCGAAGATAGACTGATATACTTCCTTCACCGGAGTACGCGGTATGTTTGCCTCAGAAGGTTCGAGCAACAAAGGCACATCACCAAACAAACGGGCCAAATCGAAATAGAGGATGCCACGAAGGGCACGAGCCTCGCCCATGATACGGCCTTCTGCCTTGGTATCACCATTCCACTTGATGGTAGCATCAGCCTGAATCAGCTGATTGCAACGGTAGATAGCCTGATAATAATTCTTCCAATCCGTATTATAGAGATCTGTATATGATGGAGCAATTGTCAAATCAAACTGGTCGATGGCATTATTGTTCTTGGCATCAGAAAGACCCAAGCCTGCGAAAGCCTGCTCGGAGGCAAACTCAGCCGTCAGGTACATGCCGACACCTTCATCGCTCAATGTACGCTGCCATCCATCGTAGCAGCCTACAAGATCCATGTCTGCTGCAGCCGGTGTGCTGTAAGCAGTCTCGGAATTCATCTTTGTCTTAGATGAAGTGTCCAGGAAGTCATCGCATGACGTCAAAGCCATGGAAGAGAGAATCAGGGCACTCATCAATATATGTTTCTTATTCATATTACTTTCTGTTTAAGAGTTAGAATGCAAGATTTAAACCAACGATGAAAGTACGAGGATGTGGATAGTAACCCATATCAACTCCTGATACCCAGGAATCGCTGCTGTTACCATCAGTACCGTTGAATGAACCGATTTCCGGATCCATACCATCATACTTGGTCAAAGTAAAGAGATTCTGCACCTGGAAATAGAGGCGCATCTTAGAGAGTCCCTTCCAAGAGATGAGCTTCTTGAAATCGTAGCCCATGGTAAGGTTCTGCAAGCGGATGTAGTCACCATCCTGCAAATAGAGGTCTGAGAACAACCAGTTACCAACATCTCCGTAGGTAACACGAGGAATCTCATTGCTTGTACCCTCACCTGTCCAGCGCTTCAAGATTCTGCGGCTGTAGTTAGCCTGAGATGAGCTAGGATCACGGTAAGACTGTGCAATCTGGAAACCGGCTGCACCTGTGAAGTTAGCACTCAGGTCAAAGCCCTTCCATGCCAGGCTGAAATTGAAACCGAAAGTATACTTAGGAAGACCATTACCCAAGTCAACCTTATCGCTGGCATTGATAACGCCATCATGATTCACATCAACATACTTTACATCACCAGGCTTTACATCTGCCTGATAAATACCGTTACCGGCAGCTATCCAATCGTTGATTTCCTTCTGGTTCTGGAAGAGTCCAGCTGTCTTGTAACCCCAGAAGTAACCGATTGCATGACCATTCTCCGCACGATAGAATTCCTCAGCATTCTGATAAATCTGATTGGTAGCACCATGGATGATACCATCCAATGTAGGAATATTACCTACTTCATTGTGGTTATAAGCGAAGTTGGCACCTACGCTATAAACTAAGTCCTTGCCAATCTGGTCATTCCATGAAAGTCCAACCTCGATACCCTTGTTCTTCACATCACCACCATTGATGACAGGACCACCGGTACCAGCTGTAGCCAGGATAGGAGCCTGAACCAACCAATCCTTAGTGCTCTTGATATAACCATCGAGAGTCAAGGAAAGACGCTGACGGAGGAAACGGGCATCCAAACCAACGTTATACTGCTCTGAAGTCTCCCACTTCACCTTCTCATTAGCCAAACGCTCTGTATAAGCACCCATCACCCAGGCATCGGTACCACCAGTAGCACCAAAGTTGTAGTTGGTATTGGATGTTGTAACAGGAGCCAGATACTGATAGCAGTTGATATTAGCATTACCAACCTGACCCCAAGAGAGACGGAGTTTCAGGAAATCCAACCAGGAAGCAGCTGACTTCATGAAATCTTCCTCAGTCAAAGTCCAACCGGCAGAAACTGATGGGAAATAACCCCAACGATGTCCCTTGGCAAACTTAGAAGAACCATCGGCACGCATGGTAGCATTCACCATATAGCGATCCTTCCAAGACCAACCCAAACGGGCGAAGAAAGACTGACCACGGGTAGCATCGTAAGGACCACCACTAACCTTACGGTCAGCATGTCCCTTCTCAGTATTCTCTACATAGGCATGCTCCCAGTCATCAAAGCCTGCAGTCAGGTTCACACCATAACTACCTGTTGATTCACCATCATACTTAGTAGTCTCACTACCCAACAAAGCACTGATATGGTGCTCCTTGATATTGAAATCGTAGGTCAGGGTATTGGTCCAAACCAGAGAAGTACCATTGCCATTGCTCAGGTTCACCTTGGTGATACCATTACCACTCTGCGGAGTAAACTTATAAATAGGAGTAAATGAACGATAGTTAGAGCCACCATAGTTCAAACCGAATACGGTCTTGAACTTCAGGTTCTTGATAGGTTCAATCTGTACATAAACATTCGCATCAACCGAAGTACTCTTACTCTGGTTGTAGCGATTCATCATCATAGTACCATAAGGGTTACCATCATTCTTGTTCCAGTCAGAATCAACGGTAGAATAATAGTTACCGTCTGCGTCATAAACAGGAACCAGAGGAGAAGTTGAGAATGCACTGCGGAGGTTGTTGTTATAGATATTGCCGGTACCCATGCCACGGCTATCCTTATAAACAAAACCTACGTGCTCACCAATAGTTACCAATCCATTCCACATCTTATGTTCAGAATTGACACGAAGGTTATACCTTTTATAATAAGAAACGTCAGAACCGCCAATAAGACCGTCCTGTCCGGTATAACCACCAGAAATAGAATAAGTTGAAGTCTTGCTACCACCGGTAAAAGCCAGACTGTGGCTAGTGGTCAAGGCACCATTGTCTACAGCCTGGTCAATCCAGTCTGTATTATAAACATTACCATTTGCATCCCGGATAGCACTGAGAGAAGTCCAGTCGATAGGCGACATATTATTTGAATTCAGCAAAGCCTCATCCATAATCTGCATATACTGGTTGGAATTGAGCATTTCAAACTTGCGCCCCAGAGTCTGCCAACCTACATATCCATCGTATGTAATCTTGGAAGAACCTTCCTTACCGCTCTTGGTTGTAACGAGGACTACACCATTGGCAGCCTGTGCACCATAGATAGCAGCAGAAGCAGCATCCTTCAACACGTCGATGCTCTCGATGTCGGCAGGGTTCAAGGTTGTGATATCACCACCCACACCATCAATCAAGTAAAGAGGCTGAGAGTTTCCTACGGTACCCAAACCACGAATGGTAACACTCATGGCTGCACCTGGCTGACCAGAAGTAGAAACGATGTTAACACCAGGTGTCTGTCCCTGCATGGCAGAAAGAGGGTTGGTGGTGTTAAGCTTGGCAATGTCGTCACCCTTCAACTGAACGGTAGCACCCGTCACCAGCTTTTTCTTCTGAACACCGTAACCTACTACGACAACTTCATCAAGTGACTGTTTGTCTTCATTTAAGGTTACGTTGATTGTCGAACCTGTAACTTTAATCTTTTGGGTGATAAAGCCCAGATACGAAACTTCGAGTGTTTGTCCGTTCTTTGCTTCAATGGTAAAGTTACCATCCAGGTCAGTTACGGCACCCGTCTTTGTACCCTGCACCATGACACTTGCACCAATCAATGGTTCATTGTCACTGCCAGAGATGACAGTACCCTTAACCGTCTGAGCATTGAGGACACCCGCTCCGATTCCTAACATTGCCTGGAACGCCAACATGATGGCTACCAGAGCAACTTTGCAGAGCATGTGGCTCTGCGAGAATTTCTGAGATGTTTTTCTCATAATTACTTTAGGTTTAAATTAATAATTGTTGCTTCTAGGTGTAATATAGGGCCTATGTAACATAGGTCGAATATTGCCTTTATATAAATAAGGTGTAAGCCTCGGTTATGAGGATTGCCTCGATTTATCGTTGTTTACATTTACTTTTCGTTGGCAAAGATAGATAAAAAACAGACACAATGGGGTATGTTTTGGTTAATCAATTACGTATAAAATGTTGCGCAACCTACATTTTTTAACGAAAAAGCACCAAAATGTAGCATAAAATACATTTTGGTGCAAAAATAGTTTAATTAATATGATATTTTATCAATCCCGGCATCGGAGCTTTCAATATCTGGGAAATCTTGAGATGAAACTCATCCTCCATCACATTTCTCAAAGGTGATTCAAAGTAATAGGCAATGCTTCCAACAAAACCAAGCATCGGGATTTCTTCTTCCAAGGATGAATGCCATGCCTTCATGCCTGGCTCCAACTGGCTTAGATCTTCGGTGCTCGCCTTGACATATTTAATATAAGGTGTGAGATTCTTTGCATAGAACTGATTGAAGCTCTCCAATATCATACGATAGAGCGCCATCGCTTCATTCAGTTCGTCGGTTCCGTTCTCATGTTTCTCACCTTCTGCTATCTGTTCTGAGATAAAAGGACAGATGGAAGCCAGGAAGCGATTGGCAAGCGGCTGCCTGTATACCTTATTAATAATAGTAGGATAATCCAATCCCGACCAGGCAAGATATTTATTCTTTAGTGATACAGGCAAAGTGCCCTTGAAGATACCATTGAGGAAAAGTTTGCCGATTACTGCCCCACTACCCTCATCGCCCAGGATATATCCCAGCGGAGGCGTGTTCATCACAATCTTCTCTCCATCGTAAAGACAACTGTTGGCACCGGTTCCCAAAATACAGGCGATACCCGGTTTCTTGCCAAACAGGGCACGGGCTGCTCCCAGCATATCGCCTTCTGCCTCAACCCGGGCTTCGGGGAAAGACTGCTGCAAGAGTGATTTCATGCGAGACTTCATCGCCTCGGTTACTCCACTGCCATAAAAGAAAACCTCCTGAGGCTGCTCTGACAGAACAAGTTCCTTACACAATACATCCAATATCTCGGCATCACTCTGATGAATCGGACTGATGCCCTGCGTCTTACAGGTAACCATCACGTTACCCTGTTCATCAACCAGAGCCCAATCGGTCTTGGTACTGCCACTATCTGCTATGAGTATCTTCATATTCTTATCTGATTAATTAACGTATCCTTTGACGTTGCAAATGTAATCAATTTATATGAAAAATGCAAAAGATAACCCTAAAAATCGAACGTAAAGGTGCTAATATATCAAAAAAGGCGATTTTCTCTTTGCTTTTTCACGAATTATTAATAACTTTGCAGTCAAATTTACTAAATATGAAGAAGAGACTATACATCATAATTCTGCTGATGGTGGCATTCGTACTGCCCAGTAATGCTGTGCTCAAGGAAGCCAACCTGGACACAACGCTCTATATGCTGCGTACAGAATTGACCAACTATCACATAGACTTGGAGAAACAGAACCAAGCTGCCAAGGCTCAACAGTTGGCTGTGATTCAGGAGCTCATCAGTATTGTGAAACAGGCTGACCAGAACTCCATCATGCTCTATTCGCAGC
>ERZ1031779.298-NODE-298-length-11510-cov-6.832999_pt1 | contig 11510 bp, 10 predicted proteins | sample MGYA00518170_ERZ1031779 | MGnify/ENA primary metagenome ERZ1031779 (study PRJEB33719, sample SAMN04261241) | wastewater metagenome | biome: rural village; feature: human; material: feces | host: Homo sapiens | place: El Salvador | collected 2013-01-07 ... | reverse complement strand
AGGTGTCGACCAAGATTCTCGACTGCCGTATGTGCTGTGACATATAAGGTTCGGCACGACTATAATCTGAAATATCGGCTAATAAACGCCACTTCACAAAATAATACTTATATAAATAAGGCGAAGAGGCATTACTGATGTCCACTTGTCCCACCTCATCGAAAGCTTCCTTATACAGACCGGCAGAAAGAAGACAAAACACCTTGGCGCAGGCAGCCTCAACCATAAAGTCTGCATTGCCAATATGACGCGCCAACGACATTGCCTTATCTGCATATACCGACGCAGAGTCGTACTTATACGATTCATAAGCCTCGTAAAGTTCAATATAAGCCTTATAGCGGTCATTTTCCGAGCGAGCAGAAGAAGCAATATCATGAAGATGCTTTATTTGCGTTTTTTTTTCGGCATCAAATTTACTCGCAGAACTGAGAGCATCATCAAGACGTTGTAACACCTCTGAAGCTTCGGCATGACAACTTAAGTCAAAAACCAAGAGGAAGGTTAATAGGGTTAAATATCTTATCATAACTGTTATTTCTGTCAATAAATATTGGGCAAAGATAGTAGTTTTATTTCTATTTACCAAGTTTTTATTCAATAATTCTTTGCTCATTTCATCAAAAAATTGTACTTTTGCCAGCAAACGACTAAAAAAGAATAGAACAATGGACGAAGCAATTAAGCAAATAGGAGAAAGGCTGAAAGGTCTGCGTGAAGTTCTCAACATCCCTGCAGAGGAAGTGGCAGAGCTTTGCGAAATCAGTCTTGAACATTATCTGAAGATCGAATCGGGAGAGGCCGACCCATCTGTATATCGCCTCTCCAAGATCTCAAAACGCTATGGCATTGACCTCGATGTACTGCTCTTTGGCGAGGAGCCTCGCATGAAGGGCTACTACGTCACACGCAAGGGGCAAGGTCCGGAAATAGAACGCAACAACCAGTATAAATACGAAAGCCTCGCTGTAGGTTTCAAAGACAGAAGGGTGAATCCCTTCATGGTACAGGTTGACCCTCTGCCTGGAGATGACAAGCCTCACAAGAACGGACACGACGGTCAGGAATACGACTACGTTATGGAAGGCCAACTCGAAGTAACGATAGAGGATAAAGTGATGGTACTTAATCCTGGCGACAGTATTTATTTCGACAGTAAGAAACAACATTGTTTCCGCTCTCTGAACGGAGAACCAGCCAAGTTTCTTTGTATAATCATATAGGAGTTAAAGGTGTTAAGGAATTGAAGAAGTTAAGACAAATGATATAATCACCTCACAAGAGCATTAACCATCTATAATAATAAGGTGAAGCCTTAACTTTTCACACACTTAGCCTCTTAACCCCTCTCAAATCACACACAACATGATAGAGAGATTTCTAAAACAAACTCATTTCACTTCAGAACAAGACTTCAAGGAGCATCTGGAGTTTATCATCCCCGAAGACTTCAACTTTGCCTACGACGTAATGGACGAGTGGGCAAAGATCAAACCCGACCATGTTGCACTGCTTTGGACAAGTGAACGTGGCGAGGAGATACGTTTTACCTATCAAGACCTGAAGGAGCAGAGCGACAAAGCTGCAGCATACTTCCAGAGTCTCGGCATAGGCCACGACGACAAAGTAATGCTCATACTGAAGCGCCATTACCAGTGGTGGCTTGCCATGCTCGGTCTCCACAAGTTGGGCGCCGTAGCCATCCCTGCCACACATATGCTTACCAAGCACGACATCATCTACCGTAACAATGCAGCAAGCGTGAAAGCCATCATCTGCTGTGGAGACGACTATGTGGTAGAACAAATCAGCGAGGCCATGCCAGAGAGTCCTACTGTCAAGACATTGATCAGCATCGGTCCAGACATACCTGAGGGTTTCCACGACTGGATGAAGGAATGGAACGAATGTGCTCCTTTCGTTCGTCCTGAGCATGTAAATTCCAACGAGGACACTCTCTTGATGTACTTCACATCGGGCACCACAGGCGAACCAAAGATGGTGGCACACGATCACCTCTATGCGCTCGGCCATTTGACCACGGGTGTATATTGGCACAACCTGCACGAAAATTCCATCCATCTTACCGTAGCCGATACCGGTTGGGGCAAGGCTGTTTGGGGCAAACTCTACGGACAATGGTTTGCCGGAGCCACCGTCTTCGTCTTCGACCATGAGAAGTTTACCGCCGACAAGATTATGCGCCAGATAGAGAAATATCACATCACCTCCTTCTGTGCACCTCCCACCATCTATCGCTTCATGATTCAGGAGGATTTCTCTAAGTATGACCTCAGCAGTCTTGAATACTGCACCACTGCGGGAGAGGCTATGAACCCATCTGTGGCAGAAACCTTCCAGAAACTGACAGGCGTTCAGATTTATGAGGGCTTCGGACAGACAGAGACCACCATGACTCTTGGCACCTTCCCCTGGATCAAGCCAAAGCCAGGAAGCATGGGCAAGCCTAACCCACAATACGAGGTTCACATCCTTCGCCCAGACATGAGCGAATGCGAGGATGGCGAAAAAGGCGAAATTTGCATCCGCATAGGTGACAACAAGCCTATCGGTCTCTTCAAATATTACTATCGTGATGAAAAGCAGACCAAATCGGTTTGGCATGACGGCTACTATCATACAGGCGACATGGCTTGGCGCGACGAGGAAGGCTACTTCTGGTTTGAGGGAAGAATTGACGATGTAATCAAGAGCTCAGGCTATCGCATTGGTCCCTTCGAGGTAGAGAATGCCCTGATGACTCATCCTGCCGTAGTAGAGTGTGCCATTACCGGTGTACCAGACCCTATAAGAGGTATGGTGGTAAAGGCTACTGTTGTGCTCAAAGATGAGTACAAGAGTTTGGCAGGTCCCGACCTGATAAAGAAGTTGCAGGATCACGTAAAGCACGAAACTGCCCCTTATAAGTATCCTCGCATCATCGAGTTCGTAGATGAATTGCCAAAGACCATCTCAGGCAAGATTCGAAGAGTCGAAATAAGAGAGAAGGACAACAAAAAATAATATCTATCCGAGGGGTTTAGAATTGAAGGTCACAAATTCTCCTCCCAATCATATCAATACAAAATGGATAAAAGAATTGTAGTAAAAGTGGGCAGCAACGTGCTGACCCGTGAAGATGGCAAACTCGACGTAACAAGAATGTCGGCTATTGTCGACCAAATCGTATGGCTCAAGCAACAGGGCTATGAGGTCATCCTGGTTTCATCAGGAGCTGTGGCTGCAGGAAGAGCCGAACACCACGTAGAGCACCATCTTGACAGCGTAGAGCAACGCCAGTTGTTCTCAGCCATCGGTCAGGTAAAGCTTATCGGCTTATACTACGACCTCTTTCGTGAATACAAGATCAAGATTGGTCAGGTGCTTACCATGAAGGAGAACTTCGGTGCCGAGGAACAGTACAAGAATCAGGAAGCCTGTATGGAAGTCATGCTGGAGAACGGTGTCCTCCCCATCGTGAACGAAAACGATACGGTATGTATCACCGAGCTGATGTTTACTGATAATGATGAATTGTCGGGACTGATTGCCCAAATGATGAAAGCGGACACGCTCATCCTCCTTACCAACGTGGACGGAATCTACAACGGCGATCCCTGCGAGCCTCATACACGCATCATCCCATCGGTATATTATGATCGCGACATCAGCGAATACATACAGCCCAGCAAGAGCAGTCATGGCCGTGGCGGTATGGCATCTAAGGCAAAGACCGCCCAGGAAGTTGCCAATGCCGGCATCAAGGTCATCGTCGCCAATGGCAATACGCCAAACATCCTCATCAACCTGAAGGAGCATCCGATGGAGACCCTTCATACCGAGTTTGTGGCAAGACCAAAGGAGAATTAACAATCAATAATTATAGAAATTCCATTATAGATTTTCTATAATCACATGGCAAAGGGCAGAAAATAGAGTACATCTTTCAACTTTCTGCCCTTTTTCTTTTTAATATTCAAGAAATAGTCGTACCTTTGTCATTACAAAAAAGTTGTAACATAAAATATGTAATGGCGTATGATACTAAGTAACAAGAAATTAGCGAATCCTTTCGTCTATCAAGGTTATGAAAGCCCTGAGTATTTTTGCGATAGAGAGGTAGAAACAAAGACTTTACTTTCCCACTTGAAGAACGGAAGAAATATTACCCTCATCTCTCCTCGAAGGATTGGCAAGACAGGACTTATTAAGAACACCTTCTACCATCTCAAGGAAGAAGAGAATGATGCCATATGCCTATACCTTGACATTTTCGCCACCAAGAACTTGAATGATTTTGTGGAGCAACTTGGCGTTATGGTCATCAACGACATTGTGCGCAAGAACGCCTCATTCTTCGAGAAGGCCATTGCTTTCTTCAGTGCCTTACGCCCAGTGCTTAGCATGGATCCATTGACAGGCGAACCGAGTGTCTCCATCACGGTGGAACCAACACAAGAAGATATTACTATTCGTAGCATCTTCAATTATCTCAACGAGAGTGGCAAAGAGGTATATATCGCCATTGACGAGTTCCAGCAGATTGCCGAATACCCAGAGAAAGGCACGGAGGCTTTACTGCGCTCCTACATTCAGTTCGCCCAACATGTCCACTTTATCTTTTCTGGCAGTAAACAACATTTGATGGCAGAAATATTCGGCTCGCCAAAACATCCATTCTACCAAAGCACAGAGATGATGGGCTTAAAGCCACTGAAATGCGACATTTACTATAACTTCTGCCAAAGTTTCTTTAAGCAGAAAGGTGGTGACTTATCAAAAGAGATTTTCGAGCATATCTATCAGCAGTTCGATGGGCATACTTGGTATATCCAATGCATTATGAACCGCCTTTACGAATCAGAAAGCCAAGTCGAAAACATGTCGCAAGTCAATGCCGCTCTCCTTTCCATCCTTGAGGGAAGAGAACCGCAGTTTGAGAGCATGACGCAGTTCTTTACAGAAAATCAGTTTGCTCTTCTCAAAGCCATCGCCAAGGACGGCATCGTTACACAACCGACAGCAGGCAAGTTCATCAAAGGTCATAAATTGAGCGGAGCCAGCAGTGTAAAGGCTGCACTTAAGACTTTAGAAGACAAGGAATTGGTATATAGAACCAATGACGGCTACCTCATCTACGACAGATTCATGGATCTGTGGTTAAAGAGAATATAAACAAGAAATAATAACATAAAGAACATCTAAAGAGGTCTTCGTGTAAACTTTAGGTCACATGAAGACCTCTTTAGATTTTTTAGACCACATAAGCACTATTTTCGACCATTTACCCTTTTCAAAAGACACTTTGTCACTAATCTGGCAAAATACCATCTTGCAAGAAATGAGTTTTTTATCTACCTTTGTAGAGCAGTCGGCTTCCTAATTCGCGCGCAAGAGGATAACGACTGCTAAGTATTTATTCACATAATGTATAATTGTCTATGAAAAAAGAACTACAGAGAAAAATTGCCTTGAGTTTGGGGCTGGCACTGTGTGTAGCATTGTCTGCAACGGCTCAAGAGACCAATGAGTTTCAAGCAGAGAACACACAAAGCAGCTGGTATCTCGGCATCGGTGGCGGCTATCGTTTCAACAAGATGAGTTACTCCGACCTGGACAAGGACGACTTTCCATCCAACAAAATGACAGGCAGCGGCATCTTCTCCATCTTTGTGAATGGAGAGTTTGGTAAGAATCGCCAGTTTGGCATCCGCCCTCAGGTAACATTCCTTAATAGAGGAGGAAAGCTATCAGGCATATTCGGGGAAGACAATGCGTATGAGGAGAACCAAATCAACAATATCTTCTACACGATCAAAGCCCACTACATCGACCTGCGCGTGCCTCTCATCTTCAACTTTGGCAAGGCTGATGCCAAAATACGCCCATACGTATTTGTTGCACCAGTATTCGGTCTGTGCACTGGCGGCAACATCAAGCTACAGGCAGACATGGAAGACTACAAATACGCCGGCTATGACATGGACATCACCAAAGCCAATCTCAACTCGACTTATTTTGCAGGACAAGCGGGCATCGGTGTGAAATTCGCCATTCCTGTTGCCGACACGAAATGCTACGTTGGCTTAGAGGCTGCTTACGAATATGGTTTTACCGATACCTACGCAGGAAAGGAGAAAGACAGCAAAGCCAACGACATCTTGCATCTCTACAACGATGACTACCAAATCGACGGCAACCGAAAGTTCTCCGGTATAGAGCTACAGGCAACACTTGCCATTCCTTTCGACATTTTCAAGAAGGAACCTGCCAAGACGGAGCCAAAGCCAGAGCCGGTAGTCCAGGAAACATATACCGTGCCAGCTGCCAAACCCGAGAAACCATGCTACACGCTGGAGGAAATCGACGAAATGATGGCAAAGAACAAGTCGGTAGACGGCAAGACCATCTGCGCCATAGATGCCATCACCTTCGAGTTCGGAAAGAGCAACATCAAGCCTGAGTCATACAATTATCTCGACAAACTGGCTCAGACTCTGAAACGCAGCAACCGCCACGTAGAGGTAAAAGGACATACCGACAATGTGGGTGGCAACGAATTTAACATGAATCTCTCACGCGACCGCGCCAAGGCTGTGGTAGACTATCTTGTAAGCAAAGGAGTCAACCCAGACAAGCTCACCTACAGTTACTATGGAATGACACGTCCACTATCCGACAACGACACTGAGGAAGGACGTGCCAAGAACCGCCGCGTAGAGTTTACCATTAAGAACAACTAAAAAATTAATAACATGAAGAAATCAATGACATATAAGATAGGTACACTGGTGATAGGTCTAACCGCCATGCTATTCACCTCGTGCCTGAGCGATGGTGACGACACCATGGTACTGGAAAAGGGAGAGAAAAACGAGTTCGTCGATGGCGACCAAACCGTAGTTGTTGGTACCAATGAGTATGCCGACATCGAGAACGGAGGCTTCACACTCTACGTACCCAAGGGTTCCGTGCCAAAGACCAACTCTGGCGACAACGGACGAGTGGCTTTCTCCATCAGCCACGTTGACATACCCGACCTTCCCTGCCAGCTGCCTGCAGGGGCCAGTGTAGTAGGAAAAAACAGCATAAAGATAGAGCCTATGAACTTCACGTTTAACAGCCCTCTCGTACTCAAATGCCCCACAGGAGGCAACACCAACTACGTATTGCTGCGTTACAATGACTATACCAACAGTTGGGAAGTAGTACCATTCTCCTCTCGCAACGCAGACGGCACCTCCAATGTGTCACTCATTGAGACTGGATACTTCGTGTTGGTGGAATATCCACAACAGACCACAGAAATGGGTGGAGTCCGCATATTACAGAAATATATAGACAACGAATATTTCTACTACCTCACTCTCACCCCTGTCAACGGCAGTTCAAAAGACGCCAAGATGATTGCCTTCTCACCCAACGGATCGCCCCTGTACATGGCATACGTGGCAAGAGGTGAATACCAAGCCGTGCTGTCTCGCCAGAAACGCAGCCAGTTGAACTCAGCCACAGAAATGGAACAATATTCTTCTGTCATCAGAGTCAAAGTAACCGACAAACTCATCGCAGGTACAGGTGGATATGACACATATACAGGGTGGACAGACATTAAGCTGGACAACATCTCATGGAGCGACGGACGTTCTGACGCATGGGGCACCATCACCACAACATACGGAACAGGCAAGTTCCAAGCTACTCTCACATGGGTCAACCCATCCGAAGCCGAACACACAGACTACGACCTGCACCTATATGGCCCGGAAAACTTACATGTTTACTACACCAACAAGAAGCAAGGCTGTTTCGAGCTCGACCGTGACTGGATATCCAATCCTGGCAATGCAGTAGAGAACATCTATAGCGTGAGTGACAATTTCACTCCAGGACGATACCAGGTGAAAGTTCATCACTTCGGCGGTGTTGTGGGCAGACGATACAACTGCCGTGTGATCATCAATGGAGTCGTCGTTAAATCAGTATCTGGCGCCATCGGAACCAACAAGCAATACGATGACATCTACTCTTTCAACGTAGAATAACAAACTCTATACCCATAAAGAGGGTGTGCCATGTATTTATGGCACACCCTCTTTTGCATCTTGATAAAGATTAGATTTTATTTTCAAAACTCAACATCACCAATTAGTATATTTTCGATAATGAACATACGGCGACGATGATTGCTCGAAAAGTACAATATTGTTTTTAAGATAATAGATTGCGTTGTGACAAAACAAATCCATATCCCCATCCGCATTTTCTGATAAATAGAAATACCATACCTGTTGCTCTTCGTTAGCTATTTTATTCCCATAATGAAACGAATCGTAAATACGACTTACCGGTCCATCAGTACCACCACTTTCTGTGATTACTTTACCGTTTTTCACGGTCCATTTTCCCCATTCATGCAACCCTGCAAAGGAAAAATAAAGTTTTCCATTTTTCAACTCCGCATTTTTACAAGTTTCGATTTCTGTTCCCGTCTTTATACGAACCACAAGTTTGCCATCCGCCTCTATTACCTTAATGTTACCAAAACCACCAATTGGAGGTTCACAGTTCCACACTCCCAAGAACTTCTTGTAACCATCAGGCAATTGCTGTGCGTTGACATCAACACAACAGACTAAGCCAGTAACGACCATAAAGAGTATTGATATTATTCTTTTCATAATCACACAAATTTAGAATTAACTATTTGTTTATCAACATGATGATTTTCTGCAATATATTGGTCATATCCATCATATCTTCAACACACGTCCACTCATAGATGCTATGTTCAGCTTGTTGACCACTGAAAAGGCAAGCACCTCCACGCAAGCCCTTGGCAGCTATCATTGCCGAGGTTGTACCACCACGTTCACTGCGTGGAGAAACTTTTTTGCCAAGACTCACATAAGCCTTCTTGATGATGTCTGGCAAAGTAGGATACATCGTATATGCTACATTCTCATACTGCAAGTTCTCTGCCGAAGCTTCAACCTTCACAAAGGGGAAGGCATCTATAGTTTTTCCTTCAGCATAATCGAGCATCTGACGCAAAGTATCACCTTCCAACTTATCAAAATAGCGCAAACGTACTTTCACTAAATAATCGTCAGAGATAACCTTACCTGTGCTATCCTTTGGATGACTAATATCATAGCAATGGATATACCCCTGTTTACCACGACTAACAGACGGATGCTTATAGGGTGGAATTTGTCCTACGAAATAAGAGGCAGCTGTCAAAGCATCACCATATTTGTTGGCATACCCTTCACCAGGATGCGCACTTTTACCATGAAATGTATAGATACGCATAGCTGCAGTAAAGTTCTCTACAGAAAAGGCATGAGGATCATCCCCGTCTACATCTATCACTACATCAGGATTACCACCTACATACTTTGTTTCAAACCCATCAGCTGCCCTGCCTATATCCTCGTTTTGCGAAAAGACAAAATACAAATCACCATGCTCAAAAGGCTTTCCATACAAAAGGTTACAAATGAGTGACACCAAGACCGTACATCCCGTCTTATCATCCGCCCCAAGCAAGGTATTACCGTCACTTGTTATGATAGTCTTGCCTATGCATTCTTTCAGATGTTTACCTTGTGGCGATTCTGGACTTAGCACAACCCCAGAAGGCAAGACAATATCACCACCTTGATAATTGCGATGAACTATCGGTTTAATATTACCACCTGGTGCCTCCGGTGTTATATCAAGATGCGCCATCAACATAATAGAAGGGAGTTTTCTTTTTGTTGTAGCAGGCAACTTGGCATACACATATTCACTCTCACTACGTACAACTTGCAAGCTCTTATTATTCTTAGCCAATTTCAAGAGGTCTTGTTCCACGAGTCTTGCCATCTGTCGTTGCCCCATGCTCAAAGGGAAAGCAGCTACATCCTCACCTTCTGTACTTTGGCTATTGATTCTTGCATAATTACAAATCTTAAAACATAACTTTCCTTCAAAAGAGAATCCAATCTGTACAACCCTTGTGAAGAAAGCAACGAACTCAAAATTTCTTGTTGTTTCTTTTTAGAATTCTTCGTTCGAGGAATAGTTAATCGAACATCGGGCAGTTTGGTGTTTTTAGACGTAGTAGTACTTGCCTTAGACGAGGCCTCATTAACCTTTCTAACCTCATGCGCAACTATAGCTGTCCAATTAACAGTCGGCTTAACACGAGGAGGCTTAATTTTCGGGACTTTCGGTGCTTTAATAATACCCTTACCTACATTTTGCGCACACACATCTATTGTAGATAAACACATGATGCAGAGCAACAAGAAATACTTAATAGATAACTTCATATTGCTACATTATTTTATTGATAATCATAATCGGCGCCACAGTCATTACAATGGAGCCACTTCACTTCCACTTGTATCAACTTTTTTCCAGTTCCCTCACAATACTGACACGTCCATTTTTTGTTATTAATTATATTATAGCCATTACCATGACAATGATAGCAATCATCAGGTCCTGGTTTCGTAACAATTTTGCTACGAACAACTAAAGTCCCACCACAAGAGCATGTCCGACCTTGAACCTTCTCTACATGACCTTTCACAACATTAGCATTTACACTTTGGTATACAAAGAGCACAAACACCAAAGCCACTACAAAACAAAAACCTTGCAAAAACTTCTTCATGATAAAAAGTATTATGCCTTACAGAACATCCCTAAATAGGCGATTAATAATTTCCCTATAGATACTAAAAAAGACGTGGGAGTCTCTACTTCTCGCTCATCCCAAGTCTTCAGGCTCTCGCATTGCCTCCGCTCCCAGGATAAGCAACACAGATAGCCCACGTCATGACGCATTATAAATATGTGACAATAGAAGACCTTATCAAAAAATGATAATAGCCTCATTCGTCAGGATATAATACACCTATCGTGGACGTTCTCGTTGCCTTATCTTCAAGAAGCGGATTCAAATTTGCGAGATTCGAAGACTCCAAAGATAACGTTCCGTAACGTCCTTTACCAGTAAATAACCCACTCACCCATACAAACGGGCTAACTGAGTTGATGGCAAATTTAAGAATTATTTCCGTAACTTCCAAACTTTTAGTGTTTTTTTTTCGATATAATATTATATTTTACCTGAGAACAAGGAATTGTGCTTAAGAGTTGGTAATATTACTTCCCCTCCTGTAAAATTGCTCCTTAAAGAGCACTATTGTGCCCAGCGCTGGGCACAATAGTGCCATAAGTAGGCATTTTTCCCGCATCAGTATTTATAAAAATGAATTACGCAAAAACCCTTCACCCTTCATCTATACGCCCGAAATGCCGATAAACACAGGGGATTCGAGAGAGAAAGGTCAAAATTAACCCTTCATCACCCTTCATCGCCCTTCATTACTCTTCATTTTTTTGCCATTTTCGGATTCCGGCTGACTGATGTAACTTCAGCATAAGTAGTCAACTGTGAATATGACTAAAATGAAGTAAGTCAACGTAATTTATAACTAAGTAACAAGCGA
>ERZ1031779.292-NODE-292-length-11726-cov-8.105732_pt1 | contig 11726 bp, 10 predicted proteins | sample MGYA00518170_ERZ1031779 | MGnify/ENA primary metagenome ERZ1031779 (study PRJEB33719, sample SAMN04261241) | wastewater metagenome | biome: rural village; feature: human; material: feces | host: Homo sapiens | place: El Salvador | collected 2013-01-07 ... | reverse complement strand
ACCCAGGGCGTTGCCCTGGGCTAAGAGCTTCTGCCCTTTCAGGGCGTGCTGCTTAATGAATACACCCACAAAGACTATTGTCTTAACTCCTTTAACTCCTTAACTCCTTTAACTCTTTAACTCCTTAACTTCTTTAACTCTTTAACTCCTTTAACTCCTGAGTATTCTCCCCGAAAAATCCCTTCACGGCCTCGTTGTCGGCATCGATGTCGGTGAACACCTCCATGAGCATGGGGCGGTCGGACTCGGTATGGATGAGCCAGTCGATACCCTCACGCAACGACGCCATGTCGTCGGCATTCTGATAAGCCACTCCGTGAGCCTGACAGAGGTGACAGGCCGAGGTGACGTGCTCTGCCATCACCAAGCGCTCGCGGGCGGCACTCTCCTTCAGTCCCTCAAACTTGCCGAAGATGGCACCTCCGCCATTGTTGAGCAGGAGGATGCGCAGACTGCCGTTGATATTGCTGTTCCAGAGGGCGTTCTGGTCGTAGAAGAAGCTCAGGTCGCCCAGCACGCAGAACACCTTCTGCTGGCTCTTGGCGTCGGGATGATGCTGTTCGGAGAGCACCACCGACAGGCCTGCTGCCGCAGAGAGCGTGCCCTCGATGCCGTTGACGCCACGACAGCAATGCACATACTGGCAGGCGTAGATGCCCGCCAGGCGGATGGGCATGCTGTTGCCATAGAAGAGACGGCACTCGCTCGTGTCGCCCAGCACGGAGTGGGCAAGATACTCCTGCTGGAAGTATTTCACTGCCGCCATGCTGCTGTAGGGCGGCTCATAGTCGTAGGCGTGTCGCTTGGCCGCACGCAGAGCCCAGAACCACCGATCTTTGAAGTCGTCGACATCGGCATCGTAGGCCTGGTCGTAATCGGTCATGGCAGAGGCCAGCTGGTCGGGGTCGCACTGGAAGATGCGGTCTATGTGCATGAAGGTGTCCACCATCTCGCCGTCCTTGCTCACCCGCCACACCTTGGCTCCGCCTCCGCCCTGCTCCCTGCTGCGGGCTGCCCGTCGCAGGAACTGCTTGAGGCGCTTGCTCACCAGCGTGCCGCCCACATAGAGGATGAAGTCGGGCATGAGGTCCTCGACATCGTAGGTCGCCATGCGTCGCCGCATCACGGGCACCTCTATCTCTCCTTTCTCCAACCGGGCGAGCACCTCCTCGAAACTGCTTGCCAAGAGGTTGCTGGAGTAGTCGTGCGAGGCGGGGTCCTTGCTCGACGTGCCGAGAGCGGTGGGCTCGATGAGCGTCACTGCCCACGAGCTGATGTTCTTGATGCCATGGAGCGAGGTCGAGGGATAGTCCTGTCCCACGACGATCATCGGCCTGCGGGCGTTCAGGAAGTCGAGCAGGTCGCCATAGTGGAATCCGCCTCCGTAGAGACCGGTCCTCACATAGTCTACCCAGTGGGTATGGGGGAGCTCCTTCTGGGTGAACTCGTAGAGGGGTTCGGCGATGTGTATGTTGATGTGCACGGGGCCCGACTTGCGGTGCACGCAGTCGATGACGGCCTCGTGGGCCTGTCGCTCGCAATACCATGCCTGCTCGTCGTGCATCTGGGCAGAGGCAGGGTGGTCTATTATATAAGGTGTAATCATCGGCAGGTCGACACTCCTGTTCACCATCTGTCCGAAGACGTGGGCTTGCGGAAGGGTCTGCCCGTCCTGCTGACCTATCCACGCCTCGGGGCGGTCGGCAGAGATGACGATGATGGGCAACTTCTGATAGTAGGCCTCGGCGACGGCGGGATAGACATTGAGCAGGGCTGAGCCCGAGGTGACGCACACCGCCACGGGGTCGGGACTATAGCCCAGCGAGCCTGCCATCGACATGCCCAAGGCCATGAAACCGGCACTGCGCTCGTCGGTGACGGGATAGCACGTGATGCCCTCCGCCTCGTTGAAATTGTGAACCAAGGGGGCGTTCCTGCTTCCGGGACACACCACCACTCGCCTTACACCATGGCTCTTGAGCACACTGGTCAGGATATTGACATTCTCGATATTGCTATACATTTTTTTATAAATGTTTAATTCAAGTTTCGCAAGTAAGCCCCACATGCCCTGAACCAACGGTCACCGGCGCGTAGCGGAAAGGTAAAGGGCAGAAGCTCTTAGCCCAGGGCAACGCCCTGGGGGTTATCATGTTCGCAAACTTGTCGCCCTGTAAGGGCAAAAGCTTTAAAACTCCAGGCAATATATAAAGCTGTTGCCCTTACAGGGCGCATTGCTGATTACCATTATACCCAGGGCGTTGCCCTGGGCTAAGAGCTTCTGCCCCTTCAGGGCGTGCTGCTTAATGAATACACCCACAAAGCTGTTGTCTTAACTTCTTTAACTCCTTTAACTCCTTAACTCCTTTAACTCCTGAGTATTCTCCTTAACTCCTGAGTATTCTCCTTAACTCCTGAGTATTCTCCTTTAACTCAAACCAGCTCCATCATGGTCTGCATCTTGGCCTCGGTCTCCCTCCACTCCTTCTCCATCTCGCTCTCCTTCAGGAGGCCGCCACCGGCATAGAGCTCGCAGATGCCACCAGGCAGAAGACGCATACAGCGGAGCGACACGAAGAGATGGGTATCGGCACGGGGCGACAGCATGCCCACGAAACCACTGTAGTACCGACGGGGCTCGTGCTCATGACGCAGGATAAACCTGCGGGCTGGCTCCTTGGGAATGCCACACACGGCTGGCGTGGGATAGAGCGCTTCGAGCACATCGCCCAGCACGTCGGCACAGGGCAGACGGAAATGGATGTCGGTACGCAGATGACACAGATGAGCCGCCGTCATCGTGTAGGGACCCTGCAGACGATAGTCGTCGGAGAAGGTCCTGATGCACGCCTCGATATAGTCGGTGACGTACTGCTGCTCCTCCTGGTCCTTCTGCGGCCACTCCAGGCCCTCTACAGCCTTTGTGGATAAGGGCGGGATGGTAGTAGCAGGCGCCTTCTGCGTGCCCGCTAACGACATGGTCTGAAAGGCATTGCCGTTGCCCTGGAGTAGGATTTCGGGCGTTGCCATCAGCCACATTCCCGAAGGCTCTGTATACACCAAAGCCACAAAGAGACGGGGATACAGGCGACAGGCCTTCTGGAAGAGTGCCTCTGCCGATAAACGGGTGTGCAGGGTGGACTTGCGTGCCAAGACTATCTTGCGAAACACGCCACGCTCCAACTGCCCGTGAAAACATTCATAGTCGCGGGCATAAGCCTCTGTGCAGGGCGATTTCTGCACTCGTCGTCCTCCCTTGGCATCATCAACGCACTGAGCTTCTGGCACAAAGTCACGCACTTCGTCGGGACGAATCAGCACCACGGGGCATTCGGCCGAAGGCTGGAAAGGCACTATCACGAAGCCTTCCCTGCCATTGAGCTGAGCCACAGAGGAGAGGATTTCGGGCTCTCCCACGTGCTGCGCCACATAGGTGGCATGCTGCTCGCAGGGCAAACGATAATACGCAAAAGCCGTCATCTTCTTATTCTGCCTGTTTCTTGGGTTGGTCTTTCTTCGGAGTGATCACATAGTTGGTCACCTGCACGGTGCACACGGTCTCGCCCTGCGAGTTGCGTATGTCCACCTGCCATGTGTGCAGCACTCTTCCCTTGTGCACCAACTTGGCGTAAGCGGTAACGGTGTCGCCCTCGGATACGGCGATGACATGGGTGCCGCTCACGTTGATGCCCACGGCAATGCGTCCCGGACAGAGTGCCAGCGAGCCTATGCCCGCCACATTCTCGGCCAGCGCCAGCGAGGCGCCACCACTCAGGAATCCAAAGGGCTGGCGATTGCGCTCGTCGACCTTCATCGTCGCCATGATGGTATCGGGCTCGGGGGTAGAGATGAATTTCATACCCAGCGTCTTCGACAGTCCGTCGGTCTTACTTATCCTCTTTACTATTTCATCTATGTTCATTGTGCTGTTTTTTTAAGTATAATGCAAAATTAATAGAAATAAGAGATAAAACAAAATAAATAAGGTAATTTTATACTTTTATCGAGAAAAAACAAATTTGGAAGAATAAATTTGGAGTTTACAAAGAAAACTCGTACTTTTGCAAAAGAGTATACTTAAAAAAGTTAGCAAAATGGAAGACAAATATAAGATTCCTTTTATAAATGCGTGCATTCGATGTATGGGGAGTAGATATAATCTTCCCATCAAGAACGCATACCAATACTTGAAACATTTTCAAGGCATCCACTTTTTAATACAATTCTATAATACCCTTCATCTTCAGTCTATCGAAGATACTGTAGACGATTTAGTTGTTATATGTCAAAAAAATGGAGGAACTTTAGCATGATACTCTACCACGGTACTAATGTTGATTTCGATGAAATAGAAATCAAAAAAACAAGGAATTACAAAGATTTCGGACAAGGTTTTTACCTTACTGACATAAAAAGCCAGGCCGAAGAATTGGCTACCAAAAGAGCACTCATGTTTGGAGGCACCCCTATTGTACAAAAATACGAGTTCGACGAACAGCTCTTAGAATCCCCTGATATTAAAGTCCTCCAGTTCGATTTCGTTTGCGCAGAATGGGCGGAGTTTATCTACAAGAACCGAAGTAGGACAACCCCACCTTACAAGCACAATTATGATATTGTCATCGGTCCAATAGCTGACGACGGCGTTGCCTACTTACTTGGACGATACGAAGAAGGCACCTATACGATAGAAGAACTGGCCGAAGAATTGAAATTCAAACATCTCAATAACCAATACTTCTTTGGAACAAGCAAAGCTATTCTCTTACTCAAAAGATTGAAAAAATGACAAAAGAACAGATAAACAAATACTTGACAAACAGAGCTGTTGATAAAATGACAGAATACTTGATGCAGGATTACAACATATCCATAGAGCAAGCTTTAGATTTCATTTACAATTCAGATACATATCAAAAGCTCAATGACAAAGAAACCGGTCTTTACGTCGAAAGCCCTGCTTATATATATCAGTTGCTTGACAGAGAATACAAGACTGGCGTTTTTGCATAACACTCAATATCTGACTCAACTTCCGCACATGAGGAAGTTCCTGTCTTTTTCAGACTTAACGAAGGGAAAACTCATCTATTTTGCATCGTTTGCACATTATTAATATATTAAAAAGCATAAAATACTACGTCAGTTAAAATTTTATTCGTATTTTTGCACCACGAATAATAAGATATATCTCAATAGAATATGAACATTTTAGAGTTGAGCGAACAGGAAATAGTTCGCAGACAGTGTCTTCAGACATTGCGAGAGATGGGCATCGACCCATACCCAGCAGCAGAGTTTCCAACCAATGCATTCAGCACAGACATCAAGGCTGAGTTCAAAGACGAGGACGAACCACGCCAGGTAGTGATCGCAGGCCGTATGATGGGCCGACGCGTGATGGGCAAGGCAAGCTTCGCCGAGTTGCAGGATTCTAAGGGAAGAATACAGGTCTATATCGCCCGCGACGAAATCTGTCCCGACGAGAACAAGGACCTTTACAATACGGTATTCAAAAAATTGCTCGACATCGGTGACTTCATCGGTGTCAAGGGATTCGTCTTCCGCACACAGACAGGCGAGATCTCCGTTCACGCCAAGGAGCTGTGCCTGCTCTCCAAGAGCCTCAAGCCACTCCCTATCGTGAAGTACAAGGACGGCGTGGCATACGACAAGTTCGACGACCCAGAGCTGCGCTATCGCCAGCGCTATGTCGACCTCATCGTCAACGACGGCGTGAAGGACACCTTCCTGCAGCGTGCCACAGTATTGCGCACCCTGCGCAGTGTGCTTGACAACGCCGGTTATACAGAGGTGGAGACTCCTACCCTGCAAAGCATCGCAGGTGGTGCTTCGGCCCGCCCATTCATCACTCACTTCAATGCGCTCGACCAGGATATGTACATGCGTATCGCCACCGAGCTCTATCTGAAGCGACTCATCGTAGGCGGCTTCGAGGGCGTCTATGAGATCGGAAAGAACTTCCGCAACGAGGGTATGGACCGCAACCACAACCCTGAGTTCACCTGTATGGAGCTGTATGTGCAATACAAGGACTACAACTGGATGATGTCATTCACTGAGAAGTTGCTCGAAACCATCTGTATCGCTGTCAACGGCAAGCCAGAGCGCGAGATCGACGGCAACATCGTAAGCTTCAAGGCACCTTACCGCCGTCTGCCTATCCTCGACGCCATCAAGGAGAAGACCGGCTTCGACTGCAACGGAAAGACCGAGGAGGAAATACGCAACTTCTGCAAGGAGAAGGGCATGGACGTAGACGAGACCATGGGCAAGGGCAAGCTCATCGACGAGCTCTTCGGAGAGTTCTGCGAGGGAACATTCATCCAGCCTACCTTTATCACCGACTACCCTGTGGAGATGTCGCCACTCACCAAGATGCACCGCTCTAAGCCAGGACTCACCGAGCGCTTCGAGCTGATGGTCAACGGCAAGGAGCTGGCCAACGCATACTCTGAGCTCAACGACCCCATCGACCAGGAAGAGCGCTTCATCGACCAGATGAAACTGGCCGACAAGGGCGACGACGAGGCGATGATCATCGACCAGGACTTCCTGCGCGCACTCCAGTATGGTATGCCTCCTACATCGGGCATCGGCATCGGTATCGACCGTCTCGTCATGCTCATGACGGGCAAGACATTCATCCAGGAGGTGCTCTTCTTCCCACAGATGAAACCCGAGAAGAAGATGCCTCAGAGCTCTATCAAGGAATGGGAAGAGATCGGCGTGCCAGAAGACTGGGCATACGTGCTCCGCAAGGCTGGCTTCAACCTCATCTCCGACATCCGCGACGAGAAGGCTCAGGGATTACAGCAGAAGATCGGCGAAATCAACAAGAAGTACAAACTCGGATACGAGAAGCCTTCTGTTGATGACATCCAGGGCTGGATTGATGCAGCAAACAAATAAAATTCAAGTTTTTGGGTTTCAAGAATTAGGGAATTGGAGATAATTCTGAAATTCCCTAATTCTTGAAAAAACTTGAGAACATTAAACATTAAATAAAAAGGTGTATAATTGCGGTAAAATTGCGATAATTGGCGGAGGAAGCTGGGCAACAGCTATAGCCAAGATTGTGGTGGGACATACTCATCACATAGGTTGGTATATGCGTCGCGACGACCGCATCGAGGACTTCAAGCGACTGGGACACAACCCTGCCTATCTCATAGCAGCACGGTTCAATGTCGAAGAGATATTCTTCTCCTCAGACATCAACAAGATAGTGCAGAACTACGACACACTCGTGTTCGTAACACCATCGCCCTACCTGAAGAATCATCTCAAGAAACTCAAGACCCGGATTGACGACAAGTTCATCATCACGGCCATTAAGGGTATCGTGCCCGACGAAAACCTCGTATGCTCGGAATATTTCCATCAGGTGTACGACGTGCCCTACGAGAACCTCGCCTGCATCGGCGGACCGTCACATGCCGAGGAAGTGGCGCTCGAAAGACTCAGCTACCTCACCGTGGGATGCAGCGACACCGAGAAAGCCAAGGCCTTTGCCAACGACTGTCTGGCAAGCGAGTTTATCAAGACCAAGACCTCGAGCGACGTGATCGGCATCGAGTACTCTTCCGTGCTCAAAAACGTTTACGCCATTGCTGCCGGTATCTGTGGAGGACTGAAGTATGGCGACAACTTCCAGGCGGTGCTCATGTCGAACGCCGTGCAGGAGATGCACCGCTTCCTCACTTCCGTGCACCCCATCGAGCGAAGCATGTACGACTCGGTCTACCTCGGCGACCTGCTCGTGACGGGATACAGCAACTTCTCGCGCAACCGCACCTTCGGAACCATGATAGGCAAGGGTTACAGCGTGAAGAGTGCACAGGTAGAGATGGAGATGATTGCAGAGGGATATTTCGGCACCAAGTGCATGAAGGAAATCAATCGCCACATGCACGTCAACATGCCGATTCTCGATGCCGTATATAATATATTGTACGAGCGCATCAGCCCGCAAATCGAAATCAAACTCCTGACCGACTCCTTCAGATAAGGACACGCACAGCCCCGTCAACCGGTTTCGGAACAAGAGCTTGTCTTCAAGTAGAAACTTTTTAACACATTCATTTAGATATTAAAATCATTTAGATAAAAGTAGAAATGAAAAGTATCAGCTTAAACATTACAAAGGCTGCTTCCTTCCTCGCAGAAGGTGCAGTAAAGGCTTACGAGCCTAAGGTAAAGGCCGCTCAGGAAGCTCTTGAGAACGGCACTTGTGAAGGTAACGACTTCTTGGGATGGTTGCATCTGCCATCTTCTATCACTCCTGAGTTCCTCGACGAGATTCAGGCTGTGGCCAACACTTTGCGTGAAAAGTGCGAGGTGGTTGTTGTAGCAGGTATCGGTGGTAGCTACCTCGGTGCACGCGCCGTCATCGAAGGCCTCGGAAACTCTTTCGCATGGCTCGTAGCAGACAAGAAGAACCCTACCATCCTCTTCGCAGGAAACAACATCGGTGAGGACTACCTCTACGAGTTGACTACATACTTGAAGGACAAGAAATTTGGTGTCATCAACATCTCTAAGTCGGGTACCACTACCGAGACTGCCCTGGCTTTCCGCCTCTTGAAGAAGCAGTGCGAGGACCAGCGTGGCAAGGACGAGGCCAAGGATGTCATCGTGGCCGTTACCGACGCCAAGAAGGGTGCTGCACGCACTTGCGCTGACAAGGAGGGCTACAAGAGCTTCATCATCCCTGACAACGTAGGTGGTCGCTTCTCTGTACTGACTCCAGTAGGTTTGTTGCCTATCGCAGTAGCTGGTTTCGACGTTAAACAGCTCGTTGCAGGTGCTGTCGACATGGAGAAGGCTTGCGGCAAGGACGTGGCTTTCGACGAGAACCCTGCTGCCATCTATGCTGCCACACGTCAGGCACTCTACACACAGGCTGGCAAGAAGATCGAGATCGTATGCAACTTCCAGCCTAAGCTGCACTACTTCGCTGAGTGGTGGAAGCAGCTCTATGGCGAGAGCGAGGGCAAGGATCAGAAGGGTATCTTCCCTGCTGCCTGCGACTTCACTACCGACCTCCACTCTATGGGTCAGTGGATTCAGCAGGGCGAGCGCTCTATCTTCGAGACCGTCATCAGCGTTGAGACTCCTAACGAGAAGCTGCTCTTCCCTCACGACGATGAGAACCTCGACGGCTTGAACTTCCTCGAGGGCAAGCGTGTGGACGAGGTGAACAAGATGGCTGAACTCGGTACCCGTCTGGCTCACGTAGACGGTGGTGTACCAAACATCTTGGTTAACGTACCTGAGTTGAACGCCTACTATCTCGGCCAGCTCATCTATTTCTTCGAGAAGGCTTGCGGCATCAGCGGTCTCCTGGAAGAGGTGAACCCATTCAACCAGCCTGGTGTTGAGGCATACAAGAAGAATATGTTCGCATTGCTCAACAAGCCTGGCTATGAGGCAGAGAGCAAAGCCATCCAGGAGCGTCTGGCTAACGAAAAATAATATATATTTTAGTAGTTATAGGAGTTAAGGAGTTAAAGGAGTTAAAGGAGTTAAGACAAATGCTTTTCTCCAAGAAAAACAGAGAGGACATAAGATTATAAACTATTGTCTTAACTCCTTAACTTCTTTAAATCCTTAACTCCTTCAAATTATGAAAGATATTATTTCAAAATACTTAAAAGACCACGGCTTTGGGGAGTTCAACCCTAAAGCCGTTCTTTTTGATATGGACGGTGTGCTGTACGACAGCATGCCCAATCATGCCGTGGCATGGCAGGAATCCATGAAGCAGTTCGACATCCACATGACGGCATCCGACGCTTATGCCACAGAGGGCGCTCGAGGCATAGACACCATTCAGATGATGGTGAAGAAGCAGAAAGGCATCGACATCTCGCTCGACGAGGCACAGAAGATGTACGACGTGAAGACCGAAATCTTCCACACCATGCCTACTGCACAAATCTTCCCCGGGGTAAAGGACATCATGCAGAAAATCAAGAATGCCGGTATGCAGGTGGGCGTGGTGACGGGAAGCGGACAACGACCGCTCATCCTGAGATTGCTCGACGACTTCGGCGACTTCCTCGACGAGTCGCACATCGTTACGGCATACGACGTGAAACGGGGCAAACCCAATCCCGACCCTTATCTCATGGGACTTCAGAAGGCAGGAAACCTAAAGCCCTGGCAGGGCATCGTGGTGGAGAATGCGCCCTTAGGCGTTCGTGCAGGTGTTGCTGCCAATATCTTCACCGTGGCCATCAACTCGGGACCTCTTCCCGACGAAGAGCTCTCCCATCAAGGTTGCAACCTGCTCTATCACAAGATGACCGAGTTCTGCAATGATTTCGAATCACTGATTTCAATCCTATAGCGACAAAGCCCCCTCGCTATAGGATTTTTTTCTATCCGTCAAACCAAGAACAAGCGGTCTCTAAACATCTATTTCGGTTTCTTGCAGAACGTGGAGCAACTTAGAATAATCGGCTTTTGAGATGCGTCGCCCTCTGAGGCTTCTCACCTGAGGATAATCTTCGAAATAAGACTCCTGGGTGGTATACCACTGATGATGTCTCACCTCTCGAAGTGCCCGGATCTTTCGCTCTATCCCCGTGGCAAAACTCGGATTGACACGCGACAGGTAATATTTACCATCGTGCATTTCGATGGCCAACATCAAGTATGTCTGCGGACCTCGCAAAGTCTGTTTAGCCTTTACCTGCTCACTCACCTTCCACCCCTTGGTAGAGGTCATGACCCTGATATCCCAACCATACTTCCGGTTCAGGTTGTCCATCATCCCACGAAACACGACACCATGCGAAGAGGTATCGCGAAGCCCCGTATAGGCTAAGGCGTAATGTATCATCTCATGAAGCAACACACTCTTGGCCTGACGATCGGTCATGTCGTAATAGGTTGTCATCGATATCTTGAAATCGTAAAGACGCACCTTGCCCCACCTCGACACACGCTTAAACGCCATTTGTCCCAAACGGGTTCTGGCACGACTCAAAGCCATAACTGGCAATGGCAGTTGGGCATCGAAATAGGAGCTGTTGAATGTTTCAAACCATCTCTCCATCCATTCCACGGTTACTATCATGATTCTTTATTACTTTATTCAAGTTTCGCAAGTAAGCAGCACGCCCTGAAAGGGCAGAAGCTCTTAGCCCAGGGCAGCGCCCTGGGTAATTACGTCAGCAAACCTGTCGCCCTGTAAGGGCAAAAGCTTTAAAACTCCAGGCAATTTACAAAGCTTTTGCCCTTACAGGGCGCCTTGCTGATTGCCATTATACCCAGGGCGATGCCCTGGGCTAAGAGCTTTTGGGCCTTCAGCCCGTACTTGAACCACATGCGAAACTTCAGTTACTTTATTACTTTATTCCTTGTTGCTATGTCCGAAATGTCGGCACAAAGATACTACTTTTTCTGCATTTATACGAACCGAAGCCTAAAAGAATCGTTTCTGCAAAAGAATACAAAAGTACACCCGAAATGGTTGCTCATCAAAAAAAACGCTTTTTGAGAGAAAAAGCCTACAAAACCCACCTATAGACAAGAAAAAACTACCAAACAGAAGAAAAACAAGGGGAAATATAAAAATAAATGCCAAAATATTTGGTGGAACAAAATAAAAGCAGTACCTTTGCAATCGCTTTTGAAAAGCAAGGGTGGTTACCAGAGTGGCCAAATGGGGCAGACTGTAAATCTGCTGGCTATGC
>ERZ1031779.288-NODE-288-length-11822-cov-7.923005_pt1 | contig 11822 bp, 9 predicted proteins | sample MGYA00518170_ERZ1031779 | MGnify/ENA primary metagenome ERZ1031779 (study PRJEB33719, sample SAMN04261241) | wastewater metagenome | biome: rural village; feature: human; material: feces | host: Homo sapiens | place: El Salvador | collected 2013-01-07 ... | reverse complement strand
GTTGGAGAAAGGTACAAGTGTTATCACATTGCCAACAATGAGTCGTGTATTCCAAGCTTTGGGTATCGCAACAGCCACTCTTGATTTGGGTATTGCAGGCAAGATTGCGTTGTGGTAAGATAGTTAATAAACAAACAGAATGATTTAACAAGGAAAATCCTATCCTATACGTTAAATCTTTTTAAAAGTGAGGCATTTCAGCACAGATAGATTTGTTATTCGATAAATATTATGTAATTTTGCACCCCGAAAGCCCAGAAAAGGGCAATAATTACAGAAAAGTTTAGTTCGTTGGGGCTCGAAAAAGAGCTGGCACGAAGCCAGACGCCTCGCGGAAAAACCCGTTTATAAAATAAAAAATGTACGCAATCGTAGAAATTAACGGTCAGCAGTTCAAGGCAGAGGAGGGCAAGAAGCTCTTCGTACATCACATCAAGGATGTAGAAGCTGGCAAGACTGTTGAATTCGACAAGGTGCTGCTCGTTGACAAAGACGGCGCAGTGACAGTCGGTGCACCTACAGTAGAGGGTGCGAAAGTAGTAGTAGAAGTAGTGAACCCACTCGTAAAGGGTGACAAGGTCATCGTCTTCAAGATGAAGCGCCGCAAGGACTATCGCAAGAAGAACGGTCACCGCGCACAGTTCACTGAGGTAACAATCAAATCTGTAATCGCTTAAAATTAGGAGGAATTAGAAATGGCACATAAAAAAGGTGTTGGTAGTTCTAAGAACGGCCGTGAATCAGCTTCACAAAGATTAGGCGTTAAGATCTGGGGTGGTCAGTCAATCATCGCAGGTAACATCATCGTTCGCCAGCGTGGCAACAAGCACTTCCCAGGTGAGAACGTAGCTCAGGGTAAGGACGACACACTGTATGCTTTGACAGACGGTATCGTTTACTTCCACAAGGGCCGCAAGGACAAGAGCACAGTATCTGTTCTCTCTCCAGAGGTTTACGCTGAGAAGACTAAAAAAGCTGACGCTTAATTAAAAAGTAAACAAACTATTCCAAACAAACATACGAAGCCTGTTCTCTTATCGAGAGCAGGCTTTCTGCTTTTTTAACGAAAAACACGTTTAATTCCACCCAAACATTCACTTTTTCTCGCCTTTTATTGTGCTATAAGAAATATTTTTTGTAATTTTGCCTTCAAATAGTAAATCAATTTATAAATAGTTATCTTATGCTTACACTTAAACTTATCAGCGAAGAGACTGAACGTGTAATTAAAGGTCTTGAGAAAAAGCATTTTCCTAATGCGCGCGAGGCCGTAGAGAAAGTTTTGGAGTACGACAAGATCCGTCGTGAAGCCCAGCAGAAGCTGGACACCAACAAGCAGCAAGCCAACCAGTTTGCCAAGCAGATTGGTGCTCTGATGAAGGAAGGAAAGAAAGAGGAAGCCGAATCCGCCAAGGCGCAGGTTGCCAATCTGAAAGCAGACGGCAAGGCCTTGGAGGAAATCATGGAGAAGGCTCAGCAAGATATGACCAATGTACTGCTCGAAATCCCTAACATACCTTGCGACGAGGTACCTGAGGGTAAGGATGCAGCAGACAACGTAGTGGTAAAGGAAGGCGGCGAGAAACCTAATCTGGGTCCTGACGCACTCTGCCACTGGGACTTGCTGAAGAAGTACAACCTGGTAGACTTCGACCTGGGTGTGAAGATTACCGGTGCAGGCTTCCCTGTATATATCGGCAAGATGGCCCGCTTCCAGCGCGCTTTGGAGGCTTTCTTCCTCGACGAGGCACGCAAGAGCGGATACTTGGAGATACAGCCTCCTTACGTTGTCAACGAGGCTTCGGGTCTGGGTACAGGTCAGCTGCCTGATAAGGAAGGCCAGATGTATCATGCCAACCTCGACAACCTGTTCCTCATCCCTACTGCTGAGGTTCCTGTCACCAACATCTTCCGCGATGTGATCCTCGATGAGAAGGATCTGCCTATCAAGCGTTGCGCTTACTCTGCTTGTTTCCGCCGCGAGGCTGGCAGCTACGGTAAGGATGTTCGTGGTCTGAACCGTCTGCATCAGTTTGACAAGGTAGAGATTGTACGCATCGACAAGCCTGGTCACTCTTACGAGTCATTGAAGGAAATGCTCGACCACGTAGAGGGCTTGCTCAAGAAGCTGGAGTTGCCTTATCACATCCTCCGTCTCTGCGGTGGCGATATGAGCTTCACCTCTTCTATCTGCTACGACTTCGAGACATGGAGTGCCGCCCAGCAGCGATGGTTGGAGGTTTCTTCAGTTTCCAACTTCGAGAGCTATCAGGCCAACCGTCTGCACTGCCGTTACCGCCATGCTGACGACAAGAAGATAGAGCTCTGCCACACCTTGAACGGTTCGGCTCTGGCTCTGCCACGCATCGTAGCCTCTATCCTGGAGAACAACCAGACTCCTGAGGGCATCCGCGTACCAAAGGTATTGGTACCATACTGCGGATTCGAGATGCTCGACGACAAGAACTTTGAATAAAAAGTTTCGTCATATTTCACAGACTCTCTGACCGGCAACGCTGCTGGCCAACAATATGAAGTACGAGGATAACATTGGTTGCAGAAATGCTGCCAACGTTATCCTTTTGCTTTTAAAATGAGTTGTCCCTTTCGAAAATTATTAGAGAAGTAAAGGGAAGTTAGAACTTGATAAAGCTCAACAGTCGAATACAAAAACATAAATAATAACTCAAACCAACTAAAAAACCCAAAGAAACAGAATGAACAAGATTATCAGAAAAATACAATATTCCGAGAAGGTTTATCGTTTCGACGTAGAGGCGCCTCTGATTGCTAAAAGCCGTAAGGCTGGCAACTTTGTCATCATCCGAGTAGATGCCAACAGTGAGCGAATGCCACTGACCATCGCAGATGCCGACACAGAGAAAGGCACCATCACACTGGTAGTACAGAAAGTGGGACTCTCCTCCACCAAGCTCTGCAACCTGAACGAGGGAGATGAGATCCACGACGTGGTAGGCCCCTTGGGCAACCCTACACACATAGAGAACTTCGGAACAGTGCTCTGCGCCGGAGGCGGTGTGGGCGTAGCTCCTATGCTGCCTATCATCAAAGCCCTGAAAGCTGCCGGCAACCGAGTTCTCTCGGTGATAGCCGGACGAAGCAAGGACCTTGTCATCATGGAAGATGAGGTACGCGCATCAAGCGACGAGCTGATCATCATGACCGACGACGGCAGCTATGGCGAGAAGGGTGTGGTAACTGTAGGAATGGAGAAACTCATCCAGCAGGAACACATCGACAAGGCCTTCGCCATCGGTCCTCCTATCATGATGAAATTCTGCTGTCTGCTGACACAGAAGTACAACCTGCCTACAGATGTATCGCTCAACACCATCATGGTGGACGGAACTGGTATGTGCGGTGCCTGCCGACTCACCATCGGTGGCAAGACCAAGTTTGTCTGCATCGATGGTCCTGAGTTTGACGGTGCCCTGGTAGACTGGGACGAGATGTTCAAACGCATGGGAACCTTCAAGGATGTGGAGCGCGAGGAGATGGAACACTTCGAGGAACATCTCGCCACTGTGGAAGCAGCCAAGAAGAAAGAGAGCACAGACGTGACAATGGATGTGGAGCCTACCAACGAGAGCGTGGCAGAGCTGACCAACCGTGACGCTGAGTGGCGCAAGGCACTGCGTGCCTCAATGAAACCCAAGGAGCGTACAGCCATAGAGCGTGTGAAGATGCCTGAGCTCGACCCCGTATACCGTGCCACTACCCGTACTGAGGAGGTGAACATCGGTCTTACCAAGGAGATGGCTCTCACCGAGGCCAAGCGCTGTCTGGACTGTCCTAAACCTTCCTGTATGGAGGGATGCCCTGTAAACATCAACATTCCTTCGTTTGTCAAGAACATAGAGCGCGGTCAGTTCCTGGCTGCCGCCAAGGTACTGAAGAACACCTCTGCCCTGCCTGCTGTCTGCGGACGTGTATGTCCACAGGAGAAACAGTGCGAGAGCCGTTGCGTACACCTGAAGATGAACAAGCCAGCCGTAGCCATCGGTTATCTGGAGCGCTTTGCTGCCGACTATGAGCGCCAAAGCGGAAACATATCCATCCCAGAGAAGGATCCTGCCAACGGCATCAAGGTGGCTGTAGTGGGCTCGGGTCCTGCGGGTCTGAGCTTTGCTGGAGACATGGCAAAGAAGGGATTCGACGTCACTGTGTTCGAGGCACTGCACGAGATTGGCGGTGTGCTGAAATATGGTATTCCTGAGTTCCGTCTGCCCAACGCCATCGTGGATGTAGAGATAGAGAACCTGCAGAAGATGGGTGTGAAGTTTGTTGCCGACTGTATCGTAGGCAAGACCATCGGTGTGAAAGAACTGGAGAAGCAGGGCTTCAAGGGCATCTTCGTTGCTTCGGGAGCCGGTCTGCCCAACTTTATGAACATTCCTGGCGAGAATGCGCTCAACATCATGTCGTCCAACGAGTATCTCACCCGTGTCAACCTGATGGACGCTGCCAATCCTCATACAGATACCCCTATCAACTTAGGAAAAAATGTAGTTGTGGTAGGCGGAGGCAACACTGCCATGGACAGCTGCCGCACAGCCAAGCGCTTAGGTGCCAACGTAACATTGGTTTACCGTCGTTCGGAGGCAGAGATGCCGGCACGTCTGGAAGAGGTGAAGCATGCCAAGGAAGAGGGTATCACCTTCCTCACACTGCATAATCCAAAGGAGTATGAGGCCGACGAGAAGGGAGCCGTGAAGTCTGTTATCCTCGACGTGATGCAGCTTGGCGAACCTGACGCCAGCGGACGTCGCCGTCCTGAGGCTACAGGCGAGACCATCAAGCTGGAGTGCGACCAGGTGATTGTGGCTGTGGGTGTGAGTCCTAACCCTCTCGTGCCTCAGAGCATCGAAGGTCTGGAGTTAGGCCGCAAGAATACCATTGCCGTCAACGAGCAGATGCAGAGCTCACAGCCTGCCATCTATGCCGGCGGTGACATTGTGCGCGGTGGCGCTACTGTTATCCTCGCCATGGGTGATGGCCGCAAGGCTGCTCTCAACATGGCACAGCAGCTGAAGCCAGAAGCATAACAGCAGGAAGAAAATACGACAGCTGAAACGAAAATACAACAACTGATAAAAGAATAAAAAAGGGCGATTGCCATTTCCTTTACGGAAAAGAGCAATCGCCCTTTAACTTTTTCAACTTCCCATTTGCGAAAGTTGAAACCTAAATTATTTCCAAGGATTCTCTGTTGGGTAAGGCAAGCTTGCTGGCTGGTTGTAAGCGATGTCCTTAATGCCCAGGAACTTGAAGGCCTCGAAGAGTGTCTTGCCTACATGAGAGAAGGCTACGGCACCATGATGAGGATAACCCTTCTGGATCAATACGTGACGATAGAAGCGACCCATCTCTGGAATAGCGAAGATACCGATACCACCGAAAGAACGTGTAGGAACATCGAGCACCTCGCCCTCAGCGATGTAAGAACGCAAGTTGCCCTCTGAGTCGCACTGCAGACGATAGAATGTGATGTCGCTGGCAGCAATGTCACCCTCCAAAGTACCACGTGTGAAGTCTGGCTTGCCACCATTCTCCAACAGACGGTTCTGGATGAGCTGATACTTGATGGCACGTGTAGAGCACATCTTGCACTGAGGTGTGTTGCCACAGTGGAAGCCCATGAAGGTATCTGTCAACTTATAGTCGTACTTGCCAACAATATCCTCATCGTAGATATACTGAGGAACAGAATTGTTGATGTCGAGCAATGTCACTGTATCATCAGAAGCACACATGCCGATGTACTCAGAAAGAGCACCATAAATGTCGACCTCGCAGGCTACAGGGATGCCACGGCTTACCAGACGGCTGTTGACATAGCAAGGCTCGAAACCAAACTGGCTTGGGAATGCAGGCCAGCACTTGTCGGCAAAGGCTACATACTGGCGAGAACCCTTGTGATTCTCTGCCCAGTCGAGCAATGTGAGCTCAAACTGTGCCATACGACGGCTCAGGTCAGGATAATACTTACCCTCGCCCATCTCGGCTGCCATATCCTTGCAAACCTCGTCGATACGTGGGTCGTTCTCGTGCTCTTTGTAAGATACGAGCAAGTCGAGCTCAGAGTTCTCCTCTATCTCTACACCCAGTTCGTACAAGCCCTTGATAGGTGCGTTGCAAGCGAAGAAGTCCTGAGGACGTGGACCGAAGGTGATGATCTTCAAGCCCTTCAGACCGAGGATGACACGAGCTACAGGAACGAAGTCGGCAATCATCTTAGCCACTTCGGCTGCTGTACCAACTGGATACTCTGGGATATAACCCTTGAGATGACGCATACCCAGGTTGTAAGAGCAGTTGAGCATACCGCAGTAAGCATCACCACGACCATTGATCATGTCGCCATCACCCTCGGCAGCAGCAACAAACATGCAAGGACCGTCAAAGTTCTTGGCAATGAGTGTCTCTGGTGTCTCAGGACCGAAGTTGCCAAGGAAGACCACCAAGGCGTTGCAGCCCTGCTCCTTTACCTCGGCGACAGCCTTGAGCATATCTTTCTCATTCTCAACTGTTGTCTGGCAGTTGAAAATTTCTCCTTTGTATTCTTTTACAATGTTTTCACGGCGCTGAGTAGAAAGCGCGATAGGGAAACAGTCACGGCTTACGGCGATAATACCCAGCTTGACCTGTGGAATGTTAGAACTTACCATAATAGTTTTGTTTTTGTATATTAATAAATTAGATTTTATTTGTTTAGTACATTTAGTGCTCACAAAAATACAATATTTTTTTGTACCATGCAAATGTTTTAAGATTATTTATTCAAGTTTCTTCAAATACTCAGCGCACATTTCGGCACAGCGTTCTCCGTCGACTCCTGCCGACACGATGCCTCCTGCATATCCTGCGCCTTCACCACAGGGGAAGAGTCCCTGCAGACGTACATGCTGCAGGGTGTCGCGGTCGCGAAGAATACGGACGGGCGAAGAGGTACGGGTCTCCATTGCGATGAGCGTGGCCTCGTTGGTAAGGAAGCCATGCGCATTCTTACCGAAGGTCTTGAAACCTTCCTGCAGACGCTTGCTCACAAAAGAGGGCATCCAGAAATGGAGCGGACTGCTGATAAGACCCGGGGCATAACTGCTTTTGGGAAGGTCGTAGCTCAAACGGTTGTTCACAAAGTCGGCCATGCGCTGGGCTGGTGCCGTCTGCTTCATATTGCCCTGCTGCCAGCACTGCTTCTCCACGATTTGCTGGAAATGCATCATCGTGAGAGGTGAATCGGGACTCAGGACTTCCTCCTCTGCCGAGGATGAGAGAGAGGCATCCGACTGTAATATCGCCTGATGTTCCTGGACAAAAGATGCCACATCCTCAGGATGGGTCTCTACCACCATGCCCGAATTGCTCCATGCCGTACCTCGGTTGCTTGGACTCATACCGTTGACCACAAGCTGCTGAGGTCCGGTAGCGGCAGGGATGACAAATCCACCGGGACACATACAGAAACTGTACACGCCACGTCCGTCTACCTGAGTTACGAAACTGTATTCTGCGGCAGGAAGATACTTGCCTCGTCCATTCTTGTTATGATACTGTATCTGGTCGATGAGATGAGCGGGATGCTCCAGACGCACACCCACAGCGATGCCTTTGGCCTCGATCTCAATCCTGGAGGCTGCGAGATAGCGATACACATCACGCGCACTGTGACCTGTGGCCAAGATGACTGGCCCCCGATAGGTTTCCTCGGCCCCCGTCTGCAGGTTGACAGCCTCGACACCTATCACCTTGTCGCCATCGATGATGAAGGAGGTCATCTTGGTTTGGAAATGCACCTCGCCCCCACACTGAAGGATGGTGTTGCGCATGTTTTCTATCACACGCGGCAGTTTGTCGGTTCCTATATGGGGATGGGCATCAGCCAGAATGTTGGTATTGGCTCCATGCTGGCAGAAGACATTCAGTATCTTGTCCACACTGCCGCGTTTCTTGCTGCGGGTATACAGCTTTCCATCGCTGTAGGCACCTGCTCCACCCTCACCAAAACAATAGTTGCTTTCGGCATCCACCTTCTGGGTCTTGGTAATATTGGAGAGGTCCTTCTTGCGCTCGCGTACGTCCTTGCCTCGTTCGAGCACCACAGGACGATAGCCCAACTCGATAAGTCGCAGGGAAGCAAAAAGACCGCCAGGTCCCTCGCCCACCACTACCACACGAGGGCGTGAGCTCACATCAGGATATTCGGTATGTATGTATTGGTCGTCCTGTGCGAACTCATTGATATAGGCACGCACCTTCAAATTCACATAGATGGTACGCTGCCTGGCGTCGATGCTTCGCTTAAGCACCCTCACCTGGTTCAATGTCCGCACGTCTATTCCTTTCTCCTTGGACAGGTAACGCTTGATACCTTCCTCACTGGCTGCCTGTTCTGGCAGAATCCGGATTTGATATTCCTCTATCATTATTGTATTATTGATTGAACTTTCTATGCCTCCAACATGTCAAAAGAGCCTATGACCTCAAGGGTATCGAGGTTGTACATAGTAAACTTGCCATCCTCGAGAGTGGCAAGTGTAGGGGGATTGCCTCCCTTGGGGAAGGTGATGCTGCCCGTATTGCAGATGGCCTTACCCTCGGCATTGCGCGAGAGCTCCCAGAGATGGCTGTGACCATAGATGATGGCATCATAAGGACCCTTGGGTGAGGCTACCTGTCAGTGGGTCGAGTGCCTCTGGGTCGTAACCATGGGTGAGCAGATAGCGCTTTCCGCCATCCACCAAAAGGGCATAAGTCTCCATGATGGGGAAATCGAGCAACATCTGGTCCACCTCTGCATCACAGTTGCCTCGCACTGCAATGATCTTGTCTGCCAGGTTGTTGAGTCGCTCCACAATGCCCTTGGGGTCTATGCCCTCAGGTATGCGGTTGCGGGGTCCGTAGTTGATGATGTCGCCCAAGATGCACATCATGTCACACTTCTGCGCCTCGAAAAAGTCGAGAGCACGCTGCAAGGCTGGCAAACAGCCATGAATATCAGAGAATAATAGGTATTTCATCGTAGTCTATTTTTTATTTTGATTGCAAAGTTAATGATATTTTTCCAATTCTTTTTCTTTCCCCCTTATTTTTTTATCGCATCGTAGTCTTTTTTTCAGGGAAAGACTGTAAGGATGAAAGGCTACGAGGATGAAAGAGACTGAGGAAGAATGAACAGACAAGGAAGGATAAAAAACAAAAGTCCATAGCCTAAGGGAAAAACCTTGAGCTATGGACTACTATATAAAAACATCATAATGCAACTATACTATACCAGTTCGGCATAGAGGTCGAACTCGTCGCTGGAGGTGATACGCACCTGATAGAACTGTCCCACACGCAGACGCTTGTCGGCTTTGATCAGCACCTCGGGGTCTACCTCGGGCGAGCAGAACTCGGAACGGGCAATATAGTAATCGCCTTCCTTCCTGTCGACGATGACCATCATCTCCTGTCCTACCTTCTCTGCCTCGATCTCAGCACTGATGTCCTGCTGGAGAGCCATGAGCTGGTCGAGCCGTTTCTGCTTCACCTCCTGAGGCACATCGTCCTCATAATGATTGGCGCTGTAGGTTCCCTCTTCCTCAGAATAGGCGAAGGCACCCATACGCTCGAAGCGCGCCCAACGTACAAACTCCATCAGTTCGGCAAAATCATCATCGGTCTCGCCAGGGAAGCCCACCATCAGTGTGGTGCGGATATGTATGCCCGGCACACGCTCCCGCAACTGCTTGATAAGCTCGATCGTCTCCTGCTTGCTGACATGGCGGCGCATACGGGTAAGCATATGGTCGCTGATATGCTGAAGGGCGATGTCAAGATAACTGCATACATTCTCCTTCTCGCGCATCACATCGAGCAAGTCCATGGGGAACTGGTTGGGATAAGCATAATGCAGACGAATCCACTTCACTCCAGGAATATCAGCCATATCACTGATCAGGTCGGTGATGTGATGCTTTCCGTCGAGGTCGATACCATAATAAGTCAGCTCCTGTGCTATGATCTGGAACTCCTTGACGCCCTCTGCCACCATATCACGAACCTCCTGAAGGATATCCGCCTTAGGACGGCTTACATGTTTGCCGGTGATGATAGGGATGGCACAATAGGCACAATGACGGTCGCAGCCCTCGGCTATCTTGACATAAGCATAATGACGGGGAGTGGTGAGATGGCGATGACCATCACAGGAAGGAACATCAGCCTTGCCCAACTCGCCCAACAACTGCTTGTAGTTGAACTTGCCGTAAAACTTATCGACCTCAGGAATCTCTTTCTCCAGCTCTTTCTGATAACGCTGCGAAAGACAGCCCATCACATAGAGCTTCTTCAACCGTCCCTCCTGCTTGCGCTGTACAAACTCAAGGATGGTATCGATGCTCTCCTGCTTGGCATCCTCAATAAAACCACAAGTGTTGATGACAGCTATCTCGCCCTGTGGACGCTTAGAGTCGTGCACGCAATGATAGCCGTTGGCTTCAAATTGTTTCATCAGCAATTCGCTGTCCACCAAATTCTTGGAACAGCCCATGGTGATGATGTCTATCGTATTCTTTTTCACTTTCCTTTCTTAAACAAAGAGTCTACAAACTCTACCTTGTTGAACAACTGCAGGTCTTCCATTCCCTCACCCAGACCAATGTACTTCACTGGCACCTTGAGCTGGTCGGAAATACCTATCACCACACCACCCTTGGCTGTACCATCCAGTTTGGTAATGGCAAGCGAGGTAATGTTGGTAACAGCAGAGAACTGCTTGGCCTGCTCGAAAGCATTCTGACCCGTACTGCCATCGAGAACAAGCAATACCTCATCAGGAGCCTCGGGAAGGACCTTCTTCATCACATCCTTGATCTTCTTGAGCTCATTCATCAAGCCCACCTTGTTGTGAAGACGTCCTGCCGTATCGATGATAACGACATCTGCTCCATTGGCCTTGGCACTCTGCAAGGTGTCGAAAGCCACAGAAGCAGGGTCGGAACCCATCTGCTGCTTAACAACAGGCACACCCACACGCTCGCCCCAGATAGAGATCTGCTCCACCGCAGCAGCACGGAAGGTATCGGCAGCGCCTAAATAAACTTTCTTGCCAGCCTTCTTGAACTGGTAAGCCAACTTGCCGATAGTGGTGGTCTTGCCCACACCATTGACACCTACCACCAGGATGACGTAAGGCTTGTGGTCGGCAGGAAGACTCCAGTCGGCATTGTCACCCGTATGATTCTCCTCCAACAACTTGGCTATCTCCTCACGCAGGATTCTGTCGAGCTCAGAGGTAGACACATACTTGTCGGTAGCCACACGCTCCTCAATGCGGTGGATGATCTTCACTGTGGTGTCAACACCCACGTCGGATGTAATGAGAATCTCCTCCAAATCATCGAGGACATCATCATCGACAGTAGACTTGCCCGCTACGATGCGAGCCAACTTACCAAACACACTCTCCTTGGTCTTCTCGAGTCCCTTGTCGAGTGTTTCCTTATTCTTGCTGCTAAAAAATCCGAATAATCCCATATTTACATTATATTTGAGTGCAAAGATAGGAAAAATAATTGTATATACAAAGAATAAGGCTGCAAATCTTACGAAATGCAGCCTTACTTAAAGTATATTGATTACTTAAAATCCTAAAAATGATTAGGCTTTGAAGAAATCTTTAACAGCCTCGTTAGGTACCATCTTCTCATCGAAGCAATATGCACCTGTCTTTGGGCTCTTAACCATCTTGATAACCTTTGTATATGCGCGACCATCCATGTTACCTTCGTGGAGGGTAGCGACCGCTTTCTTTGCCA
>ERZ1031779.259-NODE-259-length-12454-cov-6.341882_pt1 | contig 12454 bp, 10 predicted proteins | sample MGYA00518170_ERZ1031779 | MGnify/ENA primary metagenome ERZ1031779 (study PRJEB33719, sample SAMN04261241) | wastewater metagenome | biome: rural village; feature: human; material: feces | host: Homo sapiens | place: El Salvador | collected 2013-01-07 ... | reverse complement strand
GGGCGTGTGGGGCAAAACTTGCGAAACAGGGCGTGTGGGGCAAAACTTGCGAAACTTCAGTACTATATGATTTCGTCCATGCATATATCTGTAGGGGTAACAGGAAGGAGTCCTTCCTCTTTGATTTTCTGGAAGTCGAAACAGATGCCTATCTTGTATGCATGTGGAATCTGGACAAGAAATCTGTCGTAATAGCCTTTCCCTCTTCCTAACCGGTTGCCTTTCATATCGAAACTCATACCTGGGATTACGGCTAGTTCTATCTCTGGATATTTTTCTTCCGGATAAATCTTGCCTTTCGGTTCAAGTATATGATAGGCTCCTTCCTTCAGGTCCTTAACTCCGGTATATTCTCTCAATTCCATATTCGTATCGTCCAGCACAACGGGCAGTATCACCCGTTTTCCCCAGGAAACAAGCTGGTCTATATAATGATGGGTGTCCACTTCATCAGGAAGCGAATAGTACATCAGTATGGTTTGGGCATTCTGAAGATGCGGGTTGGAATCTAAACGTGATAATACAGAAAGCGACAGTTCCTCAAGCTGTCTTGAGGAATACTGTCGCTTTCTGTCTTTTATGATTTTTCTTAATTCTTTCTTGTCCATGCCTTAAGCATTTGCTATCATACAATTATTATGGTGTAAGGAAGAATAGTTGTATGGCGTATTCGCCATAGCTATCTTTTCTTTCTTCGCAGCGCGTTTTTTGGCTGGCTCTGGTTTCTTTGGAAATGCTGCATGGTTCTCAAATACATCCAGCGTCTTTTTGATGACTGGATCATCAAGATTGATGTATTGGGTCCATGCCTGCTCGTCTAACATGTTGTAGATGATGCGGCTGTCGATGACGCGGTCAAGGAGTTTGTGTGACTTCTTGATTAAGAGATTCCTACGTTTCAAGCCATGTTTATCAGCATAGCTGACAAACTTTTCAACCATGTCCTGACTGTCAAGATAATCGGCAAGTTCCATCATCTCCTTGAAGTTGTTCAACTTCGGACGGTTATCGTCTGTATAAGTGAAGGCAAACTGCAAGATGAGACCACTCAGACTAGCCTCCTTGAAATAGGATGTCATGCCGAGGGTATCTTCTGGAACAAAGATATCTGGGGTGATACCACCTCCGCCATAGACAATACGGCCGTTATTTGTATGATAAGCTGGTCCTGTATGCTTGATGCTATCCTGTGAGAAGAACTCTCCGTGCTGGTATCTGTCAAGCAAGTCTTGCTCGTAATCCTTGTCATCGCCCAGAGTATATGGCTTCTGGATGCATCTTCCTGAAGGAGTATAGTAGCGCGCAATGGTCAGACGGATGAGGCTGTGGTCAGGGAATTCTATCTGTTGCTGAACCAGTCCCTTACCAAACGAGCGTCGTCCGATGATGGTAGCACGGTCATTATCCTGCATGGCACCCGCAAAGATTTCTGCAGATGATGCAGAACCTTCATTGATGAGAACTACCATCGGAATCTTCTGGTAGGCACCCTTACCGTCACTCGTATAGTTATGTCTAGGCGATTTGCGTCCCTGTGTGTAAACGATGAGCTTCTTGTCTGGCAAGAATTCGTTTGCCATGTTTACTGCAGCCGTCAGGTAACCACCTGAGTTATCCCGAAGGTCAATACAGAGGTTGGTGAATCCCTGCTGTGAGAGTTTGGCAAGAGCAATCAGCATTTCCGGATAGGTGTTCTCGCCAAAGTTCTTGATACGGATATAGCCGGTTTTGTCGTTAAGCATGTAAGCTGCTGTAACACTCTTTGTCGGTATTTCACCTCGGGTTACGTTAAAGGTCTGAACCTTCTTGCTTCCATATCGTATAACTCCGATTTTCACCTTGGTATCCTTTGGACCCTTCAGGCGATGCATAGCCTCCTGATTGGTTACAATCTTGCCAACAAAAGGTTTGCCGTCTACGGCTACAATCTTATCTCCTGCCAAAAGTCCGGCTTTCTCGGCAGGTCCATTCTGTATCACATTCTGTATATGTATTGTATCCTGGCGGATGACAAACTCTACGCCTACACCCGAGAACGAGCCTTTCAGATCGTCGGTGGCCTGAGCTGCGTCTTTAGCACTGATATATACGGAATGTGGATCCAGTTCTGCTAAAATCTGTGGAATTGCCTTATCTACCAGCGAGTCGATGTTCACGGCATCTACATATTGGTCATCAATAAGATGGAGCAGGTTGTTCAGACGGTTGCTTCCACTATTGATAACGTTGAGGCGATTTCCAGAGAAATGGTTGGAAAAGAATGTTCCGATGATAATGCCTATCACAACACAGAATGCCATGATGAATGGCATAAAGCGGTTGGTCTTATTCTTACTCATGTTCATAACAATTCTCTTTTTACTAACGTTTTATCTATCTTATCTCTAATCTTCTTCAGAAGATGTCTTTTCATCAGGATTGAGGTATTCTACCTTGATTCCTGCGCGTTGCATCAGTTTGATACCATCGTCCAGACGGTATTTCTCTGCATATACAACACGCTTGATGCCCGACTGTATGATCAGTTTGGCACATTCTATACATGGAGAGGCGGTGACGTAAAGCGTACTTCCCTCACTGTTATTGCTGCTGCGAGCCAGTTTCGTGATAGCATTAGCCTCCGCATGGAGAACGTATGGCTTGGTTACGTTGTTATCCTCACAGACATTTTCAAATCCGCTCGGTGTACCATTGTAGCCATCACTGATAATCATTTTATCTTTTACAACCAGTGCACCTACCTGTCGGCGTTTGCAATAGCTGTTTTCAGCCCATATACGTGCCATTCGCAAATAGCGAAGGTCGAGCTTGGTTTGTTTGGAAAGTTCGTTTGCCATCCTCTTATCCTTTATGTTGTACCTTGATTTCGTTACGTTCCAGCAGTGCATCGATGGTTGGCTCTTGTCCACGGAACCGTTTGTAGAGAGTCATAGGATGCTCTGTTCCACCCTTAGAGAGTACGTTGTCACGGAAACTTTGAGCCGTCTTCTGGTCGAAGATTCCATTCTTCTTGAATACACTGAAAGCATCAGCATCCAATACTTCTGCCCATTTGTAGCTATAGTATCCTGCGGCATAACCTCCTGCCATGATGTGTGAGAACTGTACGGTCATACAGGTTTCCGGCAACAGTGGCAATATCATCGCCTTTTTCCAAGCTTCCTTTTCATAAGGTATGATGTCGGCAGTAAATTCTTTCTTTTGGGTGTAGTATGCCATGTCAAGCAATCCGAAACTTACCTGGCGCAAGCAACCGTAGGCTGCCATGAAGTTGCGACTCTTTATGATGCGCTCTATGAGATTATCTGGCAATGGTTCACCTGTCTGATAGTGGAAGGCAAATGTACGGAGAAAATCTTTCTCTATTGCATAATTCTCCATAAATTGTGATGGCAATTCTACGAAGTCCCACCATACGTTGGTTCCCGAAAGACTCTCGAAGCGGGTATTGGCAAACATGCCGTGAAGACTGTGACCAAACTCATGGAGGAAGGTTTCTACTTCTCCTAATGTCAGGAGAGCAGGCTTTTCCTCTGTTGGCTTGGTAAAGTTCATTACCACACTTACGTGAGGACGTATATTGTTGCCCTTATGGTCTATCCACTGTCCCTGGAACTCAGTCATCCAGGCACCTCCCTGCTTGCCCAGGCGAGGGAAGAAGTCGGCATAGAATACTGCCAGATAGCTGCCATCTTTATCAAATACCTCGTATGCCTTGACGTCTGGATGGTATACCGGTATCTCTTTGTTCTCCTTAAAGGTGATGCCATACAGTTTGTTGGCGAGTCCGAACACACCGTCTATCACTTTGTCCAGCTGGAAATAAGGGCGAAGCATTTCTGCATCGAGATTATATTTCTCCATCTGGAGTTTATGAGAATAGAAACCGAAATCCCATGGTTTCATTTCGAAATCTTCACCCTCCAGTTTCTTGGCAAGGGCTTCCACTTCTTTCACTTCCTTTTCAGCCGTTGGCTTATAAGCCTCTATCAGGTCGTTGAGAAGTTTATATACATGTTCTGTATTGCTTGCCATACGGTGGCGAAGAACATAGTCGGCATAGGTTTCGAAACCGAGCAACTGAGCGAGCTCTCTGCGCAGGTTTACCAGTCGTTTGCAGATTTCCAGGTTGTTCTGCTCGTTATCATGGGTACATACCGTATTGCGTGCCATATACATCTGTTTGCGGAGCTCACGCTGGGTAGAGTAGGTCATAAAAGGAGAATAACTTGGATAATCGAGTGTGAAGATCCAACCTTCTTTTTCCTGCTCTTTGGCGGTATGCGCAGCGGCAGCTTTTGCTGTTTCTGGAAGTCCGTCGAGCTGAGCTTCGTCTGTGATATGGAGTGTAAATGCCTTGTTTTCTTTTAAGAGATTCTGTGAGAACTGCAGAGTGAGCATACTGGCTTCTTCTGTAAGTTCGCGAAGTTTCTCTTTGCCTTCTTCATCTAAGAGTGCACCGCTGCGTACGAATCCGTCATAGCTGGTGTCCAGAAGCATTTTCTCTTCAGGAGTCAGTTCTCTGTTGGGATGATCGTGAACGAACTTGATGCGCTCGAAGAGCTTCTTGTTCAGCGTGATGTCATTTGCGTGCTTGGTGAGAATCGGACTCATCTTCTGCGCAATCTCTTCCATCTCATCGCAGGTTTCTGCACTCATCATGCAAGAGAAAACGTTAGATACACGGCTTAAGAGGTCGTAATAGTGTTCGCCCTTATCGGTATCAACTCTTGCTATGGTATTCTCAAAGGTTGGTTCTGCAGGATCGTTTACGATCTTGTCTGTGGCTTCGTCATCACGGCGGATTCCCTCCATGAATGCCGGCTCATAATCTTCGAGACGGATTCGTTCGAATGGTACTGTATCGTGCGGTGTATTGTAAGGCACGAAGAATGGGTTGGTTCTATTTTGTATTGTATTGTCTTGCATATTGTTACTTTTTAGCTGCAAAGTTAGCAAAAAAATGCTTTATTGCCTTGATAATAAACGTTTTTAACTTATATTTATCGGTCGTTATACTTTCTTTAGCGTTTGATGAGATTTTCCAGTGCAGGGATATAGATTCTGCCTCGTTCTAGCTGGATAAGTCCTTCTGATTGTAGTTCGTTGAGGGCTTTGGATACATAGATGCGCTTTACATTCATCTCTTCTGCTAAACGGGTCATCTTGATATGAAAAATCTTCTCGCCTGCCGGGCGAACGCTGTGGCTCTCGAAGAAACGGATCAGACGCTCTGTCAGTGTCTTGGCAGGAACTCTGAACAGTCTGCGGTTGTTCTTTTGGGATTGGGTGCAGACCAAGTTCAGAAGATTGATGCGGAATATTTCATATTCATCGGATAACTTCATGATTTCTTGCTTGCTGACTGACATGATGCTGCAGTTGTTCTTTGCCACATAAGTGTGAGTGAAGCGCTGGGTAAGACCGAAAAGCCGTTCCAGCTGGAATGATTCCGGTGCCGAAATGTCTTCTTCTACCTGATAGCCGTAGTCGTCTGCCTGGGTTATCACCTTAATATCTCCACTGATTAAATAATATAGACGTGTACAACTGGTGCCTTCTTCAACGACAGTTTCACCCGCTTCCAGTTTTTGAAAGTCAAAACGGGTTTTGCCTGCTACGTTTTGGAAGTCATAGCGAGTCATTCCCAGGAATAATGGGAGTGATAATAAACTGTCGTATAGTCTATTGGTTGGCATGTAAGTTTATTTATTTAATATCTTGTTTTTGAGAGATGGTGAATACCATATCTTGTTTTGTCCTTTCTCGTCAGCATAGATGAGATATGCACAGAGATCCGGATGCTTTTTCAGAATCTGTTTTGCACCCTCCATTCCCATCACCATAAACGAGGTGGCATAGGCATCGGCTGTAGCACAGTTCTTGGCTAAAACCGTTGCAGATAAGATGTTATGCTGCACAGGATAGCCTGTTTTGGGGTCTATGGTATGTGCATACTTCTTGCCGTTTTTATAATAGAAGTTTCTGTAGTTACCACTCGTAGCCATGGCTATGTCGGTAATATCAAGTACATCCTGAATTTCCTGACTCGTATTGGTAGAATCGTCAGTTGGCTTGTTGATACCAATATGCCAAGGCACTTGTTTCTCGCTAACACCGTTTACTACAATTTCTCCACCAATCTCAACCATAAAGTTGCTGATACCTTTCTTTTTCAGGAATCTGGCAACAATGTCGCTGCCATATCCTTTGGCGATAGCAGAACAGTCAAGCATAATCTTTGGATTTTGCTTGATGATACGTCCCTTTTCCAGGGCTACTTTCTCATAACCTACCAGCGTTTTGATACTGTCTATCTTGGCTTTCGTAGGAGGTACCCCCTGCTTGAATCCAAAGCCCCAGAGGTTTACCATTGGGGCAACCGTGATATCAAAGGCTCCATTGGTTTCTTTTGAGATGCTTTCTGCCATGCGGAATACTTCGGTAAACATTTCGTCTACCTCAATATCTTTACCTTGGTTTACCTGTGTGATGACAGAGGTCTTATTGAAAGGAGACAAGGATTGGTCTACCTTCTTGAGTTCTGTTTCTATCTCTTGCTGATAGTTGGTATCACTCTGATAGGTAATGTGATAGATGGTGCCAAAGATAAAGCCGGTATCTTTCTGATAGGGCGTATTATGTTGCTGACGTATGATAACGATGGTACCAATGATAAGTATCAACAGAAATGGAATTTGCCAGATAAGTTTCTTTTTTTTCATTCTTTACACATTATGAAGTCTTTAAATCTCCAGGGTTACATTGAATGTTCCGCCAAGGCGTGAACCTCCCTGTTTACCGTAGCCTGGCACATACCAGGTGTTGCCTAATTCTCCATCGTTCTTGAAGAGGCGGCGTTTGTATCTGAAACTCCAGCCCATACGGACGGGACCCCAGATTTTGGCATCAATACCTATTACGCCTTCCAGCCAATGATAGTTACAGGAAATACCATTTCCGCCATAGGGCGTTTCGCCGCCCCATACTGGGTCTGTAACGGGTGGGGCGCTCAGGTCATATTCATAATAGGTGCAGGCATAACGGAAACCGCCAAACAGACGGTAGTCGTCGTGTTTGTTCTTCAGAAGATTCCAGTCTACACCTAATCTGAAATAGGGAGCGCTGGTCTTGTAGGTGATTTGGGTTGCCTCATCGCTGGCATCTGCCTTTCCATAACCCAATTCGAAAACAGGATAGTACTTGTCTTTCAGATTGATACGGAGAGATGCTTCGTACTGCCCATAGTCGCTAACCATCAACTGTACGGGACCTATCAGGTCAACTCCCACAGCCATACCTCTAAAAAAAGGTATGGTATCAGGCTGCTGCTCTATGATCTTCTTCTTGCTTTGGGCCTGACAGGGGAGAACAGCAAATAGGGATAGCATACTAGTTGCGGCTGCCAAAATATATGTAGAAATGTGCTTTGGATGCATCATAATTTACCTCTTTTTGATTGATGACTATTGAATCAATATAATTGTGAGTAGTCTTTACATCGGTTATCGTATGGAAGAACGATGGACTGCAGTCTACCGACTCAAAATGAGAGCGGTTTTCCTTTGATACTGTCACGGTGTCCTTGAATACTTGCTTCGATAGGGTATGTATCTCGAAAAACAATACGTCTTCATCCAGGCTGTAACTCATAGGCAGACTGAAACTGTCTACGTTTACATCCTTATTGATCAGCACGCTATCTGTTCCTTCTATCTTTTTCGTAGAAATCGTTAGCGTGTCTTTTAGCGTCTTGTTGTCGCCCATCAACTTGTATTTGGTATATACAGTATTGTTGAGTGGGCAGTCGAGAGATGTACATCCCATCATGGCTAGAACCATGAAAACGACGAAAGGTATTATTTTCCGCATCTTATTTCTTTTTCTATTTGATAATCGTTACGGTTTGGGTTTTGGCGGCTGATAAGGTCGCCCAGGAATCCGGCAAGGAACAGCTGGCTACCCAAAACCATTGCTACAAGAGCAATGAAGAAGTAAGGTGAATCAGTAATGAGATGTCCGTAGATGCCGTTGTGCAGATCGATGGCCTTGTCTATACCTAAGCCGATGAGCGACAGGAAGGCTATGAAGAATACGACGCTACCCAGGAAGCCGAATACGTGCATTGGCTTTTTGCCAAAATTGCTCAGGAACCAGAGAGTCATCAGGTCAAGATAACCATTTACAAAGCGGTTCCATCCCATAAACTTTGATTTGCCGAACTTTCTTGCCTGGTGATGAACAGGCTTTTCGCCTATCTTGGCAAAACCTGCATTCTTGGCTAGATATGGGATGTAACGGTGCATCTCACCATATACTTCGATATTCTTAACTACGTCGAGGCGATAAGCTTTCAGACCGCAGTTGAAGTCGTGCAGATTGTGTATGCCGCTTACTTTGCGTGCAGTAGCATTGAAGAGTTTGGTAGGGATGGTCTTGCTCAGAGGATCTCCTTCTTTACGGTTCTGCTTGTAACCTGACACGAGGTCGTATCCCTCTTTCTTAATCATCTGGTAGAGTCCCGGAATCTCGTCTGGAGAATCCTGCAGATCGGCATCCATGGTGATGACAACATCGCCCTGCGCTTCTTTGAAACCACAGAAGAGTGCTGGGCTCTTTCCATAGTTTCTGCGGAATTTGATACCCTTCACTTGCTCGTTCTTCTCAGCAAGTTCTTCTATGACGTTCCATGAACGGTCGGTAGAACCGTCGTTCACAAAGATGACTTCATAAGTAAAATCGTTTGAGTCCATTACTCGCTTTATCCAGGCGAAGAGCTCTGGTAACGACTCTTCCTCATTGAAAAGAGGAATTATTACTGAAATATCCATTATCTTGTATTTATCTGTTTGTTTCTTATTTATTGTTATTTTGTATGCTGTTGTTTATCCTTCTTTGCCATTACAGCAGCAATAATCGGGCTGAGTACAGCACCTGCTACCAGGTCGGTAATCATAAACATGGAAGCCCAGGCTATCGGTTTCATCATACTGACAGCATCAAGAAGGGCTTTAGATTCCTCTGCTGTTAACTGATACGCTTGTGCTACAATCTGATAGTTGGTTTGCAGTTGGTTCATGAATAGACCCGTATCCATAAAACGGAACCAAAGATATTGCACAAGGGTAAGCAGAAGGGTTGCATTGAAGAATGTCTGGATGCAATAGTAGAATGCATGACGGAAAGAGATATGTCCGTCTCTTGCATAGTCACGGAATGCCTTCAGTCGCTTTGCCACAACAAATGGGGTTGCTATGATGAGAATGTTGGAAATGAATCCCAGCATCTGGTATTGCGGGTCTACTGCCAGCATGGTGCATACGAAACTGACAATCCAGACAGCTCCGAGGATGGCACCATCTTGCCGGGCGAATGCTTTGGTTTGTCTTATCTTGCCTGTGTCGATGATAATCGTTTTAACCTTATGCATTTGCTGGCTTGTTTTCTTTTCTTCCTGATTCTCGTTATTTTCTGTATTCATTGTTTTTATTGTATTTCTACGGATGTAACATATCAATTTGCAAAAATACAACTTTTTTATTATATAAGGTGTAAAGGGTGGAAATATTTATATATAATTAAAGATAAATCCTCGTGAAATAGAGGTTTCAACTGTCATGTTATGAAATATAGAAGTAAAATGTATGTAAATAAAAAAAGGAACCTTCTAAAAGAAGATTCCTTTTTGAGCCTCTTGTCGGATTCGAACCAACGACCCCGAGATTACAAATCACGTGCTCTGGCCAACTGAGCTAAAGAGGCGGGTGGACAAGCGATTCATATCGCACCGCTACAACCAAGTACCCTTGCTATGTTCCCATCCTGGGGGATTCCGAGGGAGCTGGTCGTATGAGACTTGTCCGTCTCAATTTTTAAGCGGGTGCAAAGGTACGGTTTTTCTTTGAACCCGCCAAATGTTTTGCCGAAAAACTTTATTTGTTTAACGTTTGTTTGCTAAAAATCAACTACCGTAATGCCTGATCCGCCAAATTGTACGTGTTCATCTGCATAATGGGTCACATTAGGCACACTACTCAGATATTGGCGAATGAGCTGTCTTAGGATGCCATTTCCCTTTCCGTGAAGGATTCTGACTCTTGGCATTCCTACCAGGATAGCATCATCGATGAAGTATTGTACCGCATTAAGTGCTTCATCGCCTCGCATTCCGCGAACGTCCAGATCCTGGTGGAAGTTGGATTTATGAGAGTCAATGGTCTTTCTGGTTTCCTTACTGATACCGTATGAAGCCAGATTTTCCTTGCGCTCTTCTGTCTTGTCTGCATTTTCAACAGGAGTTGTGGCATGCTCCAGACGGTTCAGGCGCATCTTGGTTCTCATTCCTCCAAATACGGCAGTTGCTGTATCTCCAGTAATGTTTTCTACCTTTCCGACAGTAGTCAGTCCCTTGATGCGCACCGTATCGCCAATCTGAATATCACGTTTACTATCTGCTTGAGTCTTGTTCTGTGCATTCCTCAGTGCTGCTGCAGCCTTTTCCTGATTCTCTTTCTTTTCAGCCTGGCGCTTGGCATGGCGCTCTTTGCGTTGTTGAATCTGGGCTATCTTGCGGGCAATTTTGTCATCGGTCTCCTTGGTATCAATTTCCTGAACCTCTTGCTTGAAGGTATCAAGTTCCTGACGGATACGGCGGGTTTCTTCTTTTTCAGCCTGGCTTTCTTTGATTTCCCGGATGGCGTTTTCGATTCTCTTGTTACTTTCTTTCAGAAGTTCTGCGGCTTCTTCTTTTGCCTTTTTGAGAATTGCCTTTCTGCTTCGCTCAATATCCTCTATGTCGTTTTCGTACTTGGAGATTGTTTTCTCCATGTCTTTTTCACGCTGATGGATATTCTGGCGTTTGTTTTCCCAATATCGCTTGTCACGAACAATATCCTGAAGATACTTGTCGCTTTGAATGTATTCAGAACCAACGATATCTGATGCTTCCTTGATGACTTCTTCGGGTAATCCTATCTTTCTTGCAATTTCGATAGCGAAAGAAGAACCTGGTCTGCCGATAGCTAATTGGAAGAGGGCTTTCATCTCATGGCGGTCGTAGAGCATGGCGCCGTTAACCACTCCTTCATGGCTGTCGGCAAAATGCTTCAGGTTCTGATAGTGGGTGGTAATCACACCATAAGCTTGCTGCTTGCAGAACTTGTCGAGTACAGCTTCAGCGATAGCACCACCTATTCCTGGCTCTGTACCTGTACCAAACTCATCTATCAGAATGATGGTCTCGCCATTGGCTGCCTTCATCATATTCTTCATGTTCAGAAGATGAGATGAGTAGGTACTCAAGTCGTTCTCCAGACTCTGTTCGTCACCGATATCAATCATGATGTTCTGGAAAACACCTGTCTTTGAACGCTCACTTACAGGGATGCTCAAACCGCATTGCAGCATATACTGTAATAATCCGACGGTTTTCAGACAGACAGATTTGCCGCCTGCATTTGGACCGGAGATGATAAGAATGCGCTTGTCCTGTGTAAGCATGATATCCAACGGAACTACTTTCTCGTTTTTTTTCTGTAGAGATAGCTGCAATAATGGGTGCATCGCACGGGTCCAGTCTATGTGTGGGTGGTCTTCTACCTCGGGTTCTATGGCTTTGAAGATTTCTGCCAGTTTTTGCTTGGCTTGTATCAGGTCAATGATGGCAAGAAAGCGGTAACTGTCCAGAATTTCTTTGGAGTATGGGCGTACCTTGTTGGTAAAGTCGGTGAGGATGCGGATAATCTCCTTTCTCTCTTCGCCCTCCAGTTCGCGTACTCGGTTGTTTGCCTCTACCACCTCGGTAGGTTCTATGAAGACAGTTTTACCTGTGGCACTCTCATCGTGTACGATGCCTTTGATTTTGCGCTTCAGAGTAGGGATGACAGGAATGACCAGTCTGCCATCACGCAGGGTAGGGGTAACATCTTTTTCTACGATGCCTTCACTTTGTGCCGAGCGCAATATACTATATAAGGTACGTGAGATGCTGCCCTCTGTCTTTGCCAGTTCTCTGCGAATCTGAAGAAGTTCAGGGGTTGCATTGTCTCTTATCTTTCCGAATTTGTCAAGTATCTGGTCGATGCGTTGAATCAGTTGCGGAAAGGTAACTACATCTTGCGAAAGGCGATGTAGGGCTGGGTAGGGATACTTTTTCTCTCTTCTCCATCCGTCTTCCGGCTCGTCATCGTCATCGCTGTGATTCAGTATTTTCACCATATCTGCTATGGTAGACAGTGAACGTCTCAAGTCAAACAGTTCGTCCTCTTCCAGGTGACTGTTTTCTACACGGATACGGAGGATGCTCTCCCTTACGTCATAGAAATATTGTAGGGGAAAGTCTTCTACTTCCTCCGTCAGTCTGCGGAACTCACGCACCTGCATGAGCCATTCGTTAACTTGTTCTGCGTCGCTACTGAATGTCATCTTGTCTACCTGTTCCTTGCCGAGTGGAGAG
>ERZ1031779.248-NODE-248-length-12740-cov-3.516752_pt1 | contig 12740 bp, 6 predicted proteins | sample MGYA00518170_ERZ1031779 | MGnify/ENA primary metagenome ERZ1031779 (study PRJEB33719, sample SAMN04261241) | wastewater metagenome | biome: rural village; feature: human; material: feces | host: Homo sapiens | place: El Salvador | collected 2013-01-07 ... | reverse complement strand
GTTTATAGGTTCGGAAGCAGGCAACGCCATCGCCGATGTGCTGACAGGCGACGCCAATCCGAGCGGCAAGCTGCCCTTTACATGGTACGGAAGCCTCAACGACTGCGGCGCACATGCCCTGAAAACTTATCCTGGCACATGGCGCAACACCGATGACAAGGCAGCAGGAGCAGACCGTATAATCGACGAAGAATATAAGGAAGGCATATACGTGGGTTATCGCTGGACAGAGAAGAACCGCATAAAGCCGACATTTGCTTTCGGACACGGACTGAGTTACACCTCGTTCAGCATCAGCAACCTGCGCCAGTCAGCCAAAGAGATGACGCGCGACGGCAAGCTGACATTCACCGTAACCGTCAAGAACACCGGCACGAAGCGTGGCGCAGAGACCGTACAGCTCTACGTAAAGGACGTGAAAGCATCGGTGGACCGTCCCGTAAAGGAGCTCAAAGGATTCAAGAAGGTATGGCTCAATCCCGGCGAACAGCAGAACGTGGACATCACCATAGACAATACAGCTCTCTCCTTCTACGACGAAACGTTAAGCTCATGGAAGTCGGAGAACGGCTTATTTGAGGCTCTCATAGGCAACGCCTCGGACAATGTCACGCTGAAGACACGCTTCACACTCAAATAAAAACGCTAACCGCAAGAATAAAAACCTAATAATATATATAAAAATCTAAGTTTATGAGCAAATCCAAGTTATTACTTACAGCCATCGCCATGACGCTGTCCTCATCGCTCTATGCCCAGAACCATAAGTTCGCAGGAACGGTGGTGGACGCCAACGGCGAACCCATCATCGGAGCAACAGTTAATGTGAAAGGCTCGAAAGAAAATGCCATAACTGACATAGACGGCCGTTTCTCCATTTCAGCAGCTCCCGGACAGACACTTGTCATCAATTACATCGGATTCAGCCCGCTGGAGACAAAGGCTGCCGACAACATGCAGCTCACGTTGAGCGAAGACCGCCAGACGCTTAACGACGTCGTGGTAGTGGGTTACGGCGTGCAGAAGAAGAGCGTCGTGACGGCTTCCATCGCAAAGGTCAGTGCCGACGACTTGGCTGGCACAGCCCCCGTACGTGTGGACAATGCCCTTAAAGGTCTGGCGTCAGGCGTAACCGTAACATCGGCTTCCGGTCAGCCGGGTGCCGCTTCGCAGGTGCGCATCCGCGGTATCGGCACCATCAACGACTCAAACCCGCTCTACATCGTGGACGGAATGCCCATCGAAGGCGGCATCGACTATCTTAACCCGAGCGACATCCAGTCCATCGAGGTGCTCAAGGATGCTGCTTCGGGCGCCATCTACGGTACGCGTGCCGCCAACGGCGTTATCCTCGTCACCACAAAGGGAGGCGAGAAGGGCAAGATGCGCGTCAACTATAACTTCTCTTACGGATGGCAGAACCCGTGGAAACATCGCGATGTGCTCAACGCCACTGAGTATGCGGTGATGATGAACGAAGGTCTGGTGAACGCAGGACAGGCCCCCATCTACAACGATCCTTACAGCTACGGCAAGGGAACAGACTGGCAGGACGAGGTATTCGACGACAATGCCGGTGTGACAAGCCATGAGGTTAACCTTAGCGGCGCATCAGACCGCGTCAACTATTACCTCTCTTTGGGCTATTTCCATCAGGACGGTATCGTCGGTGGCAATTATGACCGCTCTAATTATCGTCGTCTGACAATGCGCAGCAACACCACGTACACCGTTTTCGACGACCAGAAGGAACGCTCGCTGTTCAACAAGCTCACCGTAGGCGTCAATCTTTCTTACGCCCGCGTCAACAGCAAGTCCATCGAAGCCAACTCGCAGTGGGGCTCGCCGCTCGGCTCTGCCCTTTATCTCTCGCCCATCCTCTCCCCCACTGTCAGCGGAGCGGACGCAGACGCCCAGGCAGCTCTCTACGGCAAGCAGTATATGCTTTACGACAAGCAGGGACGCATGTTCAGCATTCCGGGCACCTCTTATCAGGAAATGAACAACCCGCTCGCCATGCTGTCATTGCCAGGCGACAAGAACTGGAGCCATAAGTTCGTGGCTAACTTCTCCGGCGACCTCAACATCGGCTACGGACTGAAATACCGCATCAGCTATGGTGCAGACCTCTCGTTCTGGGGCGCAGACGGATATACACCGCTCTATTATCTCTCTGGCAACAACCGCGCCACCATCACCAACGCTCACCAGTCGAGCAATCGCGGCACGGTATGGCAGATAGAGAACGTGGTAACATGGGACCGCCAGTTCGGAAAGCACTCCGTTAACGCCGTGCTCGGACAGAGCGCCATGCAGAATACGGGCATGAATCTCTACGGTTCGCTGCAGAACCTCAAGGACATCAACAAGCCCTACATGAACAATACCAACGCCGACCAAAGCCGTGGCGAGATGTCGGCAAGCGGTGGTCCAGCCTATAAGCACACGCTCAGCTCTTACTTCTTCCGCGCAAGCTACAACTACGGCGAGCGCTATATGGCTCAGGTGACAGTTCGTCGCGACGGTTCGTCACGCTTCGGTGCCAATAACCGTTACGCCACATTCCCCTCATTCTCGCTCGGATGGAATGTCATTAACGAACCTTACTTCAAGGCTCCCAAGTGGCTTTCTGCATTGAAGGTGCGCGGAAGCTGGGGTAAGAACGGTAACGACAACATCGGCGACTTCACATACGCAGCATGGACAGCCTCACCTTATAATACTGTATGGGGACGCGGCGAGAACGTAGTGAACGGCGTTCAGGCAGGAGCGCTTTCCAACCCCGACCTGAAGTGGGAGGAGAGCATCCAGACCGACCTCGGACTCGACCTCGGATTCTTCGACAATGCCCTCACATTCTCAGTAGACTGGTTCAAGAAGAAGACCAGCGGCATGATCATCTCTATGCCCATCCCTAACTATGTTGGTTCGGAAGCACCGCTCGGCAACGTCGGCGACATGGAGAACAAGGGCGTGGAAATGGAAATCGGATATAAGTGGTACGTCGGCAAAGCCAAGTTCCACGTCAAGGGCAACGCTTCTTATCTGAAGAACACACTGACCAATCTCGGCAACACATCAGGATATCTCGAGCTTGACAATATGCAGAACACCGGCACCATCACACGTGCCACCAACGGTGAGCCGTTCCCATACTTCTACGGATACAAGACCAACGGCATCTTCCAGACTATGGACGAGGTTAAGGCATACGTCAACGACAAGGGCGACATGCTGCAACCTAACGCCAAGCCCGGCGACGTGCGCTTCGTGGACGTAGACAAGAACGGAACCATTGACGCTGCTGACCGCACAAAGATTGGTAAGGGTATGCCTGACTGGACGTACGGATTCACCTTCGGAGCGGAGTACAAGGGATTCGACTTCATGTTTATGATTCAGGGAACCATCGGCAACGACATCTACGACGCCACACGACGCACAGACGTTCGTCCTGCCAACCTGCCGTCATACATGCTCAATCGCTGGACCGGTCCTGGCACAAGCAACAAGTATCCGCGCTTCGTCGTAGGTGACGGCACCAACTGGCAGAGCTCAGACCTCTACGTCACGGACGGTTCGTATATGCGTCTGAAGAACATTCAGCTCGGCTATACGCTGCCGAAGAACATCACACAGCGCTTCTACGTCAACAATCTCCGCGTGTATGTGGCTGCAGAGAATCTCCTTACCTTCACCAAGTATGCCGGATATGATCCTGAGATATCGTCAGGCGGCACCTCACTTGGCGTCGACTATGGCGTCTATCCGCAGAGCCGCACATTCACTGTAGGCGTGAACGTCGGATTCTAAGAGAAATACAGATGTACGCAAATACGTTAAATCTAAAAAAACAGAAACCGTTATGAAATCAATAAACAAATATATAATCGTCGCAGCACTCGCTACGCCGCTCGCACTTACAAGCTGCTCGGACAGTTTCCTTGAGGTCACACCTCCCGACAAGGCCACCGTCGACGAATACTTCAGCTCATACGACCATATCATCGAGGCTATGGCTGCCACATACAATCCTATGCGCCAGTACGACTGGAACAACAGTCATTATGCTCCGCTCACACTATGCTCTGACGTTATGGGCGATGATGTGTGGCCCGGCGGTTCGGGCATCAGCGACAACCAGCACCTGCACAAGATATTCAACTTCGAGTCGACGCAGAATTCTTCCGACGCTCTTTCCGGCATCTGGGACCAGAGCTTCAAGGGAGTGCGCAATGCCAATGACGTGCTTCGCTACATAGACAACTCAAAGCAGAGCCTCACTGACGCACAATACAACACTCTTTCGGCAGAGGCACGCACGCTTAGAGCGTTCTATTATATGCATCTGTGGAAGTTCTATGGCAACATTCCTTTCTATATGGAGAACCTCAAGGCTCCTTACATTGCCGAACAGAAGCAGGCAGATGAGGTTTACGAAGCAGTGATCAGCGACCTTGAGTCAGCCATCAGCCTCAACGCCCTGCCTATGAAGTGGGACGACGACAACATCGGACGTATCAGTCAGGCTGCAGCATACATGATTTACGCCGAAATGGTGATGTATCAGAACGATGAGGCACGTTATCAGAAGGCTCTTTCGTTCATGCAGCAGATTATCGGCGACACCGACAACTACGACCTCAACCCTGATTATGCAGGCATCTTCCTCGAAAGCGGCGAATGGACAAAGGAGAGCATCTTCGAGATTTGCTATAAGGACGACAATGCAGTGCGTGCATGGGGCGACGGCGTAGTCAACGCAGGCGGAACCATCTATCCGCGCCTTATCGGTCCGGCTGGCGGTGTGCCTGAGGACGGAGTGGACAACGGATGGGGATTCGAACCCGTTCGCGAGGAAACTTACAATATGTTTGCCGAAGGCGACAGCCGTCGCGACGCAACAGTATATGATGCCCGCAAGGCTTCTTACACGAAGCGTTATCAGGACACCGGTCTGTGGCTTAAGAAGTATCTGCCTTACACGGAGAACAACAAGGACCAGAAGGCTGACGGCGACCTCAACTTCAACAACAACCTGCGCATCTATCGCTTTGCTGAGACACTGCTCAATGCCGCCGAACTGCTCGTACGTACCAACGGCGACCAGACCAAGGCACAGGAATATCTCAATCGTGTTCATCACCGTGCAGGACTGACCGACAACCGTGCAGCCACCATCGACAACATCATCGACGAGCGTCATCTTGAGTTTGTGGGCGAAGGCAAGCGTTATTGGGATCTTGTACGCACTGGCAAGGCAGCCTCTACACTTACTCCTGACGCTTACGGCTACCGCACAAACACATGGAGCGAGAGCAAGAAGTATCTGCCTATACCGCTGAGCGAGATTGACGCCGCACACGGAACTCTAAAGCAGAACAATTATTAAAATCTAAAAAAACAACGAGACTATGAAACTCAACAAGATATACACTCTGGCTCTTGCCGCGCTGTCATTGGCGGCTTGCAGCCCCGAGGATTTCGACGGCGTGTCGGAAGCAGGTCTGCCAGTAGCCGAAAACGCCAAAGTGACAGCAACCGTAGACGAAGCCACCAACACCGTGACCTTCAATCTTGAAGGCGACGGCATCTATCCGATGTGGTACATTCCGGTGGACGGCAAAGAAGTTACAAAGAATCCGGTATACTCCACTCTCAACCCTCTGCAGAAGATATGGAGCAATGCCGGCGACTATAAGATTTGTTATCGCGTTGGCAACCATAACGGTCTGTCGCAGGGTATGGGCGAGACAACATTCCACATCGCCAACTCACTAACCAACTACGATGAGCTGCTTGCCATGCTTTGCGGCAAGGAATGGCGCATTGCCTCTACCGAAGCAGCCCACATGGGTTGCGGTCCTTCAGGTACGGACGGCACAGAATGGTGGTCAGCCAAGCCTAACGAAAAGGCAGATTTCGGCGTTTACGATGACCGTATCAGCTTCGGCACCGACTATTCATACACATACGATCCGGGCGAAGGCGGAACCGTATACGTCAACAAGGATTGTAGCGTTCTCGGCGGACCGAAGTCAGAAGACTTCATGGTTACTGTTGACGGCAAGAAGAAGAGTTCGTTCAAGCTCTCAACAGAGGGCGAGGACATCTATATGACAATGCCTGCCGGCACTTACTTCCCTTACATTCCAGCAGACGGCGCATTCAACGGCGAGCTGAAACTGCGCATCGAGAGTCTTGTGGGCAGCACAATGACGCTCGTCTGGGACAACGGCGAAATAGCATGGCATTACATACTGACCAATGCTGACGCAGGATTCCAGGGATTCAACGCTTCAAGCGACTGCAACCTTTGGAAGTCATGCCAGTACAGCAATACCTTCTATTATGCTCCGGGCTGGAGTCAGATAGCCGACCCGACAGTGACTGCCGACGGCAACAAGTATGTCATAGAGCTGCCCACCGCCACTACAGACCAGTGGCAGGCACAGGTGCACTTCCACACTGACATGGCAACAAACGCAGACAATTCGTACGACTTCTCTGCCAAGCTGCTCTCTTCCACCGATCACAATAACGTTACTGTCAAGCTTACCAAGGAAGGCGATGACAATACTTACTACTTCATGGAGAACGTTCAGCTCAAGGCTGGTCAGGAATACATATTCTATAAGAGCAATATGGCTGGCATAGATATGGATAAGATAAATCTCGTGTTCGACTTCGGTGGCAATGCTGAGAACACAAAGATAACCGTACGCGACATTGACCTTCAGGAGCATGGCTGCGATGGCATTGAGGCTCCGGCTGAGGACGAAGACAAGACGGTTTATACGTATGACAGCGAGTCGAACCTGTGGAAGACATACGTAGACGATAAGGGCAACGAAGGATTCACCACCACATTCTTCTATGCTCCGGGATGGAACCAGATTGCCGATCCCGACTTCTCTGTCGACAACGGCAAGTACACCGTGGTTCTGCCTGAGGCAACAAGCGACCAATGGCAGGCTCAGGTGCATGTAGTGACCGGCATCCCTGCCGAGGCAGACACCGAATACGACTTCTCTTGCAAGTTCCTCGCCAAGAAGGACATCAATGGCGTGACAGTAAAACTCACCGACACGGCCAGCGACGACAACTTCTTCTTCGCCAACCGCTACGACCTCAAGGCCGGCACAGAGTATCAGGTGAAGATTCCTGCCGTGAAAATGGGAAAAGGCAAGGCAGATGCCCTTAAACTTGTGTTCGACTTCGGTGGTTGTCCTGCCGATGAGAAGATAGACATCTACAATATTATATTGCAGAAGACAGCAAAATAAAAACGCAATACAATTATGAAGAAGACTATGATTCTGACATCTCTCTTCGCTGCCGCCATCAGTCTGATGGCGTGCAGCAACGAGACCGACATAACATACGCTCCGCAACAGAACATCACGATAACACAAAAATCTGTATCGATGGGCAATAACGGAGGCAGTATCAGCGTTGAAGTATCAAGCGACCATGAATTCGCAGCATACACCAACGACGCTTGGCTGACAGTTTCGCCGACAAACAGCACCGGCAAAACAGCCACGCTCACCATCACAGCCGAACCTAACACGGGAGCTGAACGCACTGGTAAGGTGATGGTTTGGTCGGGAGGCTCACGCGACAGCATCAGCGTTGTGCAGTCTGCAGGACAGCAGGAAGACATCAAGTGTCCGTTGAGCGGCTACGAGCTGGTATGGAACGATGAGTTCAGCGGTTCGAAGGTAGGCAGCGACTGGACGTGGGAGGTGAAGCCCGCAGGATGGGTGAACAACGAATTGCAGAACTATGTGCAGGACGACAAGGTGGCGCAGGTGAGCAACGGCACGCTTAAGATAAACCTCATCAATGACGGCGGTACCATCAAGAGTGCCCGACTCTACGCCCGTCAGACCACTGGATGGCAGTATGGCTACATCGAAGCAAACATCAAGCTGCCTAAGGGCAAGGGCACATGGCCCGCTTTCTGGATGATGCCCGTCAACTTCAAGACGTGGCCCGGTGACGGCGAGATAGACATTATGGAGGAAGTTGGCTACGATGCCAACGTCGTCGTGTCAACCATCCATTGCAACAAATACAACAACGGCGGCACTGCCATCGAGTCGGCACGCAAGAAGGTCTCCACCGCACAAAGCGAATTCCACAAGTACGCAATGGAGTGGACCAAAGACTACATGACGTTCTACGTTGACGGCGAAAAGCTCCTCACCTACAAAAACGACGGAACCGGCAAGGACGCATGGCCGTTTGACGCAGCTTTCTATCCAATCCTCAATCTCGCTTGGGGCGGTGCTTGGGGCGGACAGCAAGGCTTGGATGAGAGTTGCCTTCCCGCCACAATGGAGGTTGACTACATAAGAGTGTTCCAAAAGAAATAGAAAACGAAAGAATGAAGAAAACCAATATTGCATTGGTAGCCCTGTTTCTCTTCTCTCCTGCAACCATCTTTGCAGGAAAGAAGAAGCAGCTGCCTCCAATGAATGAGTTCGTTACCGAACTGATGCAGAAGATGACCCTGGAAGAGAAGATCGGTCAGCTGAATCTGCTCCCCGGAGGCGACCTTACCACGGGTGCCGTGATGAATTCGCCGCTTGCAGAAAAGGTAGGAGCGGGCGAGCTGGGTGCCATCCTTAACGTCAAGGGCGTAGAGAAGATAAAGAATCTGCAGGAGATAGCCGTTAAGAAGACACGTCTCGGCATCCCTCTTATCTTCGGACAGGACGTCATTCATGGCTATCAGACCGTATTCCCATTGCCGTTGGCTCAAGCCTGTTCGTGGGATTTGGCGATGATTGAGCGTGCCGCACAGGTAGCTGCAGCTGAAGCCACAGCCTCGGGCATCAACTGGGTGTACAGTCCTATGGTGGACGTTGCCGTCGATCCGCGCTGGGGACGAGTGGCTGAAGGTGCGGGCGAAGACCCTTATCTCACCTCACAAGTGGGCGCTGCCATGATTCGCGGCTATCAGGGCAACTACTCTGACCATAACGCAATGGCTTGCGTCAAGCACTACGCTCTGTACGGCGCCTCCGAGTCAGGACGCGACTACAACACCGTGGACATGAGCCATGTACGCATGTATAATCAGTATTTTGCTCCTTACAAGGCTGCTGCCGAGGCTGGAGCCGGTTCGTTCATGACCTCGTTCAACATCGTTGACGGCGTTCCAGCCACAGCCAACAAGTGGCTTATCGACGATGTTCTGCGCAAGGAATGGAAGTTCGATGGATTCGTAGTCACCGACTATGGCTCTATCAATGAGATGATGATGCACGGCATAGGCAATCCGCTCTCCAACACAGCACAGGCTCTGAAAGCTGGCACCGATATGGACATGTGTTCAGAAGCATTTGTACGTAACCTTAAGACCTGCCTTGAGAAGGGCACTGTGAAGATGAGCGACATCGATCAGGCTTGCCGCCGTGTGCTTGAGGCGAAATACAAGCTCGGTCTCTTTGCCGATCCGTACCGCTTCTGCGACACCAAGCGTGAGAAGACAGAGCTTTACACCGCCGCCAACCGTAGCGTTGCACGCGACATGGCTGCCGAGACATTCGTACTTCTGAAGAATCAGAACAGCCTGTTGCCACTCAAGAAGCAGGGCACCGTGGCTCTCGTAGGTCCGCTTGCCGACACCCGTAACAACCTTCCCGGCTCATGGTCAACTGGCGACAAGCCTGAGAAATACTCCACTCTGCGCGAGGCAATGACCCGTTATCTTGACGGCAAAGCTACAGTTCTCTACGCCCAAGGTTCCAATATCTATCTGGACGAGAAACAGCAGAAGGAGATTGAGTTCGGGCGACCTATAGAACGTGGCGACCAGAAGCGTATGATGCAGGAAGCACTTGACGTGGCACGCAAGGCGGACGTAGTGGTGGCATGTCTCGGCGAGATGGCAGAAATGAGTGGCGAGTGCGCCTCTCGCACCAATCTGGAACTGCCAGACGCACAGATGATGCTCCTGAAAGAACTGGTAAAGACGGGCAAGCCCATTGTGCTGCTCAACTTCTCAGGCAGGGCAACCGTCCTGAAATGGGAGTCAGAGAACGTGAATGCCATCATGAACGTATGGTTTGCAGGTTCTGAGACGGGTGATGCTGTCTGTGATGTGCTCTTCGGCGACAAGGTTCCGACGGGCAAGACGGTCAACAGTTTCCCGCAGAACGTGGGCCAACTGCCTCTCTATTACAACCACATGAACACCGGACGTCCTGTTCCCGAGGGCACAGACCGATTCTTCAAGTATCAGAGCAATTACATGGACGTGCGTAACGACGCTCTCTATCCCTTCGGATACGGACTGTCTTACACCACATACGAGTATGGCGACCTTACTCTCAGTGCTCCCTCTATGAACGCAGACGGCACCGTTAAGGCTTCGCTCACCGTAAAGAACACAGGAGAACGCGACGGCGACGAGATTGTTCAGCTCTACATCCACGACGTCAGTGCAAGCATTGCCCGCCCCGTCAAGGAACTGAAAGGCTTCCAGCGCATCCATCTGAAGAGCGGCGAAGCCAAGACCGTGACCTTCGATATCACACGCAAGCAACTCGAATTCTACAACTCTGAACTTAAGCAGGTGGTAGAACCCGGCGAGTTCACCATTATGGTAGGTTCCAACAGCCGCGACGTAAAGACGGCAAAACTTACTGTGGAATAAAAGACCAAAACTATTATTAAGCTCCGAATTCTTAATGGTTTCGGAGCTTTTTTATTGCAAAAATCAAAGCTATGTCTTTTTATTTTTGTAATTTTACGTTCCTAATCCTAAGAACGAATGAAACCATCAAAGCCAAACAATATCACACTTACCCATATATCACGCCCCCGCATAGCCGTAATGATAATCTTGCTATGGTTCGGCATGTCCACAGCCTGGTCTGCCGTGCATCCCACAGCCGCCTCCATTGACTCCATCCTGCAATGCATAGACGAGGCCATATCCGTCTCTGACCAGTACGTGCAGAAGAAGAAGGAACGCATTGCGTACCTTAAAAGCCGGGCAGATCAGGCAGAAACCTTATCTGCCAAGTATGAACTGACCTATCAGCTCTACGCTGAATACCTTCCTTTCGTCAACGATTCTGCTATTTATTACCTTGAACGATGCTCTGACATAGCCCTACAGATGGGTGATGACTCGAAAGCGGGAGGCTGTCTGTCGCTTACTGCGCTGTGCTGTTCCAACGCAGGAATGTACGTAGAGTCAGAAGCCATTCTGAAAACCATCAATCCAGAGAAGCTCCACGGCATCGATCTCGGACTCTACTATTACGCATCCGGTCATATCTCGGGCGAGCTGGCTTACTACGGCAAGTTCGAGAATATGCGCAGACAATACGCCGAAACTTCCGCCAACTACTTCTTATTGGCACAGAAGTATCTGCCCGTCGGTCATAAATACTACAATCAATGCCGCGAGATGTTGGCACAAGGCAGGAAAGACTTCCGTCAGGCACTCGCCATCAACAACGAATGGCTGCATAACGTAAAGCCAGGTTCCCCGGAATATGCCCTCATATCCTTCTATCGTTATCTTGACTATAAGGCATTGGGCGACTCCATACAGATGATGTACAGTCTGGGCGAATCGGTATTGGCGGACATAAGGAACGCCGTAATGGACCAAGGTTCGATGTGGGAGATGGCAAACCTGCTGATGGCAAACGGCGACGTCGATCGTTCTTACCGCTACATCTGCTTCACCTCTGACTGTGCCGACCGATTCGGTTCGCGCCAGCGACTGTCCCACATATCGCCACTGCTAACACGCATAGCAAAGGAATATAAGGCCAAGGAGGAAAAGTCAGGTCGTTCGCTGCGCTTCACAGTCATAGCCATAAGCATCCTTTCATTGATGCTTCTCGCCGTCCTTGCATACGTCTATCGGAAACGCAACCAGCTCGCCGTGACGCGTGACCAGCTGGCAAAGTCGAACGCGCAGTTGCAGGATTCCAACGCGCAGCTCTCGTCGCTCAACTCACAGCTATCTTCGCTCAATTCTCAAATCTCTGAAGCCAACAGCGTGAAGGACATGTATGTGGGACGCTTCCTCAGACTGTGCTCTGTCTACATTGACAAGCTGGAAGACATTCGCAAGAAGGTCATAAAGCGCGTCAAGAACAGACAATACACCGAACTGGCTGAGCTGACACGCTCCGCCGAGTTCACCAGCAAGGAGACTGACGAGCTGTACGCCACCTTCGACACCGCTTTCCTGCAACTGTTCCCGACGTTTGTGGACGACTTTAATGCACTGCTCAAACCCGAAAGCCACATCTTGCCTCCCGACAACAAGTCGCTCAATACTGCCATTCGCATATTCGCACTCATACGTCTCGGCATAACTGACAGCAGCAAGATAGCTGAATTTCTGCATTACAGCGTCAACACCATATACAATTACAGAGCCAACGTCAAGAACGGAGCCGTGTGCGACCGAGCTGACTTTGAGAACTGCGTGAGACAGATTGGCATGCCGCACAGCAAGGCATAACCAAGAGCATTCCGGAAAGTCTCGGCGCCAACATCAGCGTAACGTCATACATAGAGAAGGGAACAACATTTAAGGTTACGTGGGTATAAGACTGTGGGCTAATATATAAAAAAAGGGTGTGTCGTCACGACATACCCTTTTTTCAACAAATCTAAAACTTACCTTATACCTAAAACTAACTACTAAACCAAAATTACTAACTACTATAACTTAAAACAATCAAATTATCTTAAAT
>ERZ1031779.233-NODE-233-length-13217-cov-6.803525_pt1 | contig 13217 bp, 10 predicted proteins | sample MGYA00518170_ERZ1031779 | MGnify/ENA primary metagenome ERZ1031779 (study PRJEB33719, sample SAMN04261241) | wastewater metagenome | biome: rural village; feature: human; material: feces | host: Homo sapiens | place: El Salvador | collected 2013-01-07 ... | reverse complement strand
GTACCTGCATGAACTCCAGCGGCGGGCAGCCAGCGGATAGCGGGTCAAACTGGCGAATTAGTGCATCAAGCTGGCTGGCGATGAGCGGTTCGCTAATCGGCAGGTAAAACTCCATCTCCACCTGTTTATCGCGGTCGGAAAGCTGACTCAGGCTAACACCCGTTTCATTGAGAGGTGCCTGGAGGACAGCCGTGATCCACTCGGTCAACACCGGTTCCCACTGCGATTCAAAGCCGCCGAGTTCCAGTTTTTCCTGTACCCAGTTCGGGTCAACCGGCTGGGTAAAATCGAGGTCTTCAAACAAACTGTGCAAGAATGTCCCCGGTGACGCACCGCGCGGGAACTGATGCGGTGTTAACGTCGGTTCTTCAACGACGCTGACCACGCCTGCGGCATCAACATCCAGCCGTGGCATCAGATCCTGAGCGATACCGTGACCACGCTGCTGCAAGCCGGAGTAGCTGGTGACACGCCAGTTATCGCCGGGCAATCGTTGTAGTGTCCTCGCATTCAGTTCTGCAGTTAAAGCATCATTAACCTGCCAGGGCTGGTTATCACCAGTTTGTGCCGTTTGCCAGGCAATATCATCATCGCATAACGCTTCAATACAGGTGCGAAGCCCTGCCGCATCTTGCGGTTCCCCTTTTTGCAGCAAACGCCCGAGCGCACTTTGGTGGACGTCGGTGTCACCTTTTTTATCGCCACGACGGCGCACCAGCGGTGCAACGCCGAGACTGCAATGCCAAACCGAACGTGTCAGCGCCACGTAAAGCAAACGCAGATCTTCCGCCAGACGTTCGACCTCCGCGAGGTCGACGCTTTCTGGCGCAGCGTTAAGATCCAAAACTGCCTCAAACGAGTGGCGATCGTGATAAAACGCCTGATCCTGGACGCGGAAATTGGTGATAAACGGCAGCCAGACCAATGGATATTCCAGCCCTTTCGATTTGTGGATCGTGACAATCTGCACCAGATGTTTATCACTTTCGAGACGCATTTGTTGGCTGGAGGCATTACTGTCTGGCTCGAGGATATGTTGCGATAACCAGCGTACCAGCGCATGTTCACTTTCCAGCTGCGTTCCGGCTTCTTGTAGCAGTTCGCTGATATGCAAGATATCGGTAAGACGCCGCTCACCGCCTGCCGTTGCCAGCAAGTTTTCAGCAATGTTACGCGCCGACATCAGCGCCCGCAGCATCGGCATAACGCCACGTTTGCGCCAGATTTGCCGATAACCATCGAACTCTTCGACTACCACATCCCACGCATGTTCGTCATTGTTCAGCGTTTCGATATCCAGCGCGTTCAGCCCCATCATTGACGTTGCCAGCGCACTACGCAGGGTGTTCTCACGTTCGGGCGTCATCACCGCCTGCAACAACCAAAGCATTTCCTGCGCTTCCAGAGTTTCAAAAACACTGTCGCGGTTCGAAAGGTAAACGGAAGGGATTTCCAGCAACGTTAAGGCGTCGCGCACCTGGGCGGCCTCCTGGCGGCTGCGCACCAGCACACTGATGTCCGAAGCACGCACCGGACGCGCGTCGTCGCCGTTCATCAGCAACGCTTCGCCCCGCTGTCCGGCTTGTAGCCAGTCGCGGATTTGCGCAGCACATACCTGCGCCATGGTACTTTGATAGTCGCCAACGCCGCAGCTTTCGCCTTCCATCAGCCACATTTTCATCGCAGGCTGCGTTTCACCTTTAAACACAAAACGTAACGCCTGATTTTTCCCGGCTGATTTCACTGGAATAAACGGTATTTCGCGAAACATGAACGCGTCATCAGTCTGGCTGAAAAGCTTGTTCACACTGTTCACCATTCCTGGTGCGGAACGCCAGTTGGTGTCTAAAGTGTAGTGGGCGTGAACTTCGCTACGCGCCTTCATATAAGTGAAGATATCCGCACCCCGGAATGCATATATGGCCTGTTTCGGGTCGCCAATCAGCAACAATGCGGTTTCCGGCTGATGGTGCCAGATACGGCGAAAAATTCGGTACTGCTGGGGGTCGGTATCCTGAAATTCATCAATCATTGCCACCGGGAATCGCGTACGGATCGCCGCTGCCAACACCTCGCCGCTTTCGCTACGCAGCGCGGAATCGAGCCGACTTAACATGTCATCAAAACCCAATTCGCCACGGCGGCGTTTTTCACGCGCTACTGTTTCGCGGATCTCAGCCAATGCGCGGGTTATCACCAGATCACGGATCGACAATGGTTCTGCAAGCAGTTGTTCGATCGCCTCAAACAGTGGATGTCGCGGGGTTTCCCCCCCGGCTTTCGTGCGATCTTCTAAGAAACGCTGAGAGAATTTTTCCAGCGACTCCGGTAACTGATAACTGTTGGTCTCTTCTTCTGCCCAGGCGCTGATCTTCTCGATCCATTTAGCCTGATTGCTACGGTTAAACTTGCGTCGATCAATACCAGAAGATTCGATCAGCGCATCCAGTTCACCCACTGCGTCGCGCCACTGCTGTTTTACCGTATCAATACGCGCCACAATTTGCGCGTGGCGGGAAGCCAGCGTTTCATCATCGGGCGGCGGTGCTTTGATAACCGGTGCTTCGCCTTGCAGATAACGATTAATATCGCGCAGCAACGCCTGCGGCCCTTTCCAGGTTTCAAAGACCACCAGGGCAATTTCACGCGGCAGCGGGTAGCAGTGGCGACGCCAGAAATCGGCGCAGGCCTGGTAGCGTAGCAGAGACTCATCTTCAATCAGCTGCTGCTCAAACAGCATACCGGATTCAAAGGCATTCAGGTTGAGCATGCGCTGGCAAAAACCGTGAATAGTAAAGACTGCCGCTTCATCCATCTGCCGTTCGGCTAACAACAACCACTGCGCGGCTTGCGCTTTATCGTCGATCTCTTCCAGCAGGCGTTCGTACAGTGGATTGTCGGTGGTTTCACGCAGACAGGCGATGCGCAACTCGTGGATATTGCTACGGATACGACCGCGCAATTCTGCCGTGGCAGCCTCGGTAAAGGTGACCACCAGCAGTTCTTCAACGGTCAGCGGGCGGGGAAAGGCGGCGGAACCGCCTAGTCCAAGTAACAGGCGCAAATAGAGCGCCGCAATCGTAAAGGTTTTGCCTGTGCCGGCAGAGGCTTCAATCAGGCGCTCGCCCTGTAAGGGCAAGCGCAAAGGATCTAGTGTCTCGGCGACATCACTCATTCTTTTCACTCATCAGGGGCATTGTTTGCTGCAACGCGCTGACGTTCTCCCACACTTTCCAGCCTTCAGGATGCACATATTCGGCTTTCCCGTTCTGGCTGCCGGAAATCTGCGACAGGATAGCCATGCCTTGCGGCTCGACCACCGCCTGATGGAAGAAATCAGCAAGTTTTTGCGGCGTCAGCAGTTTTATCTGGGCCACGATTTTATCACGCGAATCGAAGCGCATATTGCCGCGATCGAAATCTTTACTTAACTTCGATGCTTCTTCGCCGAGCGTTTGCGGTGCCTGCAGCATCTGGGTAATTACCGCCTGCTGGATTTGCGCAAACTCATCTGGCTTCATCGCTCGCAATTTTGCCTCTGCGGTTGGGAAAAACGCCTTGTAACGCTCCCACAAGAATGAAGGCTGTTTATCATTGCTTTGCAAAAGGAAGCCCATGCCCCACTGACGCCCCACGCTCATTGGAAACGCAAACACGGCATAGCCCAATTGTTCTTCGGTACGCAACTGATTGTAGAACCACGGCTGTACGATCTGCCCCAACAGAGAGCTATAGGCTGAGCTGGTGTATTCATCGTAGCCAGTCGGTACAAATACCGCTGCCAGTGCGGAGTCGGTGCTGTTACCGGCTTTTTCAAAGATGACGGATTGTTTTTTATCGACCACTACATCTTTGTTTCGACACCACTCTGAACCATCAGCGCCCAACTGTTTTTGCACATCGCGTGCCAGCGTTGTTGCCTGGGCCTCGGTCATGTTGCCGATAACCATAAACTCTGGTCGAGCCCCTGATTTTAAGGCGTCGCGATAGGCCAGCACCTCTTTCAACGTAATGGAGGGCAAAATTTTACGCCGTTCATCTCGCGAGAAGTACGGCACTTGCGAGAGCATCTGCGCGGGCATAATCGCCTGCTCAAACGCTTTACCCTTTTCTGCGGAATCCATCATCTGGTTATACCAGGACTTCGCCTGCTCAAGCTGATCTTCCGTAGCGGTATAGCTAAAGTACCCCTCGAGCAATGCCTGGAACAGCTGCGGCAGACGCTGGGTGTAACCATTAGCATTAACCATAAGGCCGTTGTTAGCGTTGGTGGAAAAACTTATGCCACCAACCGACGCCTGGTTGCTTAACTGATCAAGCGCCAGCCCTGCGAGATAATCATTGAGCGCAAACATCACCTGATTGCGGGCGCTGTCCATGGCTTTCGGATTACGCAAAATCAGGCTGACATCAGCTTTGGGTTCGCTGGAAAAATAACGGCTTGGCGCATACACCACGCGCAGATTCGACTCATCAACAATCAGCTCTGGATGGTCATATTTCTTCTCTGACTTAATCAGCGAGAAATCGTCAGGAATATAGGGGTTAAGCTCCGGTAAGGAGAGCGCAATATTGGCAGCTTTTTGCTGCCAGTCAGCGAAAGTTTGTTCGCTGATTTTATCGACCTGATACGGCGCATCGACAAAATAAGCCGTTTTATTGTGCGGCTCTTTCGGGCTGATATACCAGATACGCGCATTCTGCGGCGTCATCATCGCCAGACGTTCTTTTACTGCTTTAGCATCGTACCGATCGGCAATATTGACTGCATCCAGCGTATGCTCAACCGGAACGCGAATCATGGTATCTGCCAGCCATTCGACGTAATCCATATCACGGGTGATCGACGGATAACGGAAGTCGATATCCAGCACATTCGCCAGTTCATCGAAGTATTGTTTATCAATGCCTTTTTCACGTAACAGATTGAGATAGCTAAAAATTGCCGCCACAACCTGATCGCGATTAGCCAGGCCTTTATCGGTTAAAGACGCAGAGATCGCTAATACGCCGCTGTTGCCGTTGACGATAGGATCGGAGTTGGCGCTAATGCCCTCAACTAATCCCTGCTTTTGCAGCCAGTCGGAAAGTGTACCTGGGCTGCGATTACCAATCAGATAGGTAATCAATTCATCCGTTTTACTACGGAACTTCGCTGAGTTGTTATCGATGCGAAACTCAACGCGCAGAACTTTACGCGGCAGTGCCGGGACGTAATGAATGATAATGCCCTTTTGCGCGTCGGTGACTACCGGCACGGTGATTTCCGGTTTTTTGCTCTCTTTGTTCGGCACGCGACCAAAGGTGTCCGCCGCCATTTTTGCCAACTCCGGCAGCGGTTTATTGCTGTAAATAACCGCCTTCATCAGATTGGCGGAATAGTACTTCTCGTGGAAATCTTTCAGCGCCTGCTGCACCGGATTACCAGGTTTATCGCTTAAAGTTTCGAGGTTACCACCAGAAAACTTTGAACCGGGGTGTGCCGGGTTAATGGTTTCTGCGCTGACCTGTGCCATGCGCATCCCGTCACGCGTACGCGCCATGGTTAATTCAGCGTTCACCGCATTACGCTCACGTTCGGCATATTTCTTGTCGAGCAAAGGTTCAGCAATAGCATCGGCCAGGCGGTCTACCGCACCAGGCAAGGCGTCGTTCTCAACTTCCAGATAGAAAGCCGTGCGATACGGCGCAGTGCTGGCATTGTGACTACCGCCGTGCATTTTGAGATATTCGGCCAGACTGTCAGCCTGCGGGTACTTTTTCGACCCCATCAGACTCATATGTTCAAGGTAATGTGCCAGCCCCTGGTACGCCTCGGGATCTTCCAGCGACCCAACGGGCACCACCAGCGCCGAGAGCGATTTAACTGCCTGCGGATCAGAAACCAGCAAGACCACCATACCGTTATCCAGACGTATAGCCTGATACTGGCGGTTATCTTTATCACTTTTACGGATGGTTTCCTGAATCGGCTGCCATCCCGTTTCTGCCTGACTTAAGGGTGCCCAAAGGGCAACAAACAACAATAATGCTTTGAACCAGGTGCTGCGGGGCATTCACGGACCTCATAATCAACTTTATTTTCTGGCCAGATTCAACAGGTTAACGCAAATCATCTGCCAGAATTTAATCTTGTGCTGCACGAGTCAGCCTATGTCTATATATCCATCAGTCCGTGACTGGTGCGCATCATAAAGTAAGCGGATAGATTGCGCAATTTTTATACAGCACTCATGACTGATTAAAGCGAAACAGCGGTAACAGGAAACGTTGCGACTGTTCAACGATGGCCTCCATTGTCTCTGGTGTTAATTGCCGCCAGAGCCTTTGATACCAGATATCATCACCTTCGCCACGCACCATCATGTTGCCTTCGTAAGCCTGAAGGAATTTCGTACGGGCTTTTTGCAACGTGGAATCGTCATCCAGCATGGCATCGTTTTGCGCGTCATAACAGGTTTTTAGCCACGCGCCGCCACTTTCAGGTAACACCAGCAATGGCGCGGACATCCCTTCACGATACCCCTCAATCAGTTGTGAGAGGTAATGCAAAGCCTGTTCGGCTGCAAGCGGCGGAAAACGCCACTCGCCGTCTTTGCGTAGAAAAAGGCGACTTTCACCATTACCACCGCTGGCACAGTAGACAAGGTGTTCCAGCCAAAGTTGCATTCCCTGCGCCACACTTAATAAAGAGGGACGCCAGCGCAACAGGCCATCCGGCTGCACCTGCGGCAACCAGCCAGTTATCTGCACACCGTTGCAGGCGAGATCAATTTCCATACTCTGCCCCGGCTGGCGACAGGCAATGACTCTGTCGGCAAGCTGCTGCATCTCCTGGCACTGTGTTTCCCAGAAAATTTCACCAAAAGCGCCATACGGTAAATCCCCTGCCGCCCGGAAGCGGCGGAACAAGCGTTCGGCATCATCCTGCTCAACCAGTGCATTCAATAACTGCTGATTGATTTGATAACGGCTAAGCCCTTCCAGAATAAATGGCTCGGTGTCTGGGATTTCGCTGTCTTCAGTACGGAAGTTCACCTGCAAACGCATCTGGAAGAACGCCCGCACCGGATGTGCCCAGAATCGTTGTAGCGTTTCCAGCGGCACGGTTTCCGGTAAGGTAAACGGCAGCGGCTGAACAAATTCAGAATGTGCTTTACCAGCCTGGCTGGCCGCAGGTAGCCATTCACGAGCATAGCTTTGTCGTTCGCCTGGCTGGTAGTTTTGCGGATCAAACGGCATCCGGGTATGGAGGCAAGTAAGATGCGCTTTTACCCTTGCCTCGCTTTCATCACAGTTGAGCGCTTCATCGCCCGGTAGATAATGACTTTGCCCGATGTAGTCGATCAGTTCCTGCACCAGTACCGACGGGAAACGTTCACTGTTATCCTGAATGGAACGCCCGATATAGCTGATATAGAGTTTTTGCTGCGCGGAAATTAACGCTTCCAGGAACAGGTAGCGGTCGTCATCGCGACGGCTACGGTCGCCACGCTTCGGTTTCTGGCTCATCAGGTCAAAGCCCAATGGCGCAAGCTGACGTGGATAAACGCCGTCGTTCATTCCCAGCAGGCAAACCACTTTGAACGGAATTGAACGCATTGGCATCAGAGTACAAATGTTAACCGGTCCGGCGAGAAAACGCTGGCTGATACGTTCTTGATCCAGACGCTGCGCCAGTTCATCACGCAATAGTGACAGCGGCACCGCGTCGCCATACTGCGCACCTAAACCTTCGGCGATAATCGCCTGCCATTGTTGTTCGATCAGCGTCATCGCCGCTTCGGTTTCCGCATCCGGCAGGAAGAAGGCGTTGAGCATATCGCGACAAACCGGCAACCACTCTTCTAGCGGACGCTCCTGTGCCAGCCCGCGACGCCAGATGTTTAGCTGCATTAGCAGTGAAGCCAGATGCCCCACCAGTTCTGCAATTAAGCCGCTCGATTCATCATAAGGTAGAACCGATTGCCACTCGCCCTGCGCGCTCTCCATCGCGTAGCCCAGCAACATACGCGTCAGGCCAAATCGCCAGGTGTGTTGTCCGGTGGTGGGGAGTTCCAGCTCGCGAACGTTGTCGTCATCTATCCCCCAACGAATGCCGGATTCGTTGACCCACTGGCGTAAATAACGCAGCCCTTCTTCGGTGATGTCAAACCGCGCCGCCAGCACCGGCACATCCAGTAATGCCAGCACGTCTTCCGACACAAAGCGGCTGTCTGGCAACGATAACAGGCTGATAAACGCTTCCAGTACCGGATGCGACTGCCGCGCCCGACGGTCGGAAATGGCGTAAGGCAGGTAACGATCCGCAGGTGCGCTACCAAACACAGCCTGAATAAACGGACTGTAGCTGTCGATATCAGCCACCATCACGATGATGTCGCGCGGAGTAAGTGTCGGGTCTTCTTCCAGCATCGCCAGCAGGCGATCGTGCAAAACTTCAACTTCACGCTGCGGGCTATGGCAAACGTGGAAGGTGATACTGCTATCCAGTGGATCAAGCGGGCGTTTGTTATCGCTACGGGAAAACTCTTCGATGTTCACACCAGCAACGGCACGGTTTTCCAGTTCCAGAATGTCAGACTGAATGTTATGCAGCAGGTTATCTGGCGTGACATCGACAAAGGCGTCCAGCTCCTGGCTGCTCTCCAGGTCAGAAAGGAGATAAATGTAGTCGCGCCCAAGCTTACCCCATGAAGCCAGCAGCGGGTTGCCGACATCCTGTTCACCATCGCTGTTAAAGAGCTGCCCGGCATTTTCGCTATCACGAAATAGCGGCAATTCGCGATCTTCAAAACTGTGTCGACGCTGACGGGTCAGCAGTTTCGCCAGATAAGCAGGATCTTTAATATCGCCCCAGTAATAACGGCAGGGGTTGGTAAACAGGAGATGGATTTCAATATGTTTACCCAGCGCCTGGAGCGCCTGGAGATAAACAGGCGGTAACGCGGAAATACCGCATATAAAGACGCGCGAAGGTAACCCCGGCGGGCAGGTCGTCGCGGACTCCAGCGTTTCGATAAAGCGCTGATAGAGATTGGCGCGGTGCCAACGCGGTTGTCCGAGTTCATGGGTATATTCCACCAGCGCCTTCCACAACGGCGCTTGCCAGGCCTGTGCTTCTCCCAGCCCTTCAACCAAATGTCCTGTTTCCCACTGTGCCAGCCACTCCGGGCGATAGACCAGATACTGGTCAAACAGGTCCGCCGCTTTTGAGGAAAGCTGGAACAGTTTTCGCTTGTCGCTATCGTCAGTCAGATAATGCCGCAACAGGGTAAAGTCTTCGCGATCCAGCAATTGCGGCAGCAGAGTCATCAGTTTCCAGCTCATGCTCTGTTTGTTAAAGGCGCTCTCTTTGGGGATCTCCGGTAACACCCGGACGAACATATCCCAGATAAAGCTCGCTGGCAGCGGAAAATCAATGTTTGCCGCAATACCAAACTTTTGCGACAGGGTCATTTGCAGCCACTGCGCCATACCGGTACTTTGCACCAGAATCATCTCTGGTTCGAAAGGATCGTCCAGCCGTTCGCGTTCGACAATAAACTCCATCAACGCTTCCAGCACGTCCAGACGATTGGAATGGTAGACCCTTAACATAGCGGCTCCTGACTACTGACGATTCGGGCAATGCAGGCGGGTCATCTCGCCTTCTCTGCCCCCGGGTGAAACTAGCGTAACGCTGATGCTGACACATCCCGCCTGCGATGTCTGCATTCGGTTGACCTGCCAGTTGGCAGGTGGCGAAATCGCGCGCAGTTGCGTTTGCTGCCAACCATGCCGCCAGAGCTGTTGGTACTGGTTTCTGCTGGCGAGACTGTTCATTAATGTTCGCTGGATACCCGATAACGCAGTGACAATCATCACCATCAACACCATCGCCAACATTACCTCCGGCAGGCTAAAGCCTTGTTGATTCTTCAGGGAAGCTGACATAACGCCCTCTCTTTCAGCGGACAAAAATCGCTCCAGCCGCGTGGCGAAAAAACAATGTTTCCATCAATGACTTCGCCTGTTCGCCACAACGAAACGCCTTCATAACCGGCAACCAATAAGGCTTCATTATCTGCCAGTAAACGCAAACAAACCCGGGCATCGGTTCCAGCGTACTGCGAGCACTGAACTGCGGGCTGCGTCTGCCAGGAGTGCATTTTCCCCCACGCCAGCGCCGACTGAACGATGGCCTGGCGGCGCAATGACTGACTTTCCATGCTCACGCGAGAGGCAAAACTGCGATCCTGCTGACTCATTCCTTGCAATAGCAAGCTACCCAAAACCAGCAGCATCAGAACCAGAGCCAGTGACGAAACACCTTTTTCGCGGTTCACAGGTTGAATCCTGTCACGCTATAGCTGGCATCCACCACGGTTTGCGGTTCAGACTTACTGGCAGCACGCATATTAACCGTCAACACCGGCGAGAAGCCGCTGACATCCTGACGTACGACCTGAAAAGTGTCGATAATGATGGCATCCGGATTAGTGACTTTATCCCAGCCCTTACCTTCACAGGATGTCGCACCGCGTAGCGTTTCCAGCACATGCTCCTTCAGACGAAATCCAATCTGGTCAGACTCTTTTACCGGTTCGCGATCCCAGATACCGTTACTGTTCGCATCCCACTGCACAATGATACAGTCACCCTGTCCGACAATTTCCAGCCCTTCGCCGGTACAGCTGCCATGACAATAACCCGCCCTCTGGAGATGCTTCGCGACGGTAAATACCCGCAGCCAGATTTCATCTTCCAGCGCCAGCTTACGGGTGCTCGTTAAACTTTCACGCTGTAACGCAGGCAGTGAAGCGGCGCACGAAAAACGCGAAAGCGTTTCACGATAAATGCGAAAACTTTAGCTTTCGCGCTTCAAATGAAACAGCAGTATTAATTACTGCTTTTTATTCATTACATGGGGATCACTTAGGGTATGGCTGATAAAGCGCGCAAAAACATTCAAGATAAAAATGCTCGATTATTAAGCAATCTGGAATGGAGGTATTAAGTTTCGTGCTTTCAGTGAAACTAGAGAGTATTGAAATAGCTATCACCTAACTTTATCAGGCGATAGCTGGTAGGAGATGTGATTACACGTTGATTACAGCGTTATTTACCAGCCTTCTCGGACTGAAGATTTTCGGTGTTAGTCCAAAGATCGTAAAGATTGCCTTTTACATAAACTTTGACATGCGCAACTCCACTGGTCCACCCCATAGAAACAACTTTATCAACTTTAACCCCCTTTTTAGGCATAAAGCATGATGTCTTAAAGATCTCTTCAAACGCCTCTTGATCTTCGTGTTGCAAAATTGAGCTTAATCGCTCGAATTCATTAGCAGATATGCATGCAGGATACTTACCGCTTAAGGTAACAGCCGCTATTGCCTGATTAGCAGAAAGAACACCAAAGCAAAGTAGTACTGCTATGAGTATTTTTTTCATATGCACCTTACCATCGTTTTGACTTTAAAATTCACCCCATAAAATGACCAAATACTGTACTGCCATTTGGTCATTTTAAACTCACGTGAACAATTTTATGCCATGAGGAGCTGCTTTTCAGCAGGAATAAATAAGTTATTTGATACTAGTCAGAGTTGATTTTGGATATGGTTGGATCCTGAATAGATTAGTATTTAGTCGCTTCCTTGCTCGCTTGTTCAGGAACCTGATGTAGCGATACTGATTAAATTTGTGCACCACGGCACGCTCTTTATTAGCCCGTAAATACACGCCTCGTTGTCCACCGCGCTTAATTGCGTTCATCGTTATCTCGTGATACCACTCACCATCCAGCTCGTAGAACGTGCTTTCATGGCTGCCAATAAAATCAAAATTCGACGCCTGATACACAACGCCTGCGCGTCCGCAGCGTTCGTCAGCAAAGGACTGAACCCACTCCACTGACGGATACAGTAATCTGATAACTTTCAGCGCGTAGCTGATGGCCCGTGATTCAGAGTTGCGGGGCATGTCGTCGTGTAGCCACATGCGATTCAACTCCATATAGCCCCGGTTATCCGTTTCAAGCACGACACGACGACCTGAGTTGGGGTTAAGGGCATATCCCCACTGGAGAACGCCAACCAGATCGCGTCCGCTGAACACTCCCAGGTGGAGGTAAGAGTTATTCACAAAACGGCGGGAATAGTGCTTTGTCTGAATAATTGTGCGGGCCAGCCAGCAGGATATGGTTTCAACGCGCAGCTCCTTTGAACCATAGCCAACAATCTGGCCTTCATACTCAATAACGCACGGTTTCGTCAGAATGCGTGATTTTTTCTCTTTTCCCACAATGTTTCTCCGTGGGATGCTCGCAGGCATTCAGCATTATGATGTGACGTTTGCAACGCGGACACCTGATTTCAATGTGATCAAAGGAATCCGCCTTAAATAACAGTTTGTTGCAGTTTTTACAGCGAATTGATTTCATCTCACCTCCTTTGCATCAATTCGCCACTATCTTAAAAAACATCATGGGTTGAGTGTGGTTATTGGGGCATAATCGATCTGTATTACCGATCGATTTAATTGATTCGATCGTCGTTTTCTATATGCGCTCGTTTCGCGGGGTGTTTTTTATACAGAGTTGACAGGGCCACATCGTAGATCAATGCAACCTGCTTGCGGGGGATTCCTTGTGCTAATAAACGCCCGGCCTGCTCCCATTCCGCTTTGGTTAGTTTAGGTGGTCGCCCACCAATACGGCCTTTATTTCTGGCGGCAGCAAGTCCAGCCATCGTTCGCTCGATGATTAGTTCTCGTTCCATTTCAGCCAGGGCACCCATAACGTGGAAGAAAAACGCCCCATTGGGGATGACGTATCAATACTGTCAGTAAGGCTGCGAAAATTAATCCCTCGCTCCCGTAGTTCTCCGACGAGAGAAATCAGATGTTTCATGCTTCGCCCGAGGCGATCCAGTTTCCAGACAACCAGTGTGTCACCTTTTTGAAGACGCTTTAAAGCGCGCTTTAATCCAGGTCTGTCTGTCCTTGTTCCGCTTAATTTATCTTCAAATATTTGTTCACATCCTGCACAAACAAGAGCGTTTCGTTGCAGGTCTGTATTCTGGTCATTTGTTGATACCCTTACATAGCCAATCAGCACGCTGAATCTCCCGTCCAAAATCGCAAATCATGCCATGCAGGCCGGAAACGGCCATTATCTAAAACCTCGGTTTACAGGAAACGGTAAACAAGGCTGGTAACGCTGTTCAGCGTTC
>ERZ1031779.219-NODE-219-length-13810-cov-3.837150_pt1 | contig 13810 bp, 11 predicted proteins | sample MGYA00518170_ERZ1031779 | MGnify/ENA primary metagenome ERZ1031779 (study PRJEB33719, sample SAMN04261241) | wastewater metagenome | biome: rural village; feature: human; material: feces | host: Homo sapiens | place: El Salvador | collected 2013-01-07 ... | reverse complement strand
ATAATTGAAAAAGACTAATCCGTGGGCATGGATCCCCACATTATATTTCGCAGAAGGTCTGCCCAACGTTGTCGTTACAGCCCTGTCGGTAGTCATGCTGATGCAGATGGGACTGAGCGATGCCGAGGTAGGACTCTACACGGGCTGGCTGGCTCTGCCTTGGGTGGTGAAGCCATTATGGAGCCCGTTCATCGACCTGCTGAAGACCAAGCGCTGGTGGGTGCTCACGATGCAGCTGCTCATGGGCAGTGCGCTGGCAGGCATCGCCTTCACGCTGCCCACGTCGTTCTGGTTCCAGGGCACGATGTTCTTCCTCTTCGCAATGGCGTTCGCCAGTGCTACGCACGACATATCTGCCGACGGCTTCTATATGATAGAGCTCGACGAGCACAACCAGGCGAAGTACGTCGGACTGCGCAATACGTTCTACCGACTCGCCGTCATCTTCGTGAACGGTGCGCTCGTATCGCTCGCCGGCATATTAGAACATCAACTGAATATGTCGGTGGTCTACACCTGGACACTCATCTTCTACGCGCTCGCGGCGCTCTTCATCGGCATCTGGCTCTACCACTGCCGTATGATGCCGCGTCCTGCCGACGATGTTAGTTCGGAGAAGAGCGTGAAGGAAGTGGCACACGAACTGAAGACGATGCTCGCCACTTTCTTCTGCAAGTTCGGTGCGAAGGAGACCGTGTTCGTGATGCTCTTCCTGCTGTTCTACCGCTTTCCCGAGGCACTATTGAACACGATGACAAAGACGTTCCTCATGCGCCCGACAGCCGAAGGCGGAATGGCTCTGACACCCGAGGAGTACGGCTTGGCGCAGGGCACAGTGGGACTCATCGGACTGCTCTTGGGAGGAATCATCGGTGGCGTGCTCGTCAGTCGCGACGGCATGAAACGCTGGCTGTGGCCTATGGTTTGCGCCATTACGCTGCCCGACGTAGTGTACATATACCTCAGCTACACGCTCGACTCCAATCTGTGGGTCATATCGTCGTGCCTCTTCGTGGAGCAGTTCGGTTATGGATTAGGCTTCACGGTGCTTACGCTCTACATGCTGTTCTACAGTCAGGGTAAGTTCCGCACCTCACATTATTCTATATGCACCGGCATCTCATACCTCGGACTGATGCTGCCGGGCATGGTGTCGGGCTACGTTAAGGACATCATGGGCTACAAGATGTTCTTCATCTTCGTGATGGCGTGCTGCCTGATCACGTTCCTCGTGACAGCGTTCCTGAAGATTGACCCCGAGTTCGGAAAGAAGAAAATTGACCTCGAGTTCGGAAAGAAGAAATAATGACAGACAAGCAACCAAAAACAACCTACCGCCCACACCGCAGAGGTACAAAGACTCGCTGGTTGTGGCTTCCGTCGCTGATGTTCGGCGACGGAGTGGCTGTGTCTGTGCTTGTACTGACCATGGTAATGCTGCGCCGTATGGGGCTCGACACCGCTGACACCGCACTCGCTATCGCCCTACTCTCAATACCGGTGTTGCTGCGTCCATTGTTCGAGATGGTAGTGACCCACTTTTGGGGCACCACAAAGGTGTGGATACTATCTACACAGTTCATCTCCGCTCTCTCGCTCGCTGCCGTAGCCTTTACGCTGCATACGAGCAGTTGGCTGTTAGGCACGGTGTGCTTCATGCCGTTCTTCGTGTGCTCATCAGTGTTCTACAACATCGCCCTGCACCGCTTCTATATCGATACCTCTCAGAGGGTGCACTTGTCTCAGGGGGTGCACTTGTCTCAAGTGCACCAACAAAACCCAACACCTCAACAAGATACGATGGTGAGATGGTGTGATGGTGAGATGGTGACATTACATTCATCAACATCTCAACACCACAACACCACAACATCAATTATGGCCCTCCTCTTCGGCTGCGGAGTGATGATGATGATAGCTGGCAACATGGAAGTTGTGACGCGCAACATACGCTATTCGTGGAGCCTTGTGTTCTACGTAATGGCAGGCGTGGAGCTGTTCCTGTGGCTTTGGCACACAATATTCCTACCCGGTGGCACGCATGGTTACGCCAAGCCGAAGCCGACAATGGGACTGCATCGCGGTGAGTTCAGAATATCCTTGCGTCGTATGCTGAAGCGCAAGGACGACATCACCGCCTTGACATTCTTCGTCCTCTTCCTCCTGCCCGAGACATTGCTCGCTCTCACCGCCCCACTCTTCCTCATCGCAAAGCCACATAATGGCGGACTGGGTTTATCGCCACAGGAGTTCGCCTTCACACAGGGCACCATCGCCGTCATTGCTATCGCATTAGGCTACACACTCGGCGGTAAGGCGATAAAGAAACACGGACTGCGTCGTTGGCTGCTGCCCTCAGCCCTGCTGCTCGCCGTTCCGGGTGCCACACAGCTCTTCCTCAGCTACAACACGGCAGCGCCACTCAGCATCGTAGCCGCAGCGCTGGCTGCGGGTCACGCTGCTTTGGGCTTCGCTCTTAGCATGGTGAAGCAGGTGGTGGTGCGCTTCACGCGCAATATGCCCGACAACACTTTGCGCCACGCCATAGCGCGCACGCTCATTGCCACGCCATTTGTCCTCGTAGGCATGTTCGCAGGAGCCATGCTCACCCTGATTGACTATCAGCACATCTTCCTCCTTGCCACAGAACTCTCCATCTCATCGCTGACAGTCGCAGCATTCTACCTCTATCGCACACGCAAAAAATAGCAGGCTACAAAGGCATCACATCGGACGAAATGGTGCGCCATATATCCGTTTATGTTTGGTCTTCAACACATTACGATTGCACGATGTCCATAAATGGAAGATATGGAAGATAAAAACGGCAATCGAGAATTATTAGTCGAGGAATCGCTTTGTTATCTCGCCGTACATGTCGATGCGGCGGTCGCGAAGGAAGGGCCACCAGCGGCGCACGTCTTCGCTGTGTGCGAGGTCTACCTCCATCACTACGCTGTCCTCTGTATCGGGAGCCGAACGATATAGCATCTCGCCCTGCGGACCAACAACCATTGACGAACCCCAGAACTCGATGCCCGGTGTCTGTTTACTCGGGTCAGGCTCGAAGCCTACGCGGTTGACCGACACTACGGGGAGTCCGTTGGCTACGGCATGACCGCGCTGCACGGTTGTCCACGCCTCGCGCTGACGCTGCTGCTCGTCCTCGGTGTCGGATGCAGCGTAGCCGATAGCCGTAGGATAGATGAGCAGTTCGGCACCCTGCAGAGCCATCAGTCGGGCTGCCTCCGGGTACCACTGGTCCCAGCATACGAGCACGCCGAGTTTGCCCACGCTGGTCTGAATCGGACGGAAGCCGAGGTCGCCAGGTGTAAAGTAGAACTTCTCGTAGTAGGCAGGGTCGTCGGGTATGTGCATCTTGCGATACTTGCCGGCGAGAGAGCCGTCGCGCTCCATGACGACAGCCGTATTGTGGTACAGCCCTGGAGCACGGCGCTCGAAGAGCGATGTGACGATAACCACGTTGCACTCGCGTGCCAATGCGCCGTAGAAGTCGGTAGACGGACCGGGGATAGACTCCGCAAGGTCGAAGTTATCTACATCCTCCACCTGACAGAAGTAGAGCGAGTTGTGCAGTTCCTGAAGCACAACAAGTTCGGCGCCACGCTTTGCGAGGTCGCGCACGCCGTCGGCAAGGCGCTGCATGTTTGTCTTCACGTCAGCCACGTTGTGCTGCTGAAGATATCCTATTTTCAAGTGTTTCATAATCTTACTACGTATTTATTTTGTTGCAAAGTTAGCCATTTTCGGTTAAAAAGCCTCATCTCAACTGCCAGAAAGCCACGGCAGCAGCTGCGGCAACATTGAGCGAGTCGATGCCGCGCGCCATCGGTATGCGCACCACATAGTCGGCGGCGGCGATGGTAGCGGCAGGCAGTCCGTCGCCCTCGTTGCCCATGACGATGGCAAGACGAGGCTCGGCGAGCAATGCTGCATCGTCGATAGACACCGAATTGTCGGTGAGAGCCATCGCAGCGGTGCGGAAGCCATACCGGTTCAGGTCGCTGACAGGACCGTCTATCCACGTCCAAGGAATGGAGAACACCGCACCCATCGACACTCTCACCGCACGGCGGTTGAGCGGATCGCAGGAAGTGCGCGTCATCAGCACAGCATCGATGCCGAGAGCGGCAGCCGAGCGGAACATGGCACCCACGTTGGTGGCATCGACAACGCTGTCGATAACCACCACACGACGCGCATCGCGGCACACCTCCTCAACGCTTCGCTCCGCAGGGCGACGCATAGCACAGAGCACGCCGCGCGTAAGCACGTAGCCAGTGAGCGAAGCAAGCAGTTCGCGACTGCCTGTGTAGACAGGTATGTCGCCACACCGACTGATTATCTCTGCCGCATCTCCATCTACATGGCGCTGCTCGCAAAGCAAAGCCAAGGGCTCGTAACCCTCAACAAGCGCACGGTCGATGACCTTCGGACTCTCCACGATGAACACACCACTACCCTTTTCGTAACTGTGGCGCAGCTGCTTCTCCGTGAGACTCGAGAAAAGCTCGACACCGGGGAATTCAAGCGAATCGATTTCTACTATAGCCATTGCGCAAATCGTTTACTTCGCCAACTGGCACTCGGCAGGATACTGCATCGTGAGACAATGGATAGATCCGTGCTGACGCACGATGGTGCGCGAGTCGATGCCGATGATGTCGTAGCCCGGGAAAGCCTCAGCCACAAGAGCCAGAGCACGGGCATCGTTCTCCTCCTGTGCATAAGTAGGTACGATGACGGCACCGTTGATGATGAGGAAGTTGGCGTAGGTAGCCGGCAGACGGTCGCCGTCGTCGTAGAGCGCGTCGGGCATAGGCAGACGCAGCAGGCGATAGGGCTTGCCGTCGGCATCGGTTGCCACCTTCAGTTGCTGCTCAAGAGCGTGCAGGTCGGCATACTGCGGGTCGTTCTCGTCGTCGCAGCCCACATAGAGCAGCGTGTTGTCGGGACAGAGGCGCACGATGGTGTCGATATGTCCGTCGGTGTCATCGCCGATGAGTTGTCCGTGGTCGAACCATACTATCTTACGAGCGCAGAGACGTTCCTTCAACACCTGCTCCACCTCAGCCTGTGTCATGGGCTGGTTACGGTTGGGTGCCATAAGGCATACGCTCGTGGTGAGCACCGTGCCGCGTCCGTCGCTCTCGATAGAACCACCTTCGAGCACAAAGTCGTCGTAGTCGACACGCTCGCCACCGAACACGCCACGAGCGTAAAGCGTGCGGTTGATGAGGTTGTCCTTGTCGGCAGCGAACTTCTCGCCCCATCCGTTAAAACGGAAGTCGAGAAGACGGCAGGAGACTACGGCATTCTTGCCGTAGTCACGCACCGCTTGCTCGGTTGGTGCAGCAGAGACTGCTGCACCCCCTATGTGAATGCCGTCGCCTCCTGCCCCTTGCTCGGTTGGTGCAGCAGAGACTGCTGCACCCCCTATGTGAATGTCGTCGCCTTCTGCTGCGGGGATGAGCGTAATGAAGGCGTGGTCGCGTGCCCAAGTGTCGTTGTTGTCACACTCGTAGATGCGCACGTTCTCCATCTCCTCGGCAGAAAGGCTCTCCTCGAGCTCTGCACGCACTGCATCGGGATGCTTAGCAGCGATGACAAGCGGCTCGTAATGAGCCACAGCCTTGGCTATCTGCACGAAGGTTTCGGTGATGTCATCAAGGTAAAGAAACCAGTCGGTATTCTCGTGAGGCCATGTGAGTTGCACGCACGCTTGGCGATGCCACTCGGCAGGAAGTATATAGTTTTCGTTCTGCATAAAATCTAACAATGTGTCATTTTTGTTTAAAACTACTGCAAAGTTAGTGTTTTTCCTTCAAACAGGCTTACAATTCAAGTTTTTTGACTAAATTTGCAAATAATACTTTATACTCTAAATAATGAACTTATGAAAGACTTCATCAAAAGCGTGCTTGCCACAATGGTCGGCATATTCGGCTTCTTTATCGTGATGGGCGTACTCACCATGATGAGCATCATCGGTATGGTGGCATCAAGCAGTGCTGCACAGAACGTAGAGGAGAACTCGGTGTTTGTGCTCAACCTCTCGGGAACTATCAGCGACCAGGGTACAGACAATCCGCTCAGCCTTTTCACAGGCGACGACTCGCAGAGCACCGGACTCAACAACATCCTCTCTGCAATCAAGAAAGCCAAGACTAACGACGACATAAAAGGCATATACATAGAAGCGGGCGCACTGATGACCAACTACGCTACGCTGCAGGAGATACGCAACGCCCTCGCCGACTTCCGCAAGAGCGGCAAGTGGATTGTGGCTTACGGCGACTACTACACGCAGGGTGCCTACTACGTAGCATCGGTGGCAAACAAGGTGTACATCAATCCGAAGGGCATCGTCGACTGGCACGGCATCGGAGCGCAGACCATGTTCTATAAGGACTTCATGGCTAAGTTCGGCGTGAAGTGCGAGGTGGTGAAAGTGGGCACGTTCAAGAGTGCCACCGAGACCTTTACCGAGGAGAAGATGAGCGATGCCAACCGCCTGCAGACACAGACCTTCATCAACGGCACATGGCAGAACATCTGCACCGCCGTATCGAAGAGCCGTGGCATCAGCATCGACTCGCTTAACAGCTACGCCGACTCGTACCTCGCACTGCAGTCAACAGAGATGCTCATGAAGGTGAAGATGGTGGACGGCATGATGTACGGCGACCAGGTGAAGGACGCCGTGAAGAAGATGATGAAGCTCGAGAAGGACGACGACATTGCGCAGCTCACTCTCAACGACATGCTCAACGTGAAGGACGAGAAGGTGGAGGGCGACAAGATTGCCATCTACTATGCGTCGGGCGACATCGTGCAGGACCCTAAGGCTGCCACAATGTTCGGCAGCAACGACTATATGGCAAGTCGCAAGGTGTGCAAAGACCTTGAGGACCTTATGAACGACGATGACGTGAAAGCCGTTGTGGTGCGCATCAACTCGGGCGGCGGCGATGCCTACGCTTCGGAGCAGATGTGGCATCAGATGAGCGAACTGCGCAAGGTGAAGCCGGTCGTGGTGTCGATGGGCGACTATGCTGCGTCGGGTGCTTACTATATGTCGGCTCCTGCTTCGTGGATCGTAGCTCAGCCGAACACGCTGACGGGCAGCATCGGCATCTTCGCCGTGATACCCGACTTTAGTGGACTCGTCACGACCAAGCTCGGGGTGCGCTTCGACGAGGTGAAGACAAACCGTAACTCTACTTTCGGTAACCTCATGGCGCGCCCGTTCAACGCCGAAGAGACGGCTATGCTGCAGGCAAGCGTGAACCGTGGCTACAGCCTGTTCCGCCAGCGTGTGGCGGACGGCAGACACCTACCTATCGAAAGTGTAGAGAAGATTGCCCAGGGACGCGTTTGGCTCGCTACCGACGCGCTCAACATCAAGCTCGTAGACCAGCTTGGTGGCATCGACGACGCGGTGAAGAAAGCTGCCGAACTCGCAAAGTTGAAGGAATACTACACAAGCGACTACCCTGCGACTGCTTCGTGGATAGACAATTTGCTCAACTCTATGACTTCGTCGGGCACATATCTCGACACACAACTCCGACAGACACTCGGCGAACTATATCAGCCGTTCACCGTGCTGCGCTCTATCGATAAGCGCGAGGCTATCCAGGCACGCATACCATACGCTATAAGCATCAAGTAATAAATATAATAAATGTGAGAACAGAAGGCGACTTTATAAAAATCAACGAGTGGCTGCTACCGCTTAGCTGGCTCTACGGATTGGGAGTGCGACTACGCAATTGGATGTTCAATATCGGACTGAAGAAGAGTCGTAGTTTCGACATTCCAGTCATATCCGTGGGAAATATCACCGTAGGCGGTTCTGGCAAAACTCCACACGTGGAATATCTCATCAATCTGCTGCATGAGAAGTTCCGCGTAGCTGTGCTCTCGCGCGGATACAAGCGCAAGAGCCACGGCTATCTGCTCGCCGGAAAGGACACCACAATGCCCGATATTGGCGACGAGCCGTTCCAGATGAAGAGCAAATACAGCGACATCTATGTGGCTGTCGACAAGAACCGCTGCCACGGCATCGACCGACTCACTACTGACGACGCCACGAAGGATGTGGACGCCATTCTGCTCGACGATGCCTACCAACACCGCTATGTGAAACCGGGCATAAACATACTGCTCATCGACTACCACCGCCTGATCATCTACGACAAGCTGCTGCCAGCAGGACGTATGCGCGAGACGAAGGAGGGCACGTCGAGAGCCGACATCGTAATCATCACGAAATGTCCGAAAGACCTGAAACCGATGGAGTTCCGAGTACTGAAACGTGCGCTTAACCTCTACCCCTATCAGGACCTCTACTTCACCACGCTGCGCTACAACGCACTAAAGGCACTGTTTCCCGACGAACGCCTATCGCTAAACGCCCTGCCGAAGAACGTGAACATAATGCTGCTCACGGGCATCGCCTCACCAGAGCAGATGATGGTAGACCTGCAGGCGGTGTCGAAACGTATCACACCGCTCACCTTCGGCGACCACCATCAGTTTACAGCCGAGGACGTAGAGCAGATAAACAGCACGTTCGCTGCCATGCCCAAGCCGAAAGTGATAATAACAACGGAGAAGGACGCAACGCGACTTGAACACCTGGACGGATTGTCCGACGAAACGAAATCTAACATTTACGCTCTCCCGATACGCATACAATTCATGCTCGGAGGGGAGGAAGAATTCAACAATAAAATTATAAGCTATGTACGAAAAAATTCAAGAAACAGCATCTTGGTTAAAAGAAAGAATGACCACAAAGCCTGAAACTGCCATCATCCTCGGCACAGGTCTCGGACAGCTCGCTACTGAAATCACAGACAGCTACGAGTTCTCATATTCAGACATCCCTAACTTCCCCGTATCTACCGTTGAAGGCAATTCTGGCAAGCTCCTCTTCGGAAAGCTCGGCGGCAAGGACATCATGGCGATGCAGGGACGCTTCCACTACTACGAGGGCTACTCGATGAAGGACGTTACGTTCCCTATCCGCGTGATGTACGAACTGGGCATCAAGACCCTCTTCGTAAGCAACGCTTCGGGCGGCATGAACCCTGAGTTCAAGATAGGCGACCTGATGATTATCACAGACCACATCAACTTCTTCCCTGAGCACCCGCTGCGCGGCAAGAACTTCCCGACCGGTCCGCGCTTCCCGGATATGCACGAGACTTACGACCACGCTCTCATCAAGGAGGCAGACCAGATTGCCGAGGAGAAGGGCATCCGCGTGATGCACGGCGTATATGTAGGCGTGCAGGGTCCGACATTCGAGACTCCGGCTGAGTACAAGATGTACCACCGCCTCGGCGGCGACGCTGTAGGCATGAGCACCGTGCCTGAGGTAATCGTGGCTCACCACTGCGGCATTCGCACATTCGGCATCTCTATCATCACCGACCTCGGACTGGAGGACACTCCTGTGGAGGTATCGCACGAGGAGGTGCAGGTGGCAGCCAACAACGCACAGCCGCTCATGACCGAAATCATGCGCGAGATGATTCGCCGAGCTTAACAGTATACATTAATTATATATATGACCGACATTTCAAAACTCGGTGAGTTTGGTCTTATCCACCATCTCACCGACAACATAAAAATAAAGAACGAATCGACCCTCAAGGGCGTGGGCGACGACTGCGCCGTGCTCCACTACCCCAACTCTGAAGTGCTCGTAACTACAGATATGCTCATGGAGGGCGTACACTTCGACCTCACATATATCGACCTGCAGCATCTCGGATACAAGTCGGCAATGGTGAACATCAGCGACATCTTCGCCATGAACGGCACACCGCGACAGCTCACCGTGAGCATCGCGCTGAGCAAGCGCTTCAAGGTGGAGGACATGGAGGAGTTCTACAGCGGACTGCGCATGGCTTGCGACAAGTGGGGCGTCGACATCGTGGGTGGCGACACCACATCGTCGTACACCGGACTCGCCATCAGCATCACCTGCATCGGTGAGGCTCGCAAGGAGGACATCGTCTACCGCAACGGAGCAAAGGACACCGACCTTATCTGCGTAACAGGCGACCTCGGTGCGGCTTACATGGGTCTACAGCTGCTCGAACGCGAGAAGAGCGTCTACTACCAGCAGGTGGACGAGGCGCGCGAGAAGAACGACAAGCGTGCTCTCGAAGAGCTAAAAGGCTTCCAGCCCGACTTCGCCGGCAAGGAGTATCTGCTGCAGCGCCAGCTTCAGACCGAAGCTCGCGGCGACATCATAGCTCGCTTCCGCGAACTCAATATCCGACCGACAGCGATGATGGACATCAGCGACGGACTCTCAAGTGAACTGATGCACATCTGCAAGCAGTCGAACTGCGGATGCCGCATCTACGAGAAGAATATTCCGATCGACTATCAGACGGCGGTGATGGCGGAGGAGCTGAACATGAACGTAACGACGTGCGCCCTCAACGGCGGCGAGGACTACGAACTGCTCTTCACCGTGCCAATCGGCGACCACGAGAAGATTCAGCAGATGGACAACGTGAAGCTGATTGGACACATCACACGTCCTGAACTCGGACAGATGCTCGTAACACGCGACAACCAGGAGTTCGAACTGAAGGCGCAGGGATGGAATCCGCTGAGCGAAAAATAACATAGGAGGGTATGGCATCGTGCCATAACCACGCAGCCTTATAGGGGAGTGTGTCAAAACTAAAATATTTGGCAAATTGAATAGCAAACGGTTCTAATCGTAGGAGGCTACGGCATTCTTCGCAATTCTATAGTTTTGACACACCCTCTTTTTTTTATCAATAAAAAGCAGTCCCTTTATTGTTGCAAAACCTAAGACTTAGTGTTGTAAAAGCTCATATTTAGTGTTGCAAAAACTCAGATTTAGCGTTGTAGAAGCTCTGCTCTACTCACCGGACGGCGGACGCAATCCGATCAGACGGCGGACGCAATCCAATCGGACGGCGGACGCAATCCAATCGGGCGGCGTTCGGTATACAATGACAAGAACATAGGCTTTACATTATTACAATGCAGCATTTGTATCACATAAGATCTGTTGCGATACCACAAAAACCCCACTCTTACCCAATTCTATTTCCACTCTCAAACCACTACACACCACTATACAATCACACAACTTACAGTTTAATATATCATTTTTCACAAAAAATCGACAAATAATTTGGCAGATTCAAAAATAATGTGTACCTTTGCACTCGCAAAATTAACGCAGTTGGTGCCATAGCTCAGATGGTAGAGCAAAGGACTGAAAATCCTTGTGTCCCCGGTTCGATTCCTGGTGGCACCACAATGTAAAAGAGTCATTCTTCGGAGTGACTCTTTTTTTATATACGTGCCATAGCTCAATTGGTAGAGCAAAGGACTGACATTGTTTATAAATTGGCCTTGTGTCCCCGGTTCGATTCCTGGTGGCACCACTTACAAAGAGTCATTCTTCGGAGTGACTCTTTTTTGTTTTCATTTTATCCATTACCTTTGTAATGTTTTTTCAAAAAAATCAATGTTTTGCTTAGTTTTTCGCTTTGCTCAACTGTATAGATAAGTATATGACACAAGAAAAGGACATAGAACAGATGTTTCGGCGGCACTATGAGAAGATGTACAATCTGGCCAGATACATTCTCTCGGATGACGACGAGAGCAAGGATGTGGTGAGCGAAGTGTTCACGCAGATTCTTGCTGATGATGTAGTCCTGTTGCCTGAGAGCGAGGAAGGCTATCTGATGCGGAGCGTGCGCAACCGCTGTCTCAATCAGATTGCTCACAAGAGCGTTAAGGAAAGAGTGGCGAAGCTATTGTTGGATGATGCCGACGTGATTCTTGCTGAAGACACCGACGAGCGTCTCGAACAACTGCTGCTTCTCATCGACGACCTTGAGCCTCCCATCCGTAAGCTAATCTTCCGCCTGCGCTATCTGCAAGACAAGTCGTATCAGGAGGTGGCAGACGAGGTGGGAGTAAGTAAAGTGACAGTGTTCAACCATCTCTCCAAGGCAATGGACTGGATTAAAAGACAAATTAAATGAGCAAAACAATGAGTACGATGAACAAAGACGAAAAGCGGTTGATGCTCTTCGATATGCAGGAGCATCCCGAGAAATATACAGACGAGCAGGTGGAACGCTTGCTTGCCGACGAAGAAGCGCAGGAGTTCCTACGCGACTTGGCTATGGCGAGAATGGCCGGCAAGAAAGCCGCGCCAAAGAAGGTGGATGTGGACAAGGCCTGGAAGGAGTTTTCGGAAAAGCACAATAAGGCTAAGTCTATTAGCAACGGAGCAAACACTTCTTACCACAACCGAATGCAGATTGCAGCCTCTATCATTGGCATCATCTTCCTCTCTGGCGTAGCCTTGGCTGCCGTGCAGAACGGCTGGTTAAAGTTCGCGGTTTCTGACAAAGTTGCGGACAATAAAGTCGTGGCAGAACAGACAGACAAGTCTGGTCTGTCAGCCGACGACAGCCTTAAAGCCATGACTGCAGAGCCAAAGGACTCGCTCGACATGAAACCCGTTGTGTTCGACAATGCCGAGTTGGGAACGATACTTACGCAGATGGCAGACTTCTATCACGTAAAGGTGAGGTATGACAACGCCGACACACAGCATGTGCGTCTCTTCTTCAACTGGAACAAGACGAAGACTTTGGAGCAGAACCTGGAGATTTTGAATGCTTTCGACCGCATACAGATAGAGTATGCCGAAGGAGAATTGGTCGTAAAATAAGAACGGAGGACGTATTATGAAAAACATATTTAAGCAAACGCCCGACAGCAGTAAGACCATCTGCCTGCTTCTTTTCTTTCTGCTGGCTTTCGTACAGCAATCTTACGGCCAGCGCATCACCAGACAATATAATAATGTGTCGTTCTCTGAGGCATTGAAGGACCTGAATGCCCGTCAACATAAATACACCATTAACTTTGTGTACGACGAGTTGGAGGACTTCAAGGTGACAAAGAGCATACGCAACATGAGTGTTCCAAATGCCATCATGCAGCTCATTGGCTTCTACCCTATCAGAATGACGCAGGTAGAGGACAACATAATGGTAGAATGTACGCAGAAGTCAACGCTTCGATATAAGGGACGCATTGTTGACGAGCGAGGCAATGCTGCCGAATACGCCACAATAGCCTTGCTATCGCCCATCGATTCCACCATCGTAGGTCAGGGCGTGAGCAATGAGAACGGCTACTTTGTCATTCCTTCCAACTACAGAAAGGTGTTAGCCCGTATCACATACATTGGCTATAAGACCGTAAACCGTATATTCAACAATACGGAGATGGGCATCATCCGACTGCAACCCAAAACCATGACTGTTAAAGGTGTTGTGGTGAAGGGCAAAAGAAATACAGTAAAAGTAGAATTGAACAAAATAACAGTGGATGTGGCACATTCCTATTTGCAGTATATGGGAAAAGTAACCGATGTGCTCGGCATGATTCCAGGATTAACCTCCGACTTGCAGTTGTTAGAAGGTGGAACTCCAACATTTGTTCTTAACGGAAGACCCGTAAGTATGGCTGAGCTTAAAGCCATACCTGCGTCGCAGGTAAACAAGATTGTGGTTGATTCAAATCCAACAGTAGAATATAGCGCCAGCAATAAGGGCGTTGTGTACATCACCACCAAAACAGCATTGGGCAATACACTGTCTACAGAGTTAAGCAACACGTCTATTTTTGCCAGAAACTATGTGGATATGGCAAATGTGTATCATGACTATCTGGAACAGAAATATCCGGA
>ERZ1031779.180-NODE-180-length-15707-cov-15.792359_pt1 | contig 15707 bp, 14 predicted proteins | sample MGYA00518170_ERZ1031779 | MGnify/ENA primary metagenome ERZ1031779 (study PRJEB33719, sample SAMN04261241) | wastewater metagenome | biome: rural village; feature: human; material: feces | host: Homo sapiens | place: El Salvador | collected 2013-01-07 ... | reverse complement strand
GATGCGCTCCGGATGAATATGATGATCTCATATCAGGAACTTGTTCGCACCTTCCCTAGAAGATGGCGCAACAGTCCCTCCTTGAACATCCCTGATATAATTTGCCTGACAGCCGGGCAATATTAAAATTAGCGCACAAAAAACCAAACCACGCATAGAATTGTATTTTATCTCCCCATAACAATGATCATATCAATTGATAACAAACCATTTGACTTTATTTTCTCAGGAAATAAAAGTGACGGATCGTTATCAACAATACTTTGTATTTCTCTATATAGTTTTTTACAGTCTAATGATGAGTTTTCCGCCAATGAGTTTAACAAAACAACATCTGGAGGCTCAATATCTTTAACACCTGTACTTCCTGTTGTTATCGATAATTTACAAACTCCCTTCCCATTAAAGTTAATTAGTTTTTTCTGGATATAATCTCGATATACCCCTAACTCCTTCCTAATAGGTTCTACATATGCTTGATCGATGACATGGTTATTACTATTTATATCATTAATATATTTATATATCTCATTAACTGAATCTGTATTCCTTTCCCAACTTGGAGCAATGAATACTGTTACAGATGCATAAGCACCTTCTGATAAGAACAATAAAGCAACATATAAGAATAATAACCGCTTGATCATATAATCCATTCCCATTATAGGTTGATGTATTTCATCTCTAATATAAGATGAAATACATCTCATATCTATATGTTATGGTCTATTAATGTTTATCCCGCAACTGATCTGCTGTATCCTTGTTTCTCTGATCACCTCGTTGATGAAGATTTCGATGGCTTTCACGTGCTGCAGACTCCCAATCCTCACGGTTCACAGCAGCATTAAAGTTAGGAAAGTTTCTCGATAGCTTAGGAATTCCTAAGTTAAATCCCATATCCACTAAGGCAGTTTTTCTAGCGTTAGAAAAACCATCATAACCAGAATATAAAGAACGCAAGCCTTTCTCTGTAGTCTGAACATCGGAAATACATAATCCAATAACAGCATCATTTGATAAATGCAAGTTCATTGGTACTTGTCTAGAGTCTTTTTTAAAGTTATTAAAAGCATCGGTTATTTCTTTTTTTGATGCTGCAACTTCTTTTTCCATATCATCACCATGACCATGCCATGTATGAGTTCTTGTAAAAGGGAGAGATGCCGCCATATCTGGCGTAGATAGCAAATGACCAATACCAACAGTAATATTACCTTCGCTATCCTTATACATGGTGTTTTTGAACCCCTCATGGGCTTTTAAATTATTAACACACATGCTCATATAGTAGCCATTATAGTTTCTGGTAGATGGTATACTAATATGTGTCTTATCAGAAATACCTTCATGGCGATTTCCCCCATTACCACCAGAATGAGCACCATAACCGCTATGGCTGTCCCCATCATAACTATGAATTGTTCCATAGGGAGTATTGTGATCATGCCACCCCGGACCTTGATTAGAATTTTCAATACCACTCATCTTAATTTCCTCTTTGACATTTAAAACAACGATCAATATAACTGTATATGAAACCACTGGTTTTATATACAGCATAAAAATTACGCCGCTGCGTTTTCCCTGTCAACCCTGTGGATTTTCATTTTTGTGAAAACGATCAAAAAAAACAGCCACCCACACCACGTGCTATTCCCGCCCGATGCCACAAAAACCAGCACAAACATTACCGTTCTCCGGCCTCAGTATGTTTTACTGAAACCATGATATGAGACACCAATGGGACACTGTCACTTCATGGCATGGCACACACTCCAGGACGCACTGAAAATGACGGGCAGATCGCGTTCACAGTTTTACCGTGATATGCGCGCAGGCCTTGTCAGTTACCGTACGAGCCAGGACGGACGACGGGAGTTTGAAACCAGTGAACTGATCCGGGCATACGGCGAATTAAAGCGGAATGAGACACCAGAAAGGCACACCAAGGGACAGTCAGAAAAACCACATGATCAGCAGACAGAACGCATTCTCCGGGAGCTGAATGAGCTGAAACAATGCCTGACGCTGATGCTTGAGGATAAACAAGCCCAGGATACGGAGCGCCGGCGCCAGGAAGCAGAACGGGAACAGCTACAGAATGAGATAGCCCGGCTCAGGCAGGCGCTGGAGCAGGAAAAGAAACGGGGATTCTGGTCTAGGTTGTTCGGTCGCTGAACGCGCTCAGAGACTGATGATAAGATAGCCATCAGATAATAACTCACCGAAAATAAATACTTTAAGGTAAGGAGACTCGCATGAAACGTTCTGGCGGCACACGCTATATGTATCTTAGCGCCCTGATAACTGTGGCAGCAGCCCTCACAGCCTGTACCCCAAAAACCAGCCTGGAACAACATATCCGGCATTATGTTTATGCTTCAGATGATGGGTTTGATCCTAACTTCTACACCAAGAAAGCAGACACCACACGGATGATGATTCCGTTCTTTCAGCAGTTCCGGGAGATGGGGGTGAAAGACAAAGCAGCCGGAGTATCAGCAGAAACGGCACAGCAACGCATAAAAGAATTCCACTCTGAAGAATTCCTTCAGTCACTGAGAACCACAACCACCTTTGCGGGCAGAAAATACACGAATAGTGATATGCCATCACCGGAAAAAATGAAGCTGCTGGCTGACACGATTTCTGCGGTTTATCTCGATGGCTACGAGGGAAAACAGTAAGTGGATTTACCATAATCCCTTAATTGTACGCACCATTAAAACGCGCTGAGCGCGATTCTGACGCAGGCACAGCAAAAAGAAATGTTTACCCCAGGAAAACCGGAAAAATGCGTCAGGATCGTTTTCAGGGCGTTGCATGACTATGCACGAAACTGAATAGCGATCTGTTTGGGCGCATACGGTGCCCATGAGGCACATTTTCGGACATTTTCAGTTCGTGAATCCCTGGCTCATTGCTACATATCCGGGCAGACACCCCTGGCAGCGCCCCTAGGGGTGTTCTGTAAAAAAAGGCGACGCGCCCCTAGGGGCGCCCCTACATTAATTAACTGTTTTTTCTACAGATAGTCAGTACTGACCCTAAGTAGGGTCGTCATAGCGTCGCCATAGGGTCGTCGACGACGTGCTTTTGTATAAATCTGAATAAGAAAATATATTTTTAAAACCATAACGACATGATTTAAAAAAAAAATCAGCAAAAAGTTGGTTTTGCGTGGGGTGTGGGCATTTCAGGCATGAGAACAGAATCGCGTTTTTCTGGAAGAACTGCGGGAATTTTTGATTAAACAATGCTCACCGCAGAGCGAGATTTTATGCAACAGCGGCTGTACTTCACAGGGATTATTTATCAGTTGATATGCTGTGCCATGATATTGCTACTGCCGAAAGGGACGTCGTTTTACGGCGTTTTCCCTATCCTGCATCGCACTGGCCGCGTTCGAATGTTTGCGCCCCTGACTAACCGCTCACTCAGCTTTATCACTCTCGCCTGCGTCACAGTTATCATGCTCCCATGAACAGAAATTCCCTTACACGGAGACATCAGACCAGTGACCAAACAGGAAAAAACCGCCCTGAACATGGCGCGCTTCATCAGAAGCCAGACATTAACCCTGCTGGAGAAGCTCAACGAACTGGACGCGGATGAACAGGCAGACATCTGTGAATCGCTTCACGACCACGCCGATGAGCTTTACCGCAGTTGCCTCGCACGTTTCGGGGATGACGGTGAAGCCCTCTGACACATTCAGCTCCCGGAGACGGTCACAGCTTGCCTGTGAGCGGATACAGGGAGCAGGCAAGCCCGTCAGGGCGCGTCAGCGGGCATGACCCAGTCACGTAGCGATAGCGGAGCGTATACAGGCTTAATCATACGGCATGTCCGGTGTGAAATGCCGCACAGATGCGTAAGGAGAAAATGCCAGTTCAGGCGCTCTTCCGCTTCCTCGCTCACTGACTCGCTACGCTCGGTCGTTCGGCTGCGGCGAGCGGTACTGACTCACTCAAGAACGATAATGCGGTTATCCACAGAATCAGGAGATAAGGCCACGCAGCTGACGTTTTTCCATAGGCTCCGCCCCCCTGACGAGCATCACAAAAATCGACGCTCAAGTCAGAGGTGGCGAAACCCGACAGGACTATAAAGATACCAGGCGTTTCCCCCTGGAAGCTCCCTCGTGCGCTCTCCTGTTCCGACCCTGCCACTTACCGGATACCTGTCCGCCTTTCTCCCTTCGGGAAGCGTGGCGCTTTCTCATAGCTCACGCTGTTGGTATCTCGGCTTGGTGTAGGTCGTTCGCTCCAAGCTGGGCTGTGTGCACGAACCCCCCGTTCAGCCCGACCGCTGCGCCTTATCCGGTAACTATCGTCTCGAGTCCAACCCGGTAAGACACGACTTAACGCCACTGGCAGCAGCCACTGGTAGAGGATGTACAAGAAATTGCTGATACGTAGTTCTTGAAGTGAAGGACCAACTGCGGCTACACTGAAAGGACAGATTTGGTGCAGCGGTCTTGTACACCCTGTTACCTCGGGTTAGAAAGCCTGAGAAACTTCTAACCTTCGAAAGAACCCACGCCTGAGAACGTGGGTTTTTTCGTTTACAGGCAGCAGATTACGCGTAGAAAAAAAGGATCTCAAGAAGATCCTTTAATCTTTTTACCTAATTTCGATTCCAGTAGCTGCTGAGCTAGGGAAGGTGCGAATAAGCAGGTCATTTCTTCCCAAGCTGACTCGCTGATTAAAATTTCGCGGATCTGGGCCGATTTTTTTCCCGCAAACACATCGAATCAGCCTATTTAGGCTATTTTTTCCACCATTTCTGGCGTTATTTCCGGTTTTTACTGAGATCTCTCCCACTGACGTATCATTTGGTCCACCCGAAACAGGTTGGCCAGGGTGAATAACATCGCCAGTTGGTTATCGTTTTTCAGCAGCCCCTTGTATCTGGCTTTCACGAAGCCGAACTGCCGCTTGATGATGCGAAACGGGTGCTCCACCTTGGCACGGATGCTGGCTTTCATGTATTCGATGTTGATGGCCGTTTTGTTCTTGCGCGGATGCTGCTTCAAGGTTTTTACCTTGCCGGGACGCTCGGCGATCAGCCAGTCCACATCCACCTCGGCCAGCTCCTCGCGCTGTGGCGCTCCTTGGTAGCCGGCATCGGCTGAGACAAATTGCTCCTCTCCATGAAGCAGATTACCCAGCTGATTGAGGTCATGCTCGTTGGCCGCGGTGGTGACTAGGCTGTGGGTCAGGCCACTCTTGGCATCGACACCAATGTGGGCCTTCATGCCAAAGTGCCACTGATTGCCTTTCTTGGTCTGATGCATCTCCGGATCGCGTTGCTGCTCTTTGTTCTTGGTAGAGCTGGGTGCCTCAATGATGGTGGCATCCACCAAAGTGCCTTGGGTCATCATGACGCCTGCTTCGGCCAGCCAGCGATTGATGGTCTTGAACAATTGACGGGCCAGTTGATGCTGCTCGAGCAGGTGGCGGAAATTCATGATGGTGGTGCGATCCGGCAGGGCGCTATCCAGGGATAATCGGGCAAACAGGCGCATGGAGGCGATTTCGTACAGGGCATCTTCCATGGCACCGTCGCTCAGGTTGTACCAATGCTGCATGCAGTGAATACGCAGCATGGTCTCCAGCGGATAGGGCCGTCGGCCATTGCCCGCCTTGGGATAAAACGGCTCGATGACAGCGGTCATATTCTGCCATGGCAGAATCTGCTCCATGCGGGAGAGGAAAATCTCTTTTCGGGTCTGACGGCGCTTAGTGCTGAATTCACTATCGGCGAAGGTGAGTTGATGGCTCATGATGTCCCTCTGGGATGCGCTCCGGATGAATATGATGATCTCATATCAGGAACTTGTTCGCACCTTCCTTAACAATATGAGCGAAAGTTAATCACTGGTATGATCTTTGTGGTTAATCATTTCAAATCATGGGGTTATTTTACTTTAGCGAGAAATATCAACATGTTATGTGTTTTATTTAATTGAATGGGCTGTTTTTTTATGGAAGAATTGAGGAAAACGTAGGAATCTGACATTTTGAATCAAAATGTCAGGTTTTGTAGCAATGGCGTGGACGAGTCTGAATGAAGAAGCCTCTGGTTATTATCAGTGCCTGTCAGTTCACCAGGCTGGCACTGGAGTCTCTCATCCCAGCGGACAGGTATATCGTGCGGGTGTACAGCAACGTCACTACAGAGGTTGAATTCGTTTTAAAGACCTCCTGTGGCTACCTGTTGGCTGATATCCCTTCGCTTCCTTCGGGGGAGTTAGTTCTTCTGGCTTGTCTTGTCCGCTTGCGGAGTGATGCCGGGCAATGGCAAGTCTGCCTGACCGGTGACTCCGACTGGTTCGATAATGCTCCTGCTTCAAGTCTGTATAACGGCTTCCCACATATCGGCACCTTGCTGAAAGCGAGTCGTTATCAGAATCAAATTATCCGCTGGTTACTACGTCCTTTACCCGGCGATATGAGTGATTTCTGGCTCCTGACTGCACGGGAGTTAAGCGTGCTTAAGATTCTGATGCAGGGCATGAGTTTCAGTGAGATTGCCCGTTATGAACAACGCAGTTCAAAGACTCTGCATGCGATTGCCACACAGGCATTAAGGAAACTTGGACTGGGAACACTAAGCGATTTCAGGCTGCTCTATACAGGATGCGGTGACAGCAGAGTCAAACGGAATATACGGCTACATGCAAGATATGTCGGACAACATTCCGCTCATCGACTCACTCAGTATGTGCAGAACATGGTGTCCGGAATTCTTTATCCAGAGAAAGTTATCGTTGGTAAATCAATAAATTCTGACGCCATATCCGGAAAAGTGCTTTCCGGGCAAAGAAAACATATGTCTAAAAAAAGACCAGGAGTGTTATGACACAGCAGCGTTGTTACTACCACCCACTGCGGCGCGTACGGACTCGCTACAGTGTAGGGGCCAAAATATTTCTACTGCTCTGGGCTGCAGGAGTGGGAGGCACGCTGTACAGCCTGTACAGCGTGCTGGCGTACTGACATCTGTGAGGGAAGGATGCGTTTCGTTCTTTTCTGTCCCTCAGGAATTGTACCTGCACAGTTTGAAGCTCTATCAACCGGTTCTGTCTGCAATATTACCTGCATCAGAACAGAAGAAGAGTTACGCAATAAATTGCGGCACAGGCCGCAGAGTGTCGTGATATCGGCAGGGCGACCTGCCGAATGCGCTGAAATGTGGTTCCGATTTTATCGGGATCACTCATTCGTGGTGGTGTTGTGCGTCGCGCCCTTTTTTCTGCCACCGGATGTGAGTATTTCTGGCGTTCTCAAAAACCTGAGGTTACTGAAAACAGGAATGTCAGTAGAGCGTGCTATCAGTGTTGCAAATGCCTCTGGTGGGTTTTCAGGACTGAAACATGCAGAAAATTTGCCAGTTATGGACAGTTACTCTGTCTTTATGAATGAGGTGAATAACCGCACAAAGACAATCGTCATGTCAGAACGCTTCCCGGAAAAGCAAAAGAAGGTGTTGTCGTTGCTTCTTGCTGGACACAGCTGGGAATACAGTGCGCAGTTTCTCAAAACGGGGATAAGACAGATATGGCTTGCTGAGCAGTCGCTAAAAAAGCGTTGGGGAATACCGGACAGCATGTCATTGCGGGAAGCCCTGCTGCTGAGCAGCAATAAATTTCACGGTGATGGAAATGCATTGGAAAAAACGAATGCCATGACATTGCGTGAAAACGGAAATACCAACAGGTATTCCGTAGTGGTAAATGCAGGGACGCAGGCTTTATCTCTGCATAAATATAAATAAGTGGGAAATTGAAATTAGTTACCAGAATGGAGAATTTCTTCATGAAAAACAGTAAGGCATTTTACCGCAGCGCATTAGCGACAGCTATTGTTATGGCTCTTTCTGCACCAGCATTCGCTGCTGATAACGCGGTATCAACTACACCGGTTACACTGGATAAAGATAAGACAACTCTGGATCAAGATGTTGTTATTAGCAATACAGCAGACCAACAGATTACAGCCCTAACAATTAATGCGGCAGATAAAGATCTTAATGTTACTTTTGGCGGTCATGATATTACTGCTGAATCAACGGCAGACAAAAAATTCCTTGAAGGTGTAAAAGTTAGCGGTGACAAAAATGTTGTGATTAATGCTACAGGCTCCACCATCACAGCTCAAGGTGAAGGCACCTATGTCCGGACTGCAATGGTCATTTCTTCAACTGGCGATGTTGTTGTTAATGGCGGTAATTTCGTTGCAAAAAATGAAAAAAGTAGTGCGACAGGAATATCTCTGGAAGGGGCCACGGGAAATAATGTAACGCTAAATGGTACAACCATAAATGCTCAAGGTAATAAGAGTTCCAGCAACGGCTCTACGGCAATTTTTGCTCAAAAGGGTAGCGTATTGAATGGTTTTAAAGGTGATGCAACCGACAACATTACCCTTGCTGGCTCAAATATTATTAATGGCCGGATTGAAACAATAGTTATTGCCAAGGAGAATACGGGAACTCATACAGTCAATCTGAATATTAAGGATGGCTCAGTAATTGGGGCGGCTAATAATAAACAAACAATTTATGCTTCTGCTTCGGCACAAGGAGCAGGTTCAGCAACGCAAAATTTAAATTTATCTGTCGCCGATTCAACCATCTACTCTGATATCCATGCCCTTTCTGCAAGCGAGAATTCAGCCGGTACCACAACAAATGTAAACATGAACGTTGCCCGCTCTTACTGGGAAGGTAATGCTTATACCTTCAATAGCGGCGATAAAGCGGGTAGTAATCTGGATATAAATCTTTCCGATAGCTCAGTCTGGAAAGGCAAAGTTTCAGGGGCAGGAGATGCCAGTGTATCTCTGCAAAACGGGTCTGTCTGGAATGTTACGGGATCCTCAACTGTTGATGCTCTGGCAGTAAAAGACAGTACGGTTAATATCACGAAGGCTACAGTCAATACTGGCACGTTTGCTTCTCAGAACGGCACTCTGATTGTTGATGCCTCTTCTGAAAACACTCTGGATATCAGCGGAAAAGCGAGCGGTGACTTGCGTGTTTACAGTGCGGGTTCATTGGATCTTATCAATGAACAAACGGCATTTATTTCTACCGGCAAAGACAGCACTCTAAAAGCCACAGGCACAACGGAAGGTGGTCTGTATCAATATGACCTGACACAGGGAGCTGATGGTAACTTTTATTTCGTAAAAAACACGCATAAAGCATCCAACGCCAGCTCCCTGATTCAGGCAATGGCAGCAGCTCCGGCTAACGTTGCTAATCTGCAGGCTGACACGCTCTCAGCCCGTCAGGATGCTGTCCGTCTGAGCGAAAATGACAAGGGCGGCGTATGGATTCAGTACTTTGGCGGTAAACAGAAACATACCACCGCGGGAAATGCATCCTATGACCTGGATGTAAACGGTGTAATGCTGGGTGGTGATACCCGCTTCATGACTGAAGATGGTAGCTGGCTGGCAGGTGTAGCGATGTCTTCTGCGAAAGGTGACATGACCACCATGCAGAGCAAAGGCGACACTGAAGGTTACAGCTTCCACGCTTACCTGAGCCGCCAGTATAACAACGGTATCTTCATTGATACTGCTGCACAGTTTGGTCACTACAGCAACACGGCAGATGTTCGCCTGATGAATGGTGGCGGTACCATCAAAGCTGACTTTAACACCAATGGTTTCGGTGCGATGGTTAAAGGCGGTTACACATGGAAAGACGGTAATGGCCTGTTTATTCAGCCATATGCCAAACTGTCTGCGCTGACGCTGGAAGGTGTGGATTATCAGCTCAACGGCGTGGACGTTCATTCTGACAGCTATAACTCTGTGCTGGGTGAGGCCGGTACGCGCGTGGGTTATGACTTCGCTGTGGGCAACTCGACCGTTAAACCTTATCTGAATCTGGCCGCACTGAACGAATTCTCTGATGGCAACAAAGTCCGTCTGGGTGATGAGTCTGTCAATGCCAGCATTGACGGTGCAGCATTCCGCGTGGGTGCAGGTGTACAGGCTGATATCACCAAAAACATGGGAGCATATGCAAGCCTTGACTACACCAAAGGTGACGACATTGAGAACCCGCTACAGGGTGTAGTTGGTATCAATGTGACCTGGTAAGAATAAAGCAGTCGGTTCCCCTGTCGACTGTTATACCCCCTGCAGGCAGCATACTGCTGCCTGCAGGCTATAAACATCCAGTATTCATGATGCTGGTTTTTTGCTGATATTTACCCCGAACATTCCTGATACAGACTATTAATACAACCTTATCTGCGACAGATTTTATTTTCTGGATATATTATGCGTGAACAAATCAAACAGGATATCGATCTGATTGAGATTTTATTTTATCTGAAGAAAAAGATTCGCGTTATCCTTTTTATTATAGCTATCTGTATGGCAATGGTGCTGTTGTTTCTGTATATCAATAAAGATAATATAAAAGTGAGTTACAGCCTAAAAATAAACCAGACAACACCAGGCATACTTGTTAACTGTGATAGCAATAATAACTTTGCCTGTCAGACCACAATGACTGAAGATGTTATACAGCGAATTACTACATTTTTTCACACCAGCCCAGATGTCAAGAACAGAGAAATAAAGCTGGAATGGTCAGGAGATAAGAGAGATTTACCAACTGCTGAAGCGGAAATATCTCGCGTGCAGGCCTCTATTATCAAATGGTATGCGTCAGAATACCATAATGGCAGGCAAGTTCTCGATGAGATACAAACACCTTCAGCAATTAACAGTGAGCTTTATACAAAAATGATATACCTGACCAGGAACTGGTCATTGTATCCGAACGGTGATGGCTGTGTAACTATAAGCTCACCAGAAATAAAAAATAAATACCCTGCTGCCATTTGCCTGGCTCTGGGATTTTTTCTAAGCATTGTAATTTCTGTAATGTTTTGCCTTGTCAAAAAAATGGTAGATGAATACCAACAAAACTCTGGGCAGTAATAAACAACATTCTGATAGAGAGTGCCTGTATAAAGCTGAAGTGACAATGACCGGGAAGGGAACCCGTTTTCAGGAATGGATGCCTGTCTTTTTCACTGTAAATATCCTGGCATTACTAATGCCAGGATATTTACAGAAGAGCAGCATAACCATGACGGAACGGGGTTAAGTCAGGTTGTCCTAAACGCTATTTTCAACCTCGTATGCCTTCTTCAGGTTTATGTCCAGACTTCATATCTCTCTCAACAATCCTCAATAATCAGATACACCGCTTTCACCGGACCATGAACCCCGACGACTTTGATAAGCTCAATATCCGCCGTTGAACTAGGGCCGCTAATGATGTTAATGCAGGACGGCATTCGTTCACCGGCCTGCGCTTTCTGATGCAATTTTTCTGCGAGTTGCGCTACACGCGGCAAGATAGTGCTTTTACGCAGGATAAAAAGAGAAGATTCCGGGAGCAGGCTCAATGAACGCCCGCGCCCGGCGGCGGAAAAAAGAACCACGCCTCCCGATTCGGTTAAACCATATTCAGCATACACGACACCCACTTTAGCCTGCTCTGCCTGCGAGATATTCTCGGCACCTTTCGCCGGATCCCAAACAACGGCATTGCATTCCTGCTGCAAACGTTCGCTAATCCCCAATTCCTCTAGCCTCGTGTCACCGCTAATCACGACCGACTGATCTCCCAGCTCTTTACACAGACGTATTGCAGCTTCTGCCGCCTTCGCCTCGCTGGTCAGCTCACAGCGCGTCAACATAACATCGCTGGCAAACTGAATAAACGCGTCACAGCGCTGCTGTTGGTTAAGTGCGGTAAGCCGCTCGTTAGCATAGTTGTTAAGCGGCGCATCTTCTGCTTGCGGTTCAAGTCGCAACGGGCGACCCAGTGCCTGAGCAACGTTATTCAAAAATTCGCTCCGATTATCCATTCTTTTTCTCCTGCGCCAGATGTTTCTTAAACCAACTACGGAAACTCTCTCCGTCAGCTTCAGGAAGATCGCGTGCTTCCATCCAGTCACTAATCGCGCCAAATTTGAGTGGTGTTTTGCCGCCATTGATAAACCAGCTTGCCGCATGAGCACCGGCCATCATCCCGACTTTCCACAATCCTGGATGACTATTGGCATAAGCGAACATTTTTATCGCCCGTTGCTCTGCTTTTGCGGTGATCCCTTTTTCAGCCATCACCCGACGATGACGCAAAATCAGTTTTGACAGCGGAATACGCACCGGACACACGTTGTCACAAGCTGTGCATAAAGAGCAGGCGTAGGGTAAATCTTTAAAATCTTTATAGCCGCCAAGTAGCGGAGAAATCACCGCACCAATTGGCCCTGGATAAATAGAGCCATATCCATGACCGCCAATATGGCGATATGCCGGACAAGTATTCATACAAGCCCCGCAGCGAATACAGCGCAGCACATCCCGAAATTCAGAGGCCAGCACCTCAGAACGCCCGTTATCGACAATAACCAGATGAAACTCTTCAGGACCATCAACGTGCCCCGCTTCGCGCGGTCCTGTCAGCCAGGTGTTGTATCCCGTCAAACGTGCACCAACGGCACTGCGCGCCAGCATGGTGATCAATACATCTACCTCGGCAAACGTGGGGGCAATACGCTCCATTCCCATCACTGCAATATGCGTTTTAGGCAGCGTGGTACACATTCGCGCATTACCTTCATTGGTCACCAGGCATACCGAACCTGTCTCTGCCACCGCGAAATTACAGCCGGTAATACCTATTTCAGCACTGAGGAAATCTTCGCGGATTTTTTGCCGGATGAATAAGGTCATCGCTTCAGGCGTTTCCGGCCCCTCATAGCCCAGAAGTTCGTGTAGCACTCGACGGATCTGATGGCGATCTTTATGAATTGCCGGGACCACAACATGAGAGGGCGGATCTTGATCCAGCTGGAGAATGTATTCACCCAGATCGGTTTCAATCACCTGAATGCCAGCATCCTGCAACACATGATTGACACCAATCTCTTCGGTCACCATCGATTTAGATTTCACCACCTTCCGGGCATTTTTGCGTTGGGCAACCTGTAAAATGTAGCGAGTGGCGTCTTCTTTAGTTTTTGCAAAATAGACGTGACCGCCGTTTTGCGTCACTTTTTCTGAGAGCTGGTACAGATAAGCGTCGAGATTACTCAGAACATGATCACGTATCTGGGCGGCCCGATCGCGCCACTCCTCCCAGTGCCCCAATTCATCGACCATTTTTTGCCGATTTGCCCCAATACGCTGCTGCGCGTTTGCCACCGCTTTGCGCATGATCGGATCTTCAATTTGCTGACGGATGCGTGTCTTAAAATCTGTATTACTGGTTTTGATCGACATCTTTATATCCTCAGCGGCTCATCAACACTTCAGCAATATGCATCACTTTGACTTTCTGCCCTTCCCGTTGTAATCGCCCACTGATGTTCAGCAGGCAACTCACGTCAGCACCAATTAAATACTCAGGGCGGACTTCCATCAGGTGCACAACCTTTTCTTTCACCATCTCGCCGGATATTTCGGCCATTTTGACCGAGAACGTGCCGCCAAATCCGCAGCAGGTATCCTGTTCAGCAAAGGTCAACAGCTCCAGTCCACGCACATTTTTCAGCAGCGTAAGTGGTTCGTCCTTCACCCCCAGCTTACGGGCCAGGCTACAAGATGGGTGATACACCGCTCTCCCTTGCAAACTGGCACCTACATCGACTACCCCTAATTTATTAACAATAAAAGAGGTGAGATCCTGCATACGCGCGGCAACCTTTTCGGCTCGTGATGCCCATTCAGGTTCATCCGCCAGATACATCGGGTAACTTTTTACGGCATAGGTGCAGGAGCCAGCCGGTGAAATAATGGGATCATCGTTATCCTCCAGTGCGGCGATCAGATTTTTCATCCCTGGAATCGCTTCTTTGATATAACCACTATTGATCGCAGGCTGACCGCAGCATCCCTGTTTCTCCGGGAAATTTACGCGACAGCCGAGTTTTTCCAGTAGCAGCACGGAGTCTCGTGCCATTCTTGATTTCAGGGCGTCACCAATACAGGTGACAAAGAAATTGACATTCACAACTAATACTCCATTACTTCATGCCCATTTATGCCCGATGTTTCCCCCCCACCGGGGGATCAATCATCAATAAATATGGCGTTCTTTTTTAATTGGCTAGCAACATACCACCCCTCATTTGTATGACAAATGATGATCTTTCATCCAAACTTCAAATGCAATAACTAATTTTATTTCTTTCGGCATCGCTCACATTTTATAGGGAAATCGACGATCATTTTTGGCATAAGAAATCCATTTAAAAATGGCTACATCCCTTATACCTATTCAGAGCTACTTATTCAGGGGTTATTGAGATATACACTGATGGTGTACAAACAAAATCACCGACAATAATCACGTATCAAGTAATAGTCGGGGTTTTATTTAATTGAAGCAATTTAGTTTGCATTTTTATTTAAAAACTGAGCTAGAGTCCATCAGAAAAAAATATATAAAGCCCAAACCACCGTTGGAAATAGAAATAGTTGAAAGGCTCACAACTCCCGGAATGCGGATTATCTTTGCCCTGATTTCTGGCGGTTTTATTCAGGGTGCAAGCTGTCTGACCCTTTCCCGATATTCTCCCGGAGTACAACCAAACTCGCGGACAAACGCCTTGTGAAAAGATGATTCACTGGCATAGCCTACTGACTCAGCGATCACCACAACAGGGAGCATTTCCCGGGAAAACATCTGGGCCGCTATTTGTAGACGCAACTTTGTTAATACAGCCAGCGGCGTGGTTCCGGAAACATCACGGAAAAGCTGGGCAAAACTTGCCCGGGACATGTGAGCGATGCTGGCCAGCGATTCGACGGTCCAGGCGTGTCCTGGCATTTCCAGCATTTGCTGTATTACCGCACCAAGACGTGGATGCAGAAGCAAACTGAGAATGTTTTTCTCAGTATTAACCTGTGCAATCCACTCACGCACCGCGAGGGTAAAGAATGTAGCGCAGATCTGGCTACACAGTGCATCCACTCCCGGCATCGCCGATCTGGATTCCTGTTGTAAAAACGGGATCGCCTCCCTCAGCCAGTTATATTCCACGCTGTGGTTAACCGGTGCTAAAAACAGCGTTTCCGGCAAAGACGTTAAAAAATAACGCGCCGAATGTTGCAACCGAAGAGTGCCGCAGACAATACAGGTCGATTCATTATCGACATGACTCAGGCGATGAGCTGAATTTTGTGGTAGCAGGACCACATTTCCCGGGCGTAATGTAAAAATCTCTCCCGTCGGCATTTCCAGCTTCGCCGCTCCTTGCGTTAACGCATGCCAACGAATAACCGATAATTCCCCGGCACCATGTGGAAGCTGCCAGTCACTTCCTAACACGCAATTCTTATCGATCGTTCCTTGTGGAGCGTTAAGCATCAACAAACGGCTAAGGGCATCCATATCAGACTCCTGAGTGGTTTTTGATTACAAACACCAACAATCTTAGTAAATAACTAATCTAATACCATCAAATGGTTAATCATGATTTTTGTTTTGTGATTCTGATTAAGAAAAAGAAAATACCAGACGATAAGACAAAATATCAAGCGTTGTGAAGAAATGGTATTTGCTCTTTTGCGTCTATAGTCATGATGTCAAATGAACGCGTTTCGACAGGAAATCATCATGAATAAATATCAGGCAGTTATTATTGGTTTTGG
>ERZ1031779.178-NODE-178-length-15817-cov-10.054054_pt1 | contig 15817 bp, 15 predicted proteins | sample MGYA00518170_ERZ1031779 | MGnify/ENA primary metagenome ERZ1031779 (study PRJEB33719, sample SAMN04261241) | wastewater metagenome | biome: rural village; feature: human; material: feces | host: Homo sapiens | place: El Salvador | collected 2013-01-07 ... | reverse complement strand
CGTCTGCTACCCTCTGTCTGTGACTCGAAATTAATTCAGCAGACCCTAATTAATATTGATTGCAAATATAGGGCGTTTTGATGTGAGTTGTATGACTTATGACTTCTTTTTATCAAAGTTTAACAGTAAATACTGAAGTTTCGCATGTGGTTTATGTACGGGCTGAAGGGGGCATACTTGCGAAACTTTAGTGAAATAAAAAAAGTCCGTGGAAATTTATTTTTCCACGGACTTTCTTATTATATTGTTATTGAAACTTATGCCTTGAAACTATCCAAGTCTTCGGCCTGGAAGTTCTGGATGTATGCGGAATGACCGAGGACTTCTTCCTCTGCCATGCGGACATATACGTTGGCACTCTTCGCAAACAGCTCGGGAGACTTGGTGGCGTCGTCGAGGATGAGGAGAGACATCACGATGTCGCCAGTCATGTTGTAGAGACGGCGGGCCAGGAAGTCGTGAACTGCCTGATCGTTGGCTTCCTTCACCTTGTTGATGGCTGCCTCGTAGAGGTCTGCCAACTTGGCTACACGGGCCTTCAATGCCTTCAGATCGTCACTGACCTCGCTCTCCAACATCTCCTTGATGATGTTGAGGTAGGTGCCGTTGGTGATGTAACGGATGGCTGCTACTACCTGCAACTGGGTGGTACCCTCGTAGATAGAGAAGATGCGGGCATCACGGAACAGGCGCTGACACTTGTACTCCATGATGAAACCGGAACCTCCGTGGATGCTGATGGCATCGTAGGCGTTCTGGTTGGCATACTCTGAGTTCATACCCTTAGCCAATGGGGTGAAGGCATCAGCCAAGCGGGTGTATTTCTTCATCTCCTGACGCTCCTCGGGAGTGAGCTTGCTGTCGCGGGCGATGTCTTCCAATGCCTTGTAGATGTCGACATAGCGGGCGCAGCAGTAGAGGAGTGAACGGCCTGCATCCAACTTGGCCTTCATTCTTGAAAGCATGTCGTAAACGGCTGGGAAGTTGATGATCTTCTCGCCAAACTGAGCACGCTCCTTGGCATAGGCCAAGCCCTCGTTGTAAGCTTCCTGCTCTACACCTACACTCTGTGCGGCGATACCTAAGCGGGCACCGTTCATCAAAGCCATCACGTACTTGATCAGACCGAGACGGGTGTTGCCGCAAAGTTCAGCCTTGGCATTCTTGTAAACCAACTCGCAGGTTGGTGAACCGTGAATACCCAACTTGTGCTCGATGTGACGAACGGTTACGCCACCATCACGCTTGTCGTAGATGAACATAGAAAGACCACGACCGTCCTTGGTGCCTTCCTCTGAACGAGCCAGAACCAAGTGGATGTCTGAGTCACCATTGGTGATGAAACGCTTCACACCGTTCAGACGCCATGTGCCGTCCTCATCCTGTGTGGCCTTCAGCATCACGCGCTGCAAGTCAGAACCTGCATCAGGCTCAGTCAAGTCCATACTCATGGTCTCGCCTGCGCAGATGCGAGGAATGTACTTCTGGCGTTGCTCCTCAGAACCGAACTCATAGAGTGTATCGATACAGCTCTGGAGAGACCAGATGTTCTGGAAACCGGCATCGGCAGCAGCAATGATTTCAGAAGCCATAGAGAAGATGGCGTTAGGCAGGTTCAAGCCGCCGTAACGACGAGGCATTGACAAGCCCCAGAGGCCAGCCTTGCGGGTAGCATCGAGGTTCTCGAATGTCTTGCTGGCATAAATCATGCGGCCGTTCTCCAGGTGTGGACCTTCGAGGTCAACATCCTCAGAGTTTGGTTCGATGATGTTAGCAGCTACATCGCCGGTAATATCCAGCAATCGCTTGTAGTTCTCGATGGCATCCTCATAGTTGACAGGAGCATCTTCAAACTGGTCTTTTTCTGCGTAGTTGCGCTCCTTCAAGTCAACAACACGCTTCATCAATGGGTGATTGAGATGAAATTCAATCTCAGGGTGATCACTATAGTAATTAGCCATTTTGCTTTTCTTATTTAAATAAATGTGTAAATGGTGCTACTTGCAGCTTACTTTGAATTCTGCTTGTAGTACTTGATGAGCTTGGGGACGACGTCTTCGACATTGCCGTTGATGACGTAGTCGGCAATCTTGTTGATGGGGGCATCAGGATCGTTGTTTACGGAGATGATGATGCCTGAATCCTGCATACCGGCGATGTGCTGGATCTGACCGGAGATGCCGCAGGCAATATAAACCTTAGGATGAACGGTGACACCGGTCTGACCAATCTGATGGTCGTGGTCTACCCAACCTGCATCAACAGCTGCACGGGAAGCACCTACCTCGCCATGGAGGAGATGAGCCAACTCGAAGAGCTGGTCGAAGCCTTCCTTGCTTCCTACACCATAACCGCCGGCTACAACGATAGCAGAACCCTTCAGGTTGTGCTTGGCAGCCTCTACATGGTGGTCGAGTACCTTTACGACGAAGTCCTCGGCAGGTACATATTTGCTTACCTCTGGGTAAACAACTTCCTTCTTGCACTCACCCTCGTAGATGTTCTTCTGCATCACACCTGAGCGTACGGTCGCCATCTGTGGACGATGCTCTGGGTTGACGATGGTTGCCACGATGTTGCCACCGAAGGCTGGACGAATCTGATAGAGCAAACCATCGTAGTGCTTGCCGCTCTTCTTGTCGTCATATTCGCCAATCTCGAGCTCGGTACAGTCGGCTGTCAAACCGCTGGTCAGAGAAGAAGAGACACGAGGACCGAGGTCACGACCGATAACGGTGGCACCCATCAGGGCAATCTGTGGATTCTCCTCCTTGAAGAGGTTGACGAGGATGTCGGTATGAGGAGCTGAGGTGTATGGGAACAATCCCTCGGCATCGAAAACAAATAACTTATCTACACCATAGGGCAGGATCTGGTCTTCCACCTTTCCCTTGATGCCTGTGCCAGCCACAATGGCATGGAGCTCCACGCCCTGCTGGTTGGCGAGCTTACGACCCTTGGTAAGCAATTCTTGAGATACTTCGGCTACGGTTGTGCCTTCTACCTCGCAATATACAAATACGTTGTTCATAAATTTTTGCAAAATTATCCGATAATACTTTCGTTCAACAATTCCTTCATCAAGTTGTCGATGTCCTCATCGCTGCTTGTCAAGGTCTTGCTCTCCTTAGCCTGGAACACGATGTTCTTTACTGCCTTCACCTTGGTTGGTGAACCGCTCAGACCACACTGTGAAGGATCGCCGTCAACATCGGCTACGCTCCACTGGTTGAGAGTGAGGTAAGGACGCTCCTCATAGAGGTTGGTCCAAGGCTCATCTCCCTTGCGCTCCATAGGGCAAGATGCGTATTTGTATTTCATTACGAGCTTCACGTTGCATGGGCGACATGGAGCTGCACTGCCGTTTACGGTTATCACGAGTGGCAATGGGGCCTCTACGGTCTCGACACCTCCATCGATGAGGCGACGGACTGTTGCCTTGCCGTCTTCCACCTTCAGAATCTCCTCGGCATAGGTGACCTGGTTCAAGCCCAACTTCTGAGCTACCTGTGGACCTACCTGTGCGGTATCACCATCGATAGCCTGGCGACCACCGATCACGATGTCGACATCGCCTATCTTCTTGATGGCAGTGGCAAGGGCATAGGATGTGGCCAATGTGTCGGCACCGGCGAAGAGGCGGTCGGTAAGCAGCCAACCTGTATCTGCACCACGGTAAAGCCCCTGGCGAATTACCTCACCGGCACGTGGAGGACCCATTGTAAGAATACCAACTGTGGAACCTGGATTCTGCTCTTTCAATCGAAGAGCCTGCTCCAATGCGTTCAAATCTTCAGGATTGAAGATGGCGGGAAGGGCTGCGCGGTTGACTGTGCCTTCGGCTGTCATCGCATCCTTACCCACATTTCTTGTGTCTGGTACTTGCTTGGCAAGTACTACAATTTTTAAACTCATATTAATAAAATGGTTATTGTTATTATTTCTAAGTTTGTTAGTGTTTCGTAAGGAACACAGCCGCAAAAGTAGCATTTTTTTGTGTATTACACAAATAAATCGGCAATTTTTTGGAAAAGAAGGGGATTAGAGGGAAGTTAAGAGGAGTTAGCACGCCCTGAACCAACGGTCACCGGCCGAAGGAAATTGAAAATCGCTGGCCGAAGGGTAAAGCAAAGGTAAAGGGCAAAAGCTTTAAGTTTTGTTACAACGATATTACAGTCTGTGGGTTGTGAGCCTATTTCATTATTGTCATTGTTTTGTAACGTCAGTGTCGTATGAAAGTAACTTTTTTTATATAACTTTGCAGCCGAAAAATCAGCAAATAAAACTCAACTTTCGTACATACGAAACTTCAAATAAAATAATATAATGAATAAGAAAACGACCACCATGCTGTTGCTGCTCTCGCTACTTGCGATGACAGCCCAAGCACAGAAGGATGACAATGGCGAAGAAGTGAAAGTAGACAGAATGCCTAAAATTCACGGCACCATCCGCTCGAAGTATGAATACCAAACCGAAGAGGGAGAGGGGCGCTTTGAGGTGCGCACAGCCCGTGTCAGTGTGTCGGGCAATGTGACCAAGGAGGTGAGCTACAAGGCAGAGATTGACCTCTGCGATGAGGGAAAGATCAAGATGCTTGATGCCTACACACGCATCAAGCCCTGGAGTACCCTGCAGTTTACCATCGGTCAGGAGCGAGTTCCCTTTACCATTGACGCTCACCGTTCTCCCCATCAGCAGTATTTTGCCAACCGCTCGTTTATCGCCAAGCAGGTGGGTAACGTGCGTGACGTGGGTGCCGAGGTGGGTTATACATGGAATGTCGGTTTCCCTATCGTGGTGAATGCCGGTGTGTTCAACGGCTCTGGTCTTACCAATCAGAAGGACTACTGGACCAAGGGTGTCAACTATTCTGCCAAGGCACAGTTCCTCTTTCCTAATGTCAACCTGGTGCTGAGTACTCAGAAGATCAAGCCTTCTGACGTGACTGTGAATATGTATGATGCTGGTCTTACCTTCCACTATGGTGGTTTCATCGCCGAGGTGGAGTATCTCTACAAGCATTATTCTCATAACGCCTTCCACGATGTGCATGCCTTCGATGGTTTTGCCTGCTATGACATCCCTGTTCGCACACGACTGATCAAGAAGGTTTCGCCCTTGGTGCGTTATGATTTCATGAGCGATCACAGCGACGGCTCCCGTTACAATGCGACAGACGATGATTTGGGCGAGTTGATCATCAACGACTATAAGCGCCATCGTGTCACCGGCGGTGTTACGTTGAGTCTGTCGAAACCATTTATCTCCGATATCCGCATCAACTATGAGAAGTATATCTATCGTGAGGGTGGTATTGCCAAACCTTCGGAGAAAGACAAGATCGTTGTAGAGTTTATGACTCGTTTTTAGTGAATATGTGTTTTTCTGGTTAATACGAAAATGTGCGTGTGCTTGTCCGTTGATGGTTGAGCACACGTTTTTTTATTCGGGTAAGTGATGCTTTTTGAAAGGAAATATTTGGGAGATAGAAAAGAATATAGTACTTTTGTTGAGGGAAAGTTTGGGGCGTGATAACTTCCCTTAACTTCTCTAACTTCTTGAAAAAAACTTCTTGAGTAAAAAATTACGAAAATGAAAGAAAACAACAAGATAGCGGGTTCTGTCAAGGCCATAGTCTTTGATGCTGACGATACGCTGTGGGCATTGCAGAACTATTTTGAAGACGTAGAGGACGAATACTGTGACTTGCTTTCAGACTATGGAAGCAAGGAGGAGATATCTGCTTCGCTCTTCGAGACAGAGAGCGGTAATATGGAAGACCTGGGATATGGTGTGAAAGCCTTTACCATCTCGCTGGTGGAGAATGCCGTGAAGGTGAGTCAGGGCGAGGTGCCTGCCAAGCTGATAGGGCGAATCGTGGAGCTGGGCAAGACCTTGCTGAGGCTCGATGCCCGTCCTTTGGAGGGCGTGGAGGAGACGTTGGCAAGGCTCAGACAGACGCGTCATTACAAGCTTGCGGTATTCACCAAGGGTGAGTTGCAAGACCAGGAGAACAAACTGTGGCGTTCGGGATTGCAACGTTACTTTGACGTGGTGAGCATCGTGAGCGACAAGACGCCCGAGGCTTATCGAAGACTCTGCCGTGAGTTGGAGGTAAAGCCCGAAGAGTTGGTCATGGTGGGCAACAGTTTCAAGAGCGACATTGTGCCTGCGTTGAAGATAGGTGCCTCGGCTGTTCATATACCTTTCCATACAACATGGGCGCATGAAAAAACGGAGGAGTTCGCTCACGAACGCCTCCGTCGTATTTCCCGTTTCGAGGAAATCATGGATATCTTGTAAGAAGTTTTTAGTCTCGGTGAATCACGGTGCCATTGGCCTGATGGGTGGCGAGAACCAGCACCTCGGCTATTTGAACATGCTCGGGAGCGCAGGCGGCATAGAATGCCACGTCGGCAATGTCATCGCCAGTCAATGGCTCTATGCCACGGTAAACATTGTCGGCACGCTGGGTGTCGCCATGGAAACGGATGTTGGAGAAATTGGTCTCCACCAGTCCCGGCTTGATGTTGGTAACGCGAACGCGGGTATGAGCCACGTCGATGCGCAGACCATCGGTGATGGCTTTTACTGCACTCTTGGTGGCACAGTACACATTTCCGCCCGCATAGGCAGCATCGCCAGCCACACTTCCGATGTTGATGACATGACCACGATTGCGTTCCACCATGCCGGGAACGATGAGTCGGGTCATGGTGAGCAGACCTTTAATGTTGGTATCTATCATCTGGTCCCAGTCGTCGAAGTCGCCTTCGTACTCTGGTTCCAGGCCTCGTGCCAGTCCTGCATTATTGATCAGGACATCGATGTTGCGCCATGTCTCAGGAATATAGTCAACAGCCTTGCGAGCTGCTTCTCTGTTGCGCACGTCGAAAGCCAGTGCCAGCACTTGGATACCTTCCTCTTCGAGTTCCTGTTTCAGAATTTCCAATTTGCCTGTGTTGCGGCCTGTGATGATGAGGTTGTAGCCTCCTTGTGCGAATCTTCGGGCGCATCCTTCGCCAATACCGCTTGTGGCGCCTGTGATAAGAGCTATTTTTCTTGCCATGATTATTATGTTTTTAGTTTAATGTTTTTAATTACAATATCAGGATTCTCACTTCGGCATTGCCCATTTTCTCAATCTCGTTCATCGGCCGGCGGAAGTAAACACTCTGCAGGGCTTTGTTGATGATGCCATGACCAACGGCAAGAATAGTCTTGCCGGGATAGGTGACGCGAAGCCAGGTGATGAAGTTCTGAGCCCTCGACTTCATGCTTTCTATCGACTCGATATCGTCGGGCCAGTCTTTGGGGTCTTGGGGCAGGGAAGGGATAAACTTGCCAGTGAAACTTCCCCAGTCGCGTTCGCGCAGCAGAGGAGTGGTAATCACCTCGGCATGATGGGGACGGGCTATGATCTCGCAAGTCTGAATGCTGCGCTTCAGGTCGCTCGATACGAATACGTCGATGGGATGGTCGGCCATGCGGGCTGCCACTTCTTCAGCCTGGGCAATACCTTTGTCATTGAGTTCGCCTGGTGTCTGTCCCTGCATGATGTGGGCTGCATTGTCGACAGTCTCGCCGTGACGAACCAAGTATAATGTTGTTGTCATGTAGATATCTATAGTTTTTGCTTACAAAAGTACTAAAAAAAATAGATTTACCTATCTATTAAACTGTTTTTTCCTTCGTTTTTCCGAAAAAAGTAGTAACTTTGCATCATTATATAGATAAATAAGGTAGTGATTGTAGTCGATAAGTCGAAAGCATTACCAAAAATAACAGTCAGAATGATGCATAGATACAAAACTCTCATACTCCTCGTCTTTGCCGTTGTCCTGCTTGCCGCCTGCAAGAAAGGACCACGCCCTAATATCAACCTGCCCATCAGTACGGCGAAGCCTGCCAAGGGCGACCATGCCATCTACGGACTTGCCTGCATGGGATGTACCGACAGTGTGGTGGTGCTCTTGCCCAACAGCGGCGGAGACCCTGTGCGCTACAATATATTGGAGGCTACCCGACAGCATCAGGTGTTTGGCGATATAGAGATAGGCGACTGGATATGTGTGTTGCCGGTAGAGGGAGAGAAGAACCGTGCCAGAATGGTGGTGGATCTCGACAAGCTGAAGGCTACATGGACCTATCAGGTGATGCCCCATCTGCGTGACCTGAGTCATCTGTCACGCCGTCAGCAGGCACGCATCCTTGCCAATATGCCCGACAGCATCGTGGAAAACTATATGGTGCCACGCGAATATGGTTTCACACTCAAGCGGATGGGCGAGGCCCGATCGGTGGGCTTTGTCATGCAGAACAGTTCGGTGGAGGATGACAGTCCGGTGGAATATCCCGAAGTGCCACAGTATACAGAGTGGCATGCCTACAATGGCAAGCTGCTGCTTGTGAGGGGACGTTTCGAGATGCAGGGAGTCGTGTTCAACGAGAAGACTTCCATAGACACCCTCTCATTCGTCTATATGAAGAAAGACTCGCTGGTGCTCAGCGACTCGCAAGGCAAGACATACACTTATCACCGCAAGGCCAATGCCCATGATGTGAATGCCGCAGCACGTGCCGCAGCACAGAAGCAGGCCAACAGAATGAAACAGGAACTGAAATAAAATGATAGACAAACCGACCATAGCCCGAATCATGGACGCCACCAACATCGTTGACGTGGTGTCGGAGTTCGTGTCGCTCAAAAAACGCGGCGTGAACTATATCGGTTTGTGCCCTTTCCATAATGATTCGCATCCTTCCTTCTCTGTCTCGCCCGCACGCGGCATCTGCCATTGTTTCACCTGTGGAAAGGGAGGCAACGCCATCAACTTCCTGATGGAGCTGGAACAGATGACCTATCCCGATGCGCTGCGCTGGTTGGCCAACAAATATCACATCGAGATCAAGGAGCGGGAACTGACAAGCGAGGAGAAGGAGAAGGAGAGCGAGCGGGAGTCGATGTTCATCGTCAACGAATGGGCATCGAAATACTTCGAGGACATCCTGCAGAACGATGTGGACGGACGAGCCATCGGTATGCAGTACTTCCGCAGCCGTGGATTCCGTGATGACATCATCCGCAAGTTCAGGCTGGGGTTTGATCCCAACAGCAGGACGGCCTTGTATGACGAGGCTATCAAGAAAGGCTATAACCCCAAGTATCTGGTGGCAACGGGCCTCTGCTTCAAGGTGGACAAGGACGAGGCATCCAACAAGAGCGGAGAGGATAAGTATCTCGACCGATTCTCGGGACGAGCCATCTTCCCCTGGTTCAGCGTGAGCGGCAAGGTGGTGGCTTTCGGAGGTCGTGTGCTCGACAGCCGTACGAAAGGTGTCAACCAGAAGTATGTCAACTCGCCCGACAGCGATATCTATCATAAAGAACGGGAGCTCTATGGACTCTATCAGGCCAAGAAAGCCATTGCCAAGGAAAACTGTGTGTACATGGTGGAGGGCTACACCGACGTCATCTCCATGCACCAATGCGGTATAGAGAATGTGGTGGCCAACTCGGGAACGGCACTCAGTGTGCACCAGATAAGGCTCCTGCACCGTTTCACCAACAATATCGTGTTGCTCTATGATGGCGATGCGGCAGGTGTGCATGCTGCCCTGAGAGGTACCGACATGCTCCTGGAGGAAGAGATGAACGTGAAGGTGCTCCTGCTGCCCGACGGCAATGACCCCGACAGTTTTGCACGCAGTCATACGGCGAGCGACTTCAGAAAGTATATCGAGGAAAACCAGACAGACTTCATACAATTCAAGACCCATCTGATGCTCAAGGGCGTTACCGACCCAGTGAAGCGAAGCGAGGCCATCAACTCGATCGTGGAGAGCATCTCGAAGATAAAAAACCAGATAACGCGTGCCTCCTACATCACCGACTGCTCGCACCGACTGGGCGTGAGCGAGGCCATCATCGTGAATGCGCTCAACAACTTTGTGCGCAACGGTCTCAGCGAACAGGTGAAGGAAGAAAGACGGGCGGCAGGTCTGCGCGACCAGGTGGTGCAGCAGGCGGCGCAGACGGGACAGCAGATGGGAGGAACGACTCCCGAGGCTAAACTGCGCGAGGTGGAAGACCTCATCATACAGATCGTGATTCATCATGGCGAGGAACTCATCACCGTGAAAGACTCTGAGCAGCAGGATGTGGAGTTGCCCGTGGCACAATACATCATGCTCGATATGCAGGGCGACGGTTTCGAGTTTCACAACCCTATATATAATAAGGTGTTGCACGAGGCTGTGGAACATATAGGTGACGAGGACTTCAAGGCAGAGACCTACTTTGCCAATCATCCCGACCCTGCCGTGAGTCGGCTGGCGGGCATGATGACGGGCGAACAGGAGGTGTCGACAGCCAGCCTGCAACTCAAGTTGAACCCCGAAAAGCTCAGGCAGATGGTGTTTAAGGACATGCTGAGTTTCCGTACTCATTACATCGCCCAGCGCCTGGTAGAGGTGAGACAGCAGTTCGTGCAGAACCCCAACAACATGGAACTGATTGCAGAGTTCACCAAGTTGAAGCAGATGAACAGTCTGCTGGCGGCACAAGCCAACTTCATCTTTAACTAACGATGATGTGAAGTGCAGAAAGGGAAGTTGACTTCTATAACTTCCGTACATGTGAAACTTCAATGATATGATATATTTCCACTGGATATATTTATTAGTATATGCGCTGCTTACCATCCCCACCGTCGTGGCGGTACTGATGGACAATAAACAGCCGGCGAAGACCATAGCCTGGATTATGGTGCTGCTCTTTATGCCCTTTCTCGGCATCGTGCTCTATGTGTTCTTCGGGCAGGACATCCGTAAGCAGCGACTCATCAGCAACCGTTCCATGGACCAGCTCACCAAGCGCTCGATGCTGGAGTTTGCTGAGCAGGAGAACCTGCATCTGCCTGCTGACAGCCAGCCCCTGATGAGACTCTTTGCCAACCAGAACTGGGCGCTCCCTTTCAAAGACAATCAGGTGGAGATTTATACCGATGGCTATGGTTTCGTGTTCAGTCTGCTGCAAGCCATCGGCAGGGCGGAGAAGCACATCCATATAGATACCTATATCATAGAGGACGACCCCTTGGGAAATCTGATAGCCGATGCTTTGACAGACAAGGCCAGGCAGGGTGTGGAGGTACGTCTGATATATGATGATGTGGGCTGTTGGCGCGTCAGCGATTCCTTCTTTGAGCGTATGCGCGATGCCGGAATAGATGTTCATGCCTTTATGCCGGTACGGTTTCCTGCCTTTACCAGCAAGGTGAACTATCGCAACCACCGCAAGTTGTGTGTGGTAGACGGCAAGGTGGGATTCATAGGAGGTATGAATTTGGCCCTTCGCTATGTGAAGGGAAGAGGCGGAAGAGTCTGGCGCGACACACATCTGCGCATAGAGGGAGGTGGTGTTTATGCCATACAGCGAGCATTCTTAGTAGACTGGTATTTCGTAGACCGCACGCTCATCACCGACCGTCGTTATTATCCACCTGTCGATGCGGCTATCCGCAACAACTGTCTGGTGCAGGTGGTGACCAGCAGTCCTATCAGTCCGTGGCCCGACATCATGCAGGGCTATGTGCGCATCCTGTTGCAGGCGCAGCACTATGTGTATCTCGAAACCCCTTATTTCCTGCCTACCGAACCCGTGCTCTTTGCCATGCGAACGGCGGCTTTGGCTGGTGTGGACGTCAGACTCATGGTGCCACGTCACAGCGATGCACGGCTGGTGGAGTGGGCTTCGCGGTCATACATGATGGAAGCCATAGAGGCAGGAGTGAAAGTGTACTTGTATGAGGCGGGATTCAACCACAGCAAGTTGTTGGTGAGCGATGACAAGATATGCTCGTGTGGAAGTACGAATGTCGACTTCCGCAGTTTTGAGAACAACTTTGAGGCCAATGCCTTCTTCTTCGACACAGACATGGCCTTGCGAATCAAGAACATTTTTCTGGAAGATGAGGCGCACTGTCAGTTGACCGATGATGTGACTTATTACATCAAGCGTCCTTTCCTGAAGCGCCTCTTCGAGTCGACAGTAAGGCTCTTGTCACCACTGCTTTAGATGATTATCTGAAGATAGAGAAGTTGACACTGCCATAGCTTCTGTGTTCCTGGAAGCGGGGATGGTCGGAGAAGTCGTAGTTCTTGCCATGCTCGAAGACGAAGATGCCTCCCTCGTTGAGCAGGTCGCCTTCGAGGATGAGCCGGGGTATCTCGGGCAGTTCCTTGAGAGCATAAGGAGGGTCGGCGAAGATGAAGTCGAACTTCTGATGACAGCTCTTCAGGAAGCGGAACACATCGCCACGGATGAGCAGGTCGCTCTCATCGCCCAACTTCTTGAAGCACTGGCGTATGAAGTTGGCATGGTCTCTGTCGGCCTCGACGCTTACCACCCGGCTACAGCCTCGTGAAACCAGTTCGAGCGAAATGCTGCCTGTGCCTGCGAAGAGGTCGAGGGCGACAGCATCCTCGAAGTCGATGTATCCTTGCAGTACATTGAAGATATTCTCTTTGGCAAAATCGGTGGTAGGACGTGCCTTGAAGGTACGTGGAATATCAAAATGTCTTCCTTTATATTGTCCTGTTATGATGCGCATTCTTTTGTTGAGTGTGATGTTTGTTGATGTATGGTTTGAGTGAGGCCATCCCTCAGGGGAGGGCTTTCCTACTTGCTGAGGTAGAGCGCCTGCAGATCGAAAGGTATGTTCTTGATTTCGGTAAGCGGTGCCCGGTTGAATTCGGCAGCAGGGTTGAGAAGGTAAGTCTTCTGAATGTAGAGCTTGGTGTTGTGGATGAACCAGTCCTTGTCCGGCACATCGCCCACAACGTGCAGCTCGTCTTTCTTCTGGTCCATGCCGAGCAGTTTCCATACATATAGGATGAAGTAGATGGCATCCTTGGCATGTGTGGTGGCATAGGAGTTGAAGAACTTGAAGCGGTTCTTGTCGAAGCAGAAGATGTCGAGTTTGCCGTCGTGGAAATAGGCGAACAGCTTCTTCTGTATACCCACGAAGCTGCGCTGGTGCAGATGGTTCCATACGGGTTGCAGCACAGGAGTGAAGCGCACGTCGGCAAAGTTGTCCTCCATCACCGTTCTCAAGTCTTTGTTGAGAGGGAAGAGCGCCACGGCGTTGAGCTGAGGCTGTACTCTGTGCATGATGATGTCGCTCTCGTGCTCCTCGAAGCTGTACTGATAGAAAGTATCTTTCTGTTTCTCGTCGAACTCGTCGACAGGGACGAGCAAGACAGGAGTGTCGATGAAGAGGCGTGCCTTTCTGTAACCACGCAACAGCAGTTCGCTTTCCTTGAAAGCCTGTCTTAGGTTGGCTGCCATTGATACGCCACTCTTCATGGCATAGGGCTCGTATGTCACTTGGCGTTCGCCTTCTGCTACCGAGAAGCTGAGGCTGTTCTTGCCGGCACGGATGGTGAGCCGTGTCTGCAGAAGTTTCGTTGTGTTGTTGTTACCAGTTGCCTGCATTGTCGTTGTTTGTTGTGATGTCTCCAATTTTTAGTCCTGGGAACCTTCCTTCCATGTTGGCATTGTCGGTTTCCTGCTGTATGGCATCTTCGTTGAGGCCATCCAAGTATTCCTCGTAGGTGGCTCCACATTCCATAAGCGGTATCTGTTTGCCGTTCTTGGTCACGATGGTGGTTGCCGAGAGCGAGAATCTCTTGTTGTCAGAGAAGGGAATGTACTGCATTTCCCTGTCGAGCCATTTCCCCTTGATAAGCGTGGCGAAGTCGCCGGTGTAGGTTCCGTGCCGCCTCTTGTAGTTCTCCTCGGCAGTTCTTATCTTCATGAGCCTTTGCTTGACGGCCGTCTCCCTTTGTTCCTTTTCCTTCTGGAAGTGGATGGGTTGCCATACACTCAGCAGGCAGAGCGTCAAAACCACGAGCACACAGGCTGCCAGGATAGAATTGTTGCTTATTTTCTTTCTCATTTCAAAAAGTATTGTTACTTTTGCATGGTGCAAAGATACAATTTTTTTTTGAGTTATGGTCATCGAATCCCTAAAATATAAGATATTGCAACAGTTTGGCTTTGCTCCTACGCAGGAGCAAGGGCAGGCACTCGATACTTTTGTCAGTTTTCTGACCGATCGCGACCCTCAGTCAGTGATGATATTGCGAGGCAGTGCCGGTACGGGAAAGACCTCGCTTTCGGGAGCCATCGTGCGTACCCTGCTGCAGATACGCCAGAAGGTGATGCTCCTTGCCCCTACGGGCAGGGCTGCCAAGGTGTTCTCGCTGGGCAGCGGGGCTCCTGCCTATACCATCCATCGCCGCATCTACAGAGAGAAGGCTTTTGCCGGTGTTGACGGTCAGTTCAGTCTGAACGACAATCTTTACACCGACACGCTCTTCATGGTGGACGAGGCTTCGATGATAGCCAATATGGGGCTGGGGGGAACAACTTTCGGCAGTGGATGTCTGCTCGACGACCTGGTGAAGTTTGTGTATCAGGGACATAACGACCGCCTGTTGCTCATAGGCGACAAGGCACAGTTGCCCCCTGTGGGCGAGGAGGAGTCGCCTGCCCTCAGCGCATCGGTGATGGAGGGATATGGTCTGAAGGTTTACGAGTGCGACCTCAATGAGGTGTTGCGACAGAGTCAGTCATCGGGCATCCTCTATAATGCCACCCTCATCAGACAGATGATAACCCATGATGCTGTGACAGGACTTCCGCTGATACGCTTCAAGGGCTTTGCCGATATCGTGATGATGCCGGGAGCAGAGCTGGTGGAGAGTCTTGGCGACAGTTATCATCATGTGGGGATGGACGAGACGATGGTCATCACCCGAAGCAACAAGCGCGCCAATATATATAATAATGGTATCAGGAACATGGTGCTCGACCGTGAGGAGGAACTCTCGTCGGGCGATATGCTCATGATCGTGAAGAACAACTACTTCTGGACGGAGAAGGAGAAGAAGGAGAGCGGGGAGGGAAGTGCCGGCGCTGTTCCTGCCTTTCTTGCCAATGGCGACAGGGCTAAGGTGTTGAGGGGGAGCAACTATATCGAGCTGTATGGGTTCCGCTTTGCCACATTGCTGCTGCAGTTTCCCGACTATGATGATTACGAGATGCAGGTGACGGGTATGCTCGACACCTTGCAGAGCGAGGCGCCAGCCCTTACCCACGAGCAGCAGGAGGAGCTCTTCAGGCAAGTGGAGGAAGACTATCAGCACTTCGTGCCATTGAAGGCCGACCGCATGAAGTCTATTCGCCAGGATGCTTATTTCAATGCCCTGCAAATCAAGTATGCCTATGCCGTGACCTGCCATAAGGCACAGGGCGGACAATGGGCGCATGTATATGTGGACCAGGGATATATGACAGACGATATGCTTACTCCCGACTATATTCACTGGCTCTATACAGCCTTCACGCGTGCCACCGACAAGCTGTTTCTGGTCAACTGGCCCAAGGAGCAAACCTGCGAACCAACAGACCTGTAGGCGAATAAAGTAGATTTTCGGGCTTAAAAACTTGATTATTTGCATAAAAAGTCGTACTTTTGCAGCATTATAGATATGTACTGTGTTTTTTTAAAACCGAAACTTAAATAAAAGAAATAAATGGAACAGAAGAAAGTAGCCCTTATCACGGGTATCACAGGCCAGGACGGTTCTTACCTGGCAGAGTTGTTGTTGGAGAAAGGTTATGATGTTCATGGCACGATCCGCCGTTCGTCAGTCGACTATCGTGAGCGTATCGCCCACTTGGAAGGCAAGCCCAACTTCCATCTTCACTATGCCGATCTCGGCGACTCTATGAGTATCATCCAGG
>ERZ1031779.174-NODE-174-length-15891-cov-5.890376_pt1 | contig 15891 bp, 15 predicted proteins | sample MGYA00518170_ERZ1031779 | MGnify/ENA primary metagenome ERZ1031779 (study PRJEB33719, sample SAMN04261241) | wastewater metagenome | biome: rural village; feature: human; material: feces | host: Homo sapiens | place: El Salvador | collected 2013-01-07 ... | reverse complement strand
TGCCATAAATGTTATCGGACAGTGGCTGGCGCAGGATGATTTCTCCGGTGAGGTGCCGTATCAGGCCGATTGCGTGATCCTTGCAGGCAATGCGGTTATGCCGACTATCGACGCGGCATGTAAGATTGCTCGCGATCAGCAAATTCCTTTACTGATTAGTGGTGGTATCGGTCACTCGACAACTTTTTTGTATAGCGCCATCGCACAGCATCCGCACTACAACACTATCCGCACCACTGGCAGAGCAGAAGCGACCATCCTGGCGGATATCGCTCATCAGTTCTGGCACATTCCGCATGAAAAAATCTGGATTGAAGACCAGTCAACAAACTGCGGTGAAAACGCACGCTTTAGCATCGCGCTATTGAAACAGGCCGTAGAACGAGTTCATACGGCTATCGTTGTTCAGGACCCCACCATGCAGCGGCGCACGATGGCGACGTTCCGCCGTATGACTGGGGACAATCCCGATGCACCACGCTGGTTAAGTTATCCCGGATTCGTTCCTCAGTTAGGAAATAACGCAGACAGTGTAATCTTTATTAATCAGTTACAAGGATTATGGCCGGTTGAGCGTTATCTCTCACTACTCACTGGCGAGCTGCCGCGTTTACGCGATGATAGCGATGGCTACGGTCCCCGCGGGCGAGATTTTATCGTTCACGTTGATTTTCCGGCAGAAGTCATCCATGCATGGCAAACGCTGAAACATGATGCGGTGCTCATCGAGGCGATGGAAAGTCGCTCGTTACGTTAAAAATTGCCCGTTTGTGAACCACTTGTTTGCAAACGGGCATGACTCCTGACTTTTATTTCTGCCTTTTATTCCTTTTACACTTGTTTTTATGAAGCCCTTCACAGAATTGTCCTTTCACGATGCCGTCTCTCTGATGATTGATGTTAATTAACAATGCATTCACAGAAAACAAACATATAAATCACAGGAGTCGCCCATGTCAGTACCCGTTCAACATCCTATGTATATCGATGGACAGTTTGTTACCTGGCGTGGAGACGCATGGATTGATGTGGTAAACCCTGCTACAGAGGCTGTCATTTCCCGCATACCCGATGGTCAGGCCGAGGATGCCCGTAAGGCAATCGATGCAGCAGAACGTGCACAACCAGAATGGGAAGCGTTGCCTGCTATTGAACGCGCCAGTTGGTTGCGCAAAATCTCCGCCGGGATCCGCGAACGCGCCAGTGAAATCAGTGCGCTGATTGTTGAAGAAGGGGGCAAGATCCAGCAGCTGGCTGAAGTCGAAGTGGCTTTTACTGCCGACTATATCGATTACATGGCGGAGTGGGCACGGCGTTACGAGGGCGAGATTATTCAAAGCGATCGTCCAGGAGAAAATATTCTTTTGTTTAAACGTGCGCTTGGTGTGACTACCGGCATTCTGCCGTGGAACTTCCCGTTCTTCCTCATTGCCCGCAAAATGGCTCCCGCTCTTTTGACCGGTAATACCATCGTCATTAAACCTAGTGAATTTACGCCAACCAATGCGATTGCATTCGCCAAAATCGTCGATGAAATAGGCCTTCCGCGCGGCGTGTTTAACCTTGTACTGGGGCGTGGTGAAACCGTTGGGCAAGAACTGGCGGGTAACCCAAAGGTCGCAATGGTCAGTATGACAGGCAGCGTCTCTGCAGGTGAGAAGATCATGGCGACTGCGGCGAAAAACATCACCAAAGTGTGTCTGGAATTGGGGGGTAAAGCACCAGCTATCGTAATGGACGATGCCGATCTTGAACTGGCAGTCAAAGCCATCGTTGATTCACGCGTCATTAATAGTGGGCAAGTGTGTAACTGTGCAGAACGTATTTATGTACAGAAAGGCATTTATGATCAGTTCGTCAATCGGCTGGGTGAAGCGATGCAGGCGGTTCAATTTGGTAACCCCGCTGAACGCAACGACATTGCGATGGGGCCGTTGATTAACGCCGCGGCGCTGGAAAGGGTTGAGCAAAAAGTGGCGCGCGCAGTAGAAGAAGGGGCGAGAGTGGCGTTGGGTGGCAAAGCGGTAGAGGGGAAAGGATATTATTATCCGCCGACATTGCTGCTGGATGTTCGCCAGGAAATGTCGATTATGCATGAGGAAACCTTTGGCCCGGTTCTGCCGGTGGTCGCATTTGACACGCTGGAAGAGGCTATCTCAATGGCTAATGACAGTGATTACGGCCTGACCTCATCAATCTATACCCAAAATCTGAACGTCGCGATGAAAGCCATTAAAGGGCTGAAGTTTGGTGAAACTTACATCAACCGTGAAAACTTCGAAGCTATGCAAGGCTTCCACGCCGGATGGCGTAAATCCGGTATTGGCGGCGCAGATGGTAAACATGGCCTGCATGAATATCTGCAGACCCAGGTGGTTTATTTACAGTCGTAATGAGTAAAAGAGGCGGAGGTTTTTTCCTCCGCCTGTGCGCGTCAGAGTTTAGCGAATTTTTCGAGGGTGCGAATAAGCTGCGTGACGAAGCCATATTCGTTATCGTACCAGGCGACCGTTTTCACCAGTTGTAAATCGCCCACGGCGGTAATTTCCGTTTGCGTGGCATCAAACACCGAACCGAAATGGCTGCCAATGATATCGGAAGAGACTATTTCTTCATCGGTATAACCAAATGACTCGTTATTGGTGGTTGCTTGTTTAAGTGCGTTATTCACCTCTTCGGCAGTCACTTTTTTTCCGAGAATCGATACCAGTTCAGTGACCGAACCTGTTTTCACCGGCACGCGTTGCGCATGACCTTTCAGTTTGCCGCTCAGTTCCGGGATCACCAGACCAATGGCTTTTGCCGCCCCCGTAGTGTGGGGAATGATATTTTCTGCCGCTGCGCGTGAAGCACGTAAATCTTTACCACGTGGGCCATCCACCAGTGACTGGGTGCCAGTATAGGCATGAATGGTCGTCATCGTGCCGACTTCTATCCCGAAACTGTCATGCAAGGCTTTGGCCATCGGCGCAAGACAGTTAGTTGTGCATGACGCCACGGAAACAATGGTGTCGTTGCCATCCAGAGTGTCGTCATTGACGTTATAAACGATAGTTTTCATTTCACCGGCAGGGGCGGAAATCAACACCTTCTTCGCACCAGCATCAAGATGCGCCTGCGATTTCTCGGCGGAGGTATAAAAGCCAGTACATTCGACAATGATTTCTGCACCTTTCGCTTTCCACGGAATATTTTTAGCCTCTTTTTCGGCGTAAACCGCGATACTTTTCCCATCAACGATAAGTGAATCTTCCGTAAAATCAACGCTCCAGGGGAATGGTCCGTAGTTTGAATCATGTTTCAGCAGGTAGGCGAGAATTTTTGGGGAAGTGAGATCATTAATAGCGACAACGTCTATGTTGCTTTTGACTTCAAGTAATCGACCCAACACCAGTCGACCGATACGACCAAAACCGTTAATACCAACTTTACTCATGGTTTTCTCCTGTCAGGAACATTCGGATGAAAATTGATCCTTTCCAGGCTTAGACCAGGATTGTGGGATGGGCAATCTCCATTCTTACAGTGAAACGTAACGTACTGAAAACGGGTGAACAATATTTAATGAAATTTTGAGAAAAGCCCGTTATGTTAACGGAAAATTATGTTAAAGCAGGAAATGTTATGGAAAATAAATACTCAAGGTTACAAATCAGCATTCACTGGCTGGTCTTTTTGCTGGTTATCGCAGCGTATTGCGCAATGGAGTTTCGTGGTTTCTTCCCACGTAGCGATCGGCCACTCATCAACATGGTTCATGTTTCCTGTGGTATCTCAATTCTCGTGCTGATGGTGGTTCGTCTTTTGTTAAGACTGAAATACCCAACCCCGCCGATTATACCTAAGCCAAAACCGATGATGACGGGACTGGCGCATTTGGGACATTTGGTGATTTATCTCCTGTTTATTGCGCTGCCAGTGATTGGTTTGGTGATGATGTATAACCGGGGCAACCCGTGGTTTGCGTTTGGTTTGACGATGCCTTACGCTTCAGAGGCCAATTTCGAACGGGTTGATAGCTTAAAGTCGTGGCATGAGACGCTGGCGAATCTGGGATATTTTGTGATCGGGTTGCACGCTGCGGCTGCACTGGCACACCACTATTTCTGGAAGGACAACACACTTCTACGCATGATGCCGCGTAAACGTTCCTGAAGGATATTTCAAGAAAACGCCTGTACTAAAACCGACCCGTGGTACAGGCGAAGAATACGGGTCTACATCGGAAGCGCCTATTATATTTATTTGTATGACAAATAAAACCATAATCCTTGCCCATACGTCCATCTGGCTTATTTTTAATCAATTCACCCGATCTTTGATCTCATCAACGGTATCAAAATAAACCAGCGTATAACGTTCAAATCGAACATAAGATTCGATAAACCATGGAGGTTATATGAAAAAACTGGCACTTATTTTGTTTATGGGAACGCTTGTTTCCTTTTATGCTCACACTGTACGGCAGGCGGCAAATTTGTCTGTAATGATGGTTCTATTAGTGCCTCGAAAAAAACATGCACTAACTGAAGTGTAAAAGGGGTGCCATGAGAAAATGAATCTGCTAGTCAGATGCGCGGGGAAAATCCCCGCGCTTGCCCTTACCTGGACGTGCAGGCCATGAGCGCAGCAACCTCCTTATCACCGTCCCGGAACCGCAGTTCGTAGAGCGTTTGTCGGGTCAGGAGTGTGAATGTCAGAATCGTAATGCAGATAATGAGCAGACACACCACCAGAGGGTTGTGCTTCATAGCCTTTCTCCTTGCCGGATGGCGGGTAAGAGGCTAAGATCTGAATTGCTAGGTTCATTCGTTGGCCTCGGTTGATAGAAATATCGGTCGGGGCCTTCGTCTTTCTGATTCCCGGTTAGCCTGAAAACAGAAAGTCTCAGGCACCCGCAGGCATCCTATGAGGTTTCCTTAGGGACGAAAATAATCACTTCACGAAATTGCGTGCTGTTTTCCAGAATTTTTCGTCATTCGGGTTAGCCAGTTTAGCCATTCGTTACTCTCTTCATTCCAATAGCATTAATTTTCTCTGCAATAATTGTTGTAAAAATGTGACGCAAAGAGGTTTTTGGTCATAAGTAATTACCGTCAAGTGCCGATGACTTTCTATCAGGAGTAAACCTGGACGAGAGACAACGGTAATGAATACAACTCCCTCACATCGATTAGGTTTTTTGCATCACATCAGGCTGGTTCCGTTATTTGCCTGCATTCTTGGCGGTATCTTAGTTCTATTCGCATTAAGTTCTGCTCTGGCTGGCTATTTCCTCTGGCAGGCCGATCGCGATCAGCGTGATGTTACTGCGGAGATTGAGATTCGGACCGGGTTAGCGAACAGTTCAGATTTTTTGCGTTCAGCCCGGATCAATATGATTCAGGCCGGGGCTGCGAGTCGTATTGCGGAAATGGAAGCAATGAAGCGAAATATTGCGCAAGCCGAATCGGAGATTAAACAGTCGCAGCAAGGTTATCGTGCTTATCAGAATCGACCGGTGAAAACACCTGCTGATGAAGCCCTCGACACTGAATTAAATCAACGCTTTCAGGCTTATATCACGGGTATGCAACCTATGTTGAAATATGCCAAAAATGGCATGTTTGAAGCGATTATCAATCATGAAAGTGAGCAGATCCGACCGCTGGATAATGCTTATACCGATATTTTGAACAAAGCCGTTAAGATACGTAGCACCAGAGCCAACCAACTGGCGGAACTGGCCCATCAGCGCACCCGCCTGGGTGGGATGTTCATGATTGGCGCGTTTGTGCTTGCCCTGGTCATGACGCTGATAACATTTATGGTGCTACGTCGGATCGTCATTCGTCCACTGCAACATGCCGCACAACGGATTGAAAAAATCGCCAGTGGCGATCTGACGATGAATGATGAACCGGCGGGTCGTAATGAAATCGGTCGCTTAAGTCGTCATTTACAGCAAATGCAGCATTCACTGGGGATGACAGTAGGGACTGTTCGACAGGGCGCGGAAGAGATTTATCGTGGCACCAGCGAAATTTCAGCTGGCAATGCGGACCTGTCATCTCGCACCGAAGAACAAGCGGCGGCTATCGAACAAACTGCCGCCAGCATGGAGCAACTCACTGCGACGGTGAAACAGAATGCGGATAACGCGCATTATGCCAGCAAACTGGCGCAAGAGGCTTCTATTAAAGCCAGCGATGGCGGGCAGACGGTTTCCGGTGTAGTAAAAACGATGGGCGCTATCTCCACGAGTTCGAAGAAAATTTTTGAGATCACCGCCGTCATCAACAGTATTGCTTTCCAGACGAATATTCTGGCACTGAATGCTGCCGTTGAAGCCGCGCGAGCGGGTGAGCAAGGCCGTGGATTTGCCGTTGTCGCTAGCGAAGTACGGACACTCGCAAGTCGCAGCGCTCAGGCGGCGAAAGAGATTGAAGGCTTGATCAGTGAATCAGTCAGGTTAATTGACCTGGGGTCGGATGAGGTGGCAACGGCCGGGAAAACCATGAGCACTATTGTTGATGCCGTCGCGAGTGTCACACATATCATGCAGGAAATCGCCGCCGCCTCGGATGAACAAAGTAGAGGCATAACTCAGGTTAGCCAGGCGATTTCTGAAATGGATAAGGTGACGCAACAGAATGCTTCTCTGGTAGAAGAGGCCTCAGCAGCGGCGGTGTCCCTTGAAGAACAGGCGGCACGATTAACTGAGGCGGTGGACGTATTCCGTCTGAACAAACATTCTGTGTCGGCAGAACCTCGCGGAGCGGGTGAACCAGTTAGTTTCGCTACGGTGTGAAAATGTTCAAGGAGGGATCGACAGATCCCTTCACCTTTCAGAACGGCATTGATTTTCGAATAGCGTTAATCATCAACTGGCAACCAGAAGAGAACGTCGCATCTACGCGGGTCAGTATTCCAATCGGTTCGACTGCACCATGTCCCGGAACAGGCAGGGCCACCAGCGTGGCATGACGCAGGTCGTCTTTTACCGCGCCAGAAGGGACAAACCACACGTAATCGTATTCAACCGTAAGTTGACGAGATAGCGAAGCAGACAGCGTTTCGATACAACCCGAAGGAATTTTACAGCCCTGGCTCTGCACTAATGCATCTGAATGCTGGCGTGGCGCAGTGCCTTCTGGTGATACAACGACCGGCCATTCCAGCACCCGGCTTAGCGTTACGTTCTCCTGAAGTAGCGGGTGATTAGGGCGGACAACCAGCTTCAACGATTCAAGAAACAGCAGTTCGTAATTAAGCCCGGTCATCAGTTCAGGATCTGACATCCGACCAATGCCGATATCGATTTCCCCGGTTTTTAAACCCGCCAGAATCATAGGGTTACTCATTGTCGCAACTTGCAAGGTCGTCTCTTTTTGTTGCTGATGAAACTGACCTATAACCGAAGGTAATATCCCCAGTGCCGCAGTAGGTAGTGCACCAACCCTGACGACATCATTATTAAGACCTTCTTTACGATGAAGCGACTGTCCGGCAGTGTTGATGGCGTCAAGAACTCTGATTGCATGCGTTAAAAATTGTTCGCCGGGTAAGGTAAGTTGCGCCCCCTGACGACCACGCTCAAACAAGCGAGCGCCAGTCAGCTGCTCCAGTTCATTCAATGTCTTAGAGAGCGCAGGTTGACTCAAATTAAGGGTTTCAGCCGCGCGCCCCAAAGTTCCTTGTTGTGCGACAGCTACGAATGTATGAAGGTGGCGCAAACGGATGCGCTGACTAAACAGACTATTTTTTTCCATAAGCGATGTTAAAAACGAAGCGGTGTCGCTGACAAGTGAAGTTGTTTGATTATGATAACTTGATTGCAAAATATTATTAACAATTAAAGCAATTATGTTACAGCAAAATGGATAATATTGATGTTTTCGCGGCGAGATCACAGTTTGTAAATTCTTCCCGCCAGAGTGAATGCGGTTACCTACACTCCAGATTACTGACCACTGGAGGCAGACACTATGGCGAACAGCATCACGGCGGATGAGATTCGGGAACAGTTTTCGCAGGCAATGTCAGCCATGTACCAGCAAGAAGTTCCGCAATATGGCACGCTGCTGGAACTGGTAGCTGATGTGAATCTGGCTGTGCTGGAAAACAATCCTCAACTGCACGAAAAAATGGTAAATGCAGACGAGCTGGCGCGACTGAATGTTGAACGTCATGGGGCGATTCGCGTTGGGACTGCACAAGAGCTTGCTACTCTTCGGCGGATGTTTGCCATTATGGGGATGTACCCGGTGAGCTATTACGATCTCTCGCAGGCAGGGGTGCCGGTACATTCGACAGCATTTCGGCCCATTGATGATGCTTCTCTGGCGCGTAATCCCTTCCGCGTTTTTACCTCCTTACTCCGCCTTGAGCTTATCGAGAACGAAATTTTGCGCCAGAAAGCGGCGGAGATTCTGCGTCAGCGCGATATCTTCACCCCACGTTGTCGACAACTGTTAGAGGAATATGAGCAGCAGGGCGGTTTTAACGAAACACAGGCACAGGAGTTTGTGCAGGAAGCCCTGGAAACGTTTCGCTGGCACCAGTCAGCAACGGTAGATGAAGAAACCTATCGCGCCTTGCACAACGAACATCGGTTGATTGCTGATGTGGTCTGTTTTCCTGGATGCCATATCAACCATCTGACGCCACGTACGCTGGATATTGACCGGGTGCAGTCGATGATGCCTGAATGCGGAATTGAACCAAAAATTCTGATCGAAGGGCCGCCGCGCCGCGAGGTACCGATTTTACTACGCCAGACCAGCTTTAAAGCACTGGAAGAGACGGTGTTGTTTGCGGGGCAGAAACAGGGCACGCATACTGCGCGCTTTGGTGAAATAGAGCAGCGTGGTGTGGCATTAACGCCGAAAGGGCGACAACTGTATGATGATCTTCTGTGTAACGCTGGAACCGGGCAGGATAATCTCACTCACCAAATGCATTTACAGGAAACCTTCCGCACTTTTCCTGACAGTGAGTTTTTAATGCGTCAGCAAGGGTTGGCATGGTTCCGGTACCGTCTGACGCCTTCGGGTGAGGCGCATCGTCAGGCGATTCATCCTGGAGACGATCCACAGCCCTTAATTGAACGTGGTTGGGTAGTGGCGCAACCCATCACCTATGAAGATTTCTTGCCCGTTAGCGCGGCGGGGATCTTCCAGTCAAATCTGGGTAATGAAACGCAGACACGCAGTCACGGTAATGCCAGTCGCGAAGCATTTGAGCAGGCGTTGGGTTGTCCGGTTTTGGATGAGTTCCAGCTTTACCAGGAAGCGGAAGAACGCAGTAAACGTCGCTGTGGTTTGCTTTAAATTCTGACCATCCGCCTTTGCAAAAATTTGCCTGATTTTACAAACGAATCAGGCTCATCCCATCGACATAAAAAAAATGCCGATTTATGCATATTCTCTCAGTTCAACAATTGGATTATTAATAAATATTGTCTAGAGTGAGCGGTCATAAATAAGCACTTTCTTGCCGCTGAAAACGACCAGCGCGGGACCATTCACAACACCAGAAGGACTCACTTTCAGGTATGGATCGTAGACGATTTATTAAAGGTTCAATGGCTATGGCCGCCGTGTGCGGTACCAGCGGCATTGCTTCTCTTTTTTCTCAGGCGGCATTCGCGGCAGATTCTGATATTGCCGACGGGCAAACCCAGCGTTTTGACTTCTCCATTCTACAGTCAATGGCGCACGACTTAGCGCAAACAACGTGGCGTGGTGCGCCTCGTCCGTTACCTGACACGCTGGCGACAATGACGCCGCAGGCTTATAACAGTATTCAATACGACGCCGAAAAATCGCTCTGGCATAACGTTGAGAACCGTCAACTGGACGCTCAGTTCTTCCATATGGGAATGGGATTCCGTCGCCGCGTTCGTATGTTTTCTGTAGATCCAGCAACACATCTGGCGCGTGAAATTCACTTTCGCCCGGAGTTGTTCAAATACAACGATGCAGGTGTTGATACAAAACAATTAGAAGGGCAAAGCGATCTCGGCTTTGCCGGTTTTCGCGTGTTTAAAGCCCCCGAACTGGAGCGCCGTGATGTAGTATCATTTCTCGGCGCGAGTTATTTCCGCGCCGTTGATGATACATATCAATACGGTTTGTCGGCCCGCGGCCTGGCGATCGACACTTACACCGACAGTAAAGAAGAGTTCCCCGACTTTACCGCCTTCTGGTTTGATACGGTAAAACCGGGGGCAACTACCTTTACCGTTTATGCGTTGCTCGATAGCGCCAGCATTACTGGTGCCTATAAGTTCACTATCCATTGTGAGAAAAGTCAGGTGATTATGGATGTGGAAAATCACCTGTATGCGCGCAAAGACATTAAACAGCTGGGCATTGCGCCGATGACCAGTATGTTCAGCTGCGGTACTAATGAACGTCGGATGTGCGATACAATTCATCCGCAAATTCATGACTCTGATCGTCTGTCCATGTGGCGGGGCAACGGCGAGTGGATTTGCCGTCCGCTGAATAATCCGCAAAAATTGCAGTTCAATGCTTACACCGACAACAACCCGAAAGGGTTTGGTTTATTGCAACTGGATCGTGACTTCTCCCATTATCAGGACATTATGGGCTGGTATAACAAACGCCCAAGTCTGTGGGTGGAACCGCGTAACAAGTGGGGTAAGGGCACCATCGGCCTGATGGAAATCCCAACAACGGGCGAAACGCTGGATAACATTGTCTGCTTCTGGCAGCCAGAAAAAGCTGTAAAAGCAGGTGATGAGTTTGCATTCCAGTATCGTCTGTACTGGAGTGCGCAACCGCCTGTTCATTGCCCATTAGCGCGCGTTATGGCGACGCGTACCGGCATGGGCGGTTTCCCGGAAGGTTGGGCGCCAGGTGAACACTATCCCGAAAAATGGGCGCGTCGTTTTGCCGTCGATTTCGTTGGTGGTGATCTGAAAGCTGCCGCGCCAAAAGGCATTGAGCCGGTGATTACGCTTTCCAGTGGGGAAGCGAAGCAAATCGAAATTCTCTATATTGAACCCATCGATGGTTATCGTATTCAGTTTGACTGGTATCCGACTTCGGACTCCACTGATCCGGTCGATATGCGGATGTATCTACGTTGTCAGGGGGACGCTATCAGTGAAACATGGCTGTATCAGTATTTCCCGCCAGCGCCGGATAAACGTCAGTATGTTGACGACCGCGTGATGAGTTAATCGTTTTTTCTTCGGCACCTTCTTCGGGAGGTGCCGTCTGGTTAAACACGATCCCGCTCGCATTTTTCCCTAAGTTAAATGAGTAATCTGATGGTGTGTATTTCAGATACACCTTGTCAGCCACTAACAGGGAGTGCGTATGTTTCCAGAATACCGAGATTTAATATCCCGTCTGAAAAACGAAAATCCTCGCTTTATGTCCTTGTTCGATAAACACAATAAACTTGATCATGAAATTGCCAGAAAGGAAGGTTCCGACGGTCGAGGGTACAATGCGGAAGTGGTCCGCATGAAAAAACAAAAGCTACAGTTAAAAGATGAGATGCTCAAAATCCTGCAGCAGGAGAGCGTCAAAGAGGTGTAAACTTTCCTAAGCCGCCAGCCAGGCGGCTTTTTTAACAACAGCATGGATTGACTGGAGATAAGATGACTGAAACGATAAAAGTAAGCGAATCACTTGAATTACATGCTGTTGCGGAAAGTCACGTCACACCTCTTTATCAGTTAATCTGTAAAAATAAAACCTGGTTACAGCAGTCGCTAAACTGGCCGCAGTTCGTTCAGAGTGAAGAGGACACGCGAAAAACGGTGCAGGGTAATGTGATGTTGCATCAACGCGGCTATGCCAAAATGTTCATGATTTTCAAAGAAGATGAACTTATCGGCGTTATCTCGTTTAATCGTATTGAACCACTGAATAAAACCGCTGAAATAGGCTACTGGCTGGACGAATCTCATCAGGGGCAGGGGATCATTTCTCAGGCGCTGCAGGCATTGATTCATCATTACGCCCAGTCTGGTGAACTTAGACGCTTCGTGATCAAATGTCGGGTGGACAATCCGCAAAGCAACCAGGTCGCTTTGCGCAATGGTTTTATCCTTGAAGGTTGCCTGAAACAGGCTGAGTTCCTGAATGATGCCTATGATGATGTGAACTTATACGCGCGTATTATCGATTCATAATAACCCTGCCAGCGGCGTTCGCGTAATGCGCTCCTCGCCGTTAATGACTTTTGGACCACGGACATGAACCGTGTCGCCATCAAAGGCTTCAACGACGGCGTGGTCGGTTAACTCCACATGGTTTTCAATTATCACCGCACCTGTAATACGGCTCTCACCTTGTATTACAACGTGCTCGTCGAGCAGAATCGGTCCACCACGTACCACGGCATTTCCGCCAATCAAGACATGATGTTTTAACACACAATTACCTTCCACAATGGCATATTCCGCCACCTGCGAACTGTAATGAATCGTTGGAATGGCATCTTCTTCTATGCCAGCTTTCACCTGCGCGTGACCGTAGACTTTAGCGCAATCGCATAGCCAGACGTTGTTCTCTTCATTACCTTCAATACTGGCAAAATCAAAAACTTCGGCACGATGTTCAATAAAAGCATACCGGATGACGGCATCGCCATAAATTTGTGCCTGGTGGACAATACGCGAGGCGCTAACCCTTGCGCGATCATAAATTTGTAGCAGGAGTTGATGGTCAGGCGTTAAGCCTTGTGCTGCGACGATCATAGAATGTTGATTAATTAAGGCGTGACCAAATATTCTACATTGCCCGCAAACCAGTGAGTCATGAATGGTGACACTGTCACTTATATATGCACCCTGGCTGATTTCACTATTATCGATCCAGACATTATCCGTTGCGTAAACCTCTCCCCACAGTACGCTGGTGCCGGTGATGCGCGTATTACCGGAAATCACCGTTCCGCCGAACGCAATAGCATTCTGGTCGTAAATCCAGCAATTTCCTTCCTGTGCTAACACCGTTTCGCGATCGATCCAGCCGCCAGCGGTTCCTGCTATCACATCGTTAAAATCGCTAATGGCGATAATCTGCCGTAATAACACATTTTTTTTAGTGCCATCTTCCTGATAACTAAAGGCTCGCTGTTCTTCACTTAGACGATATTTGCGCATAGCGTTTTCCCACAGGTGACTTACTATAACCGTAGCAAATTCTGCGGCTCTGGCTATGCTCGAGAAAATTCCATAAAATGCATTTCAAATATACTTTATAAATTAAACAAAATGAGTAAGAAGATGCAGAGCGATAAAGTGCTCAATTTGCCGGCAGGCTACTTTGGTATTGTGTTGGGGACGATAGGGATGGGATTTGCCTGGCGCTATGCCAGCCAGGTTTGGCAGGTCAGCCACTGGTTAGGGGATGGGCTGGTGATTCTGGCGATGATCATCTGGGGATTGTTAACTAGCGCATTTATTACCCGACTTATACGCTTTCCGCATAGCGTGCTGGCAGAAGTGCGCCATCCAGTGCTGAGCAGTTTTGTGAGTTTGTTTCCGGCAACGACGATGCTGGTGGCGATTGGTTTTGTTCCGTGGTTTCGCCCACTGGCGGTGTGCCTGTTCAGTTTTGGTGTCGTGGTTCAGTTGGCTTATGCCGCCTGGCAAACTGCGGGATTATGGCGCGGATCTCACCCTGAAGAAGCTACCACGCCTGGACTGTATCTGCCGACAGTTGCCAACAACTTTATCAGCGCAATGGCCTGTGGTGCGTTGGGCTACACCGACGCCGGTCTGGTGTTTTTAGGCGCAGGCGTTTTCTCATGGCTAAGCCTTGAACCGGTGATCTTGCAGCGTCTGCGCAGTTCGGGAGAATTACCCACGGCACTGCGGACATCACTCGGCATTCAGCTCGCTCCTGCGCTGGTGGCTTGTAGTGCCTGGCTGAGCGTCAACGGCGGCGAGGGTGACACGCTGGCGAAAATGCTTTTCGGTTATGGACTGCTGCAACTGCTGTTTATGCTACGTCTGATGCCATGGTATCTCTCCCAGCCATTTAATGCTTCATTCTGGAGTTTCTCGTTCGGCGTATCTGCACTGGCAACCACCGGTTTGCATCTGGGGAGTGGCAGCGATAATGGATTTTTCCATACGCTGGCGGTGCCGCTGTTTATCTTTACCAATTTTATTATTGCAATACTGCTCATCCGTACTTTTGCGCTTCTGATGCAGGGAAAATTGTTAGTCAGAACCGAGCGCGCCGTTTTAATGAAAGCAGAGGACAAAGAATGATCATTCGTGACGAAAACTATTTTACTGATAAATATGAATTAACCCGCACACACTCTGAAGTACTGGAAGCGGTGAAAGTGGTTAAACCGGGTAAAACGCTGGATCTGGGCTGTGGCAATGGTCGTAACAGTCTTTACCTGGCAGCCAATGGTTATGATGTTGACGCATGGGATAAAAATGCCATGAGTATCGCCAACGTCGAGCGCATTAAATCCATTGAAAATCTGGATAATTTACACACCCGAGTCGTTGATCTGAATAACCTCACATTTGATAGACAGTACGATTTTATTCTTTCGACTGTGGTACTGATGTTCCTTGAGGCTAAAACCATCCCAGGGCTGATTGTCAATATGCAACGTTGCACTAAACCTGGTGGTTACAACCTGATTGTGGCGGCGATGGATACCGCTGATTATCCATGTACCGTCGGCTTCCCGTTTGCCTTCAAAGAGGGAGAATTACGTCGATATTACGAAGGCTGGGAGAGGGTGAAATACAATGAAGACGTCGGCGAGCTGCACCGCACCGACGCCAACGGTAATCGTATTAAACTGCGTTTCGCCACGATGCTGGCACGTAAAAAATGACCCGGTAAGCACAAAACGCGTGAAAATTCCCCACGCTGAGATGATTTACTGTTCTTCTTTTCGGTAAGCATATTTTTTATCGAAGGGATGTGAAATTAATCACAGTAGTCGAAGTTTTTTAGCAGCTTAACTTACTGAAATTTAACTACTGATGATTGACTTAGCCCCTTTTTCGGCATTGACTATGTCGTCTGAAAAGGGGCTGAAAAATTTATTTTCACCAACACTTTTTTTGCCACAACACGAAGCGGCGCTTTTTGCTATAACTTAGAAAGTAATATAATCATCTCAGGAAACTATTCATGCGTACCACATCATTTGCGAAAGTTGCAGCTTTATGCGGCTTGTTGGCTCTGTCTGGTTGTGCCTCTAAAATCACCCAGCCAGATAAATATTCTGGTTTTTTAAACAATTACTCTGATTTAAAAGAAACAACCTCAGCAACAGGTAAACCTGTTTTACGTTGGGTAGACCCGAGTTTTGATCAAAGCAAATATGACAGCATCGTCTGGAACCCAATCACTTATTATCCGGTGCCAAAACCTTCTACCCAGGTAGGGCAGAAAGTTCTGGATAAAATTTTGAACTATACCAACACCGAAATGAAAGAAGCGATAGCGCAGCGTAAACCACTGGTTACCACCGCTGGGCCGCGTAGTCTGATTTTCCGTGGGGCCATTACCGGTGTAGATACCAGCAAAGAAGGGCTGCAATTCTATGAAGTGGTTCCTGTTGCATTAGTGGTTGCGGGGACGCAAATGGCTACAGGCCACCGTACCATGGATACTCGCCTCTATTTTGAAGGTGAGCTGATTGATGCAGCGACTAATAAACCGGTTATCAAAGTCGTTCGTCAGGGCGAAGGTAAAGACCTGAATAACGAAAGTACGCCAATGGCTTTCGAAAATATTAAACAAGTTATTGATGACATGGCGACCGATGCCACCATGTTTGACGTTAACAAAAAGTAGTTCCAGACGCGCCATCGTTAGATGGCGCTTTTTATCCGGTGCGCCGTAAAACCCCGTCCTTCAGGGCGGGGATATAAGGCGCGGT
>ERZ1031779.173-NODE-173-length-15912-cov-3.480040_pt1 | contig 15912 bp, 13 predicted proteins | sample MGYA00518170_ERZ1031779 | MGnify/ENA primary metagenome ERZ1031779 (study PRJEB33719, sample SAMN04261241) | wastewater metagenome | biome: rural village; feature: human; material: feces | host: Homo sapiens | place: El Salvador | collected 2013-01-07 ... | reverse complement strand
TCATAATCCGAAAGGAAATAGTCCAAGACGAAGACCACTATCTTATTGATTTCAACACAGATTTCTTTAATGATTTCTTCAAAGAATGGATGCAGAAGAAGGCTGATCTAAAAGATGGTAAGATCAGCCGTCAAGATTACATAGAGTGGACTATCAATTATAAATAGTTGGCACTCATGCGATACGTTATATGCGTATCAATTTATTGATGAATATTTATATCCGGCAGTGAAAAAAGGCTCAATGAGAATTTACTCAAAGAGTCTTTTTTATTCTCTATGACATATACTGTACCTCAAATATGATATATTATGTTTAAAGATAGGGCGTGATATCATGAATAATCCAATAGAATGTTTTAAGAAGTACTTCCAAAAATACGGATTTAAGAATTTATACGGAAAAAGAACCGACTTTTTCGATAAAGAAGCAACAATAGATGAATTTCTAAAACTTTATCCTGAAATGCGTGGAACTTTTAATAAAGATATAACATACGATAAACTTTATGAAATAGCATATGAGCATGTTGGGCATATATCTTTTGAAGAGAAAACAAAGGATATTGAGGATTATTTCTATTTATTAACGCCACAAGATAAAGTTGTTGCTGTAGCAATTGGATGCATGGCGTATTTAGTTGCCAAAGAAACTGATATAAATGGAAAAAGCTTTGAAAAAGCTATCGATGACATTGTTACTAAAGTTACAGGCAACAAATCATATGATATAAATAATCCTTTTGATACAAAATCTGGTTTTGGGCACAGAATGTTTGGACATGATCAAGCAGCATTTGGTTTCAAAAACATCCCGAGGAATTATTTGATTTACGTCAAAAATGAAGCAGCTCCTAGCACCAGAAAAATAATACGAGTAGGAGAATTTCTAAACCTTGATGAATCAATTGAAAAAGTATGAGTAGCGTCGAAAACTCGACTCTAAGAAGCTATCACTCGATAAAAAATCGATGAAATAGAAAAAAGGTGCGAACAAGGCGCACTAAAAACAACTTTGTAAAATGAAGTTCTTTTAAAACAGAATAGATTAAACTGAATCTTTGATCCAAGCATCAAGATGGATATTAATACAGGCAAATATTGTAAAGAAAGCATGCTTGTCTTTATTGCGTATCCTCATTTGATGTAAGTGGTAGTGGTTAAGCACACGATTGTTTATTCGTTCAGTGCTGGTTCTATTTCTGTATATCTTCTTCCAGGTTTCAGATTTATATGATAAAGGCCCTGCATTGCGAGCGGAATCACCATCATTAATATATGAAACTCTACCATAAGAAGATGTAGAACATTGATCAACGAAAGGACAGGAAGAAATGTCGCCCATAACAAGAGGACAACGGTATTTCTTTCTGCAGCGTTGAATATCGTAACCACAGAAATGCATCGGACGGTTAGCCATACAAACAGGAATGCCATCGTTATTGGTATGATTCTTTTCAACATATTCTTTTGAAGAATCTCTTCTTGGATTATGGTCAATAACTGGGATAATATTATTGTGCTGAAAGAATTGGAAGACCGGTAAAGAATCAGCCGCAGAATCATGACAAAAATATTTAGGATGTAGATCATGATTCATATCAAGAAATTGAGCGGCAGCAGAGATGCAGGAAAGAGCATCATGTCTCGAAGCGTTTTCGATGGAAGCGAAAACTGGAAGATCAATGTTCTTAAGAGGATTGTGGTAGGAAATATTGTAGAAAGTATAGCCTAGATAAAAAGATTCAAGATCCGAATCCCATCCAATGTCAGCATCTGGTGCTGAAAAACGGTAGATGTTATCTGAATCATCACCATCTAAAACCTTGTGACCAAAAGGAGAAGAGTGGATGTGCAAAGAAGAACCATCAGCTGAAAGGATAAGGTTGTTCTTGTCGATGAAACCAGAATCGATAGAAGGAATCACAACCAGGGCGTTGAAGAGAGCCTGAAGAGTGAACATCATTCTATCTCTATCGCAATCAGCACCATCTTTGTATTTGTCTAATAGGTAGTAGGTGTCAGAGTGGGAGTAGTTGATTAGCTTTTCACCTTTCTTAGGTTTCTTGTCCTTTATTTTCTTGAAATGAGCTTTAGGAAAAAGCTCGTTCATATGAGAATCGACACCCGTCAAACGGACAATGAAATCATAGTGAGAAGCAACAGAAGGCGGTGAAAAGGAACCTACAAGATATTGAAGTAAAGAGTCGGAAGCTAAATCATCACACCATTTATGAAGAGAAAGATAGCCAAGATGCTGCATAAGAACAAAAGACCTGATGAAAACAGCAGGATCGATAGCAGGTCTGCCTGTAGAAGAATATAAAGGCAGAAGAATATCCTGGACAAGAGAAGGATCCAGCTTCTTGAGTTTGTGAGAAGCAGAAAGAAAAGATTTAGAAGAAAGTCTAAGGTGTTGAGAAGAATCAAGAGAAGATTTGCGAGACTTCAGAAAAGCACGATAGTCCCAAATCGAAGAAAAATATTTGAGCATATAACTCACCTCCACGGTTTCATAATGAAGGCGAGCAAAGCGAGCCCGCGAAAATTGAAATTTGTCAATAGTTGACAAGAAAAAAGTGGGGGTAAAGTACAAAAAGTTGGCATAAAGAAAAGAGCGCTGTTACCAACTTTTTAGAGTTTTCGACAGCGCTCAGTATCTATGGGGGACATAATTTGGAAATTTTATGGAAATGATTCTGATACGTTTAAAGGCATATGGAATTGTGCTTGTCACATTCTTGTACATTTTGCTAAAGATTTATTCACACCAGATGGTCTTCCACTTCCATTTACTTCAATGCTTGAAGAATTTCAACAGAGAGAAACGCTTAATTCTTACGCTAGTATATTAAGTTATAAAGACTCATTTTATAAGAAGAGTAAAAACGCTCATCTTAAAGGATCTGATTTCACTTCATTAATAACTATTGAGTTTATCGTAAAAATGTACTGTGAATTTTCAAAAATAGACGGCACAAAAGTTAAAGGATATAAAGACGATATGAAAATGATTGCTATGAGTACTTGCATCATTCTTCAAGTATCAGCATTAACTATAAGCGATGAGTTAAAATCTAACAGCAACAAGATTATTGATGGAGCAAAAATTAACGTTCCAATGTTAACTATATATATGAATATACTAAGAAAAGAAGTAGTATCTATATTTCAAGCAAGCCATGAATTAAAAACTATGTATAAGGGGATGAATTACAATGAATAGCATCACAAAAAAATTAGTGAAACACTAGTATCAGGTACAATAGCTATTGTATTAGCGCTAGGAATAGGAAAGGTTAAAGATAAAAACAGAAGGAAACAAGATATGGATGACACACTAAAAAGAGCAAAGACAAAGGCAAGCAAAAATGATTAAAGATTTGATATCCAAAATTTTTAAATGCATTCTAAATCATCTATTAGCTTTTCTTGTAAGCATTTTGTTGTTTTTTATTGTTTTAATATTTAGTGAGAAGTCTTCTATAGCTCAACATTTCAAAGACATCCAAATGAAATTACTAGATTAAAAACGAAATGAAATCATAGAATCTGTGAATCACAAAAACAAATGGAATTATCCAAAAATAATACATTTTTCAAGCTCGTGGTAGCAAAATGGTAGCAAATTGACAACCAAACATAAAAAAAGCCCTTGAATAAAGGACTTTTTCAACTTTTGATATTATTCGAACTCAATAGTACCAGGAGGCTTAGAAGTAATATCATAGAATACTCTATTAACCCCTCTTACCTCATTGATAATTCTAGACATAACTGTTTGAAGAACCTCAAACGGAATATCTGCAGCCTCAGCAGTCATGAAATCAATAGTCTTAACAGCTCTTAAAACAACTGCATAATCATAAGTTCTCTCATCACCCATAACGCCAACTGATCTAACATTAGTTAATGCTGCAAAATATTGATTAATATCTTGACTCAAACCAGCCTTAGCAATCTCATCACGATAGATATAATCAGCATCTTGAACGATTTTAACCTTCTCAGCTGTAATCTCACCAATGATTCTAATACCCAAACCAGGGCCTGGGAAAGGTTGTCTAAATACCAAGCTTTCAGGCAAACCTAATTCAAGACCAACTTTTCTTACTTCATCCTTAAACAAGTCTCTTAAAGGTTCAATAATCTCCTTGAAATCAACATAATCAGGTAAACCACCAACATTATGATGAGACTTAATAACAGCAGACTCGCCACCTAAACCAGACTCAACAACATCAGGATAAATAGTACCCTGTGCTAAGAATTCTACACTACCAATCTTCTTAGATTCTTCTTCAAAGACTCTAATGAACTCTTCACCAATTATCTTTCTCTTTGTCTCAGGATCAGTAACACCCCTTAACTTTTCATAATAACGTTCTTGAGCATTAACTCTAATAAAGTTCAAATCAAAGTTGCCCTTAGGACCAAAGATATTCTCTACCTCATCACCCTCATCTTTTCTAAGCAAACCATGATCAACAAACACACAAGTTAATTGCTTACCAATAGCCCTAGAAAGAAGACCAGCACAAACAGAAGAATCTACACCACCCGACAAAGCCAACAACACTCTACCATCGCCAACTTTTTCCTTAATAGACTTAATAGACTCTTCCACAAAAGAATCCATCTTCCAATCACCCTTACAAGCACAAACATTTCTTACAAAGTTATATAACATCTTAGTACCATCAGGTGTATGCAACACCTCTGGATGGAACTGAATACCATATAATTTTTGTGCATCATTACTCATTGCACCAACTGGACAATTATCAGTATGGGCAATAGACTTAAAACCTTCAGGCAATCTAGAAATGTAATCAAAATGAGACATCCAACAAGTATTATCTTCTTCAACCCCTTCAAACAACACTGAAGAAGAATCTAACTTAATATCAGTCTTACCATATTCTCTGTTATCAGCTCTTTTAACTTCACCACCCATAACATGAGCCATCAATTGAGCACCATAACATAATCCTAAAACTGGAATACCCAATTCAAAAAGTTCTCTACTACAAGTAGGAGAACCCTCTTCATAAACAGAATTAGGACCACCTGTTAGAATAATACCCTTAGGATTCTTTTCTTTTATCTTTTCAATAGCATTACGATAAGAATAAATCTCACAATAAACGTTACACTCTCTTACTCTTCTAGCAACCAACTGATTATATTGGCCACCAAAATCCACAACTAAAACTAACTCTCTATCCATCAGCTTCCTCCGATATTTCATTATTATAAATAATTCCTTAATATTTTCCTATACACATTTAACATTTCAATATCACTTATTGAAATATATTTATCCAAGTCTTTAATAAGCAACCATTTAACCTTGCTATTCTCATCTTCCTTAATATGAACATAAGCATTCTCATCCGCCTCAAACAAGAAACTCACATTCAAATGTAAATGAGCACCTACATACTTCCCTCTTTTAACATGAGCCTTAACAGGCAACACCTCTATTGAACAAGGATCATCGCTCAACACCTTTATTTCACTTAAAGAAGTCTCTTCTTTAGCTTCCTTTAAAGCCACATTTAAAAAATCAGCATCACCATCATTATGACCACCAGTCCAAGAATAAGACTTATAAATATTATGATAAACCATTAACACCTTATCTCTGTTCTTATTTATAATCATCGAACTCGATGTAAAATGCATCATTTCACTTTCTCTACAAAAAAGCTTATCACCATACTTATCATAAGCTTCTAATATCCTTTTCTTATCAAACACTTCTTGTCCGATATCACTTGTATAATTCTTAATAACATCTATGCACATATTTTATCCAAAAGTTCCTTCTGCTTATTAATTCTATTAACAACTTGATGCATCGCCATAAAACTAATCAATATGCACAAAATTGGTGCCAAACATCCTATAAAACGATCTCTTTTAAAAATCACAATAATCAGCAAAGAAACAAGTTCAATACCATCAAACAAAATATCCTCAATACATGTTGATAACTCCGTTTTAGCCAAGATGTGATCATTATTAGCTAACACAGCTTTCTGCCTTTTTAAGAAAATCGTATCAAAAATTATACTTATAATCGTTATAGGCACAACTAAAAACAAATTACTATTTGTCTTATGTGGATGAATAATATCTGAAATAGAAATAAACACCATTGAACATAAACCCATCACAATCGCAAAATCGCAAATAATGCCAACTATCGTTTCTATTTTCTCAACCTTTTCATCATTTAATTCGTGCTTATTCTTGCCAAATGCTTTACACAACATAAAAACAATCAACGAATTAAAAGTATCCCCTAGACAATGAATAGCCTCTAACCAAACAATTATCGCCTTTAATTCCAATGAAGAATGCAACAAGATGATAAATTTTGGTATTCCATATATAAACATAAACAAAGACAATTTGCCTTGTACCTTATAAAAATTCTGCTTAAAAGACATAACACAATTATATCAAACACAAAGATGTTTTCTTTTATATGCGTTTAAACATTAAACACATATAAAAGAAAAGGAACCGAAGTTCCTTAACTTTAATTATTTAATGTCAACGTTGTAGTAAGCTTTCTTACCCTTATATTGAGCGATTTCACCAAGTTCATCTTCAATTCTCATTAATTGGTTGTACTTAGCGATTCTATCAGTTCTTGACATAGAACCAGTCTTGATTTGACCAGCATTTACACCAACTACTAAATCAGCGATTGTAGTATCTTCAGTTTCACCAGATCTGTGAGAAACTACTGCAGTGTAACCATGAGTCTTAGCTAATTCGATAGCATCTAAAGTTTCAGTTAAAGTACCGATTTGGTTTAACTTAATTAAGATTGAGTTAGCAACACCAAGTTCAATACCCTTTTGTAAGTATTCAACGTTAGTTACGAATAGGTCATCACCAACTAATTGGATCTTCTTACCTAATCTATCAGTTAACTTCTTCCAACCATCCCAGTCGTTTTCAGCAAGACCATCTTCGATAGAAAGGATTGGATACTTTTCGCACCAGTCAGCATACATATCGATCATTTCATCAGTAGTCTTAACACCTTGACCAGACTTAGTTAATTCATAGCAACCAGTTTCTTCATTGAAGAATTCACTTGAAGCAGGGTCTAGACAAATACCGAAATCCTTCCAAGGTTCGTAACCAGCTTCCTTAATAGCTTCAACGATTAACTTAAGAGGTTCTTCGTTACCTTCTGTACAAGATGGAGCATAACCACCTTCATCACCTACAGCAGTGTTATAACCCTTCTTAGTTAAAACCTTCTTTAGAGTATGGAATACTTCAGCAGACCATCTGATAGCTTCCTTGAATGAAGGAGCACCAACTGGCATAATCATGAATTCTTGCATATCTACAGAAGAATCAGCATGCTTACCACCATTTAATACGTTCATCATAGGAACTGGTAATACCTTACCATTAGCGCCACCGATATACTTGTATAAAGGCATACCATAGTAATCAGCAGCAGCTCTGCATACTGCCAATGAAACACCTAAAGTAGCGTTAGCACCTAACTTGCTCTTATCCTTAGTACCATCAAGTTCGATCATAGCCTTATCGATAGCAGCTTGATCAGTAACATCCATACCTAAGATAGCAGGACCGATGATAGCATTAACGTTTTCAACAGCCTTTAAAACACCCTTACCCATGAAACGGCTCTTATCGCCATCTCTTAATTCTAGAGCTTCTCTTTCACCAGTAGAAGCACCAGAAGGTACCATAGCTCTACCGAAAGCACCAGATTCAGTTACAACTTCAACTTCAACAGTTGGATTACCACGAGAGTCGATTACCTCTCTTGCATAAACATCAATAATTCCAGGCATATTTATTTTTCTCCTTACCTTTTTAATTTACTTTGTAGCATCAATAATTTCTTTGAAAGAATCAACCTTTAAACTTGCACCACCAATTAATGCACCATCGATATCTTCCATAGCCATATATTCCTTGATATTGTTAGGCTTTACAGAACCACCATATTGAACTCTAACTGCATCAGCAGCATCGCCATACATCTTTCTAATTTCATCTCTAACAATAGCACAGCACTTTTCAGCAATTTCAGTGTTAGCACTCTTACCAGTACCAATAGCCCAAATTGGCTCATAAGCAACTACTACCTTCTTAACATCCTCAGCCTCTAAACCAGCTAAACCTAAGCTAACTTGAGATCTAATTCTTTCTTCAGTCTTACCAGCATCGAATTCTGCTTCAGTTTCACCACAGCACATAATAGGCATAATGTCGTTAGCTAATAACTTCTTAACCTTTAGATTAACAGCTTCATCAGTTTCATTGAACATTTGTCTTCTCTCACTATGACCGATAATGCAAGAAGCGATACCAATTTCCTTTAACATTGGAATTGAAACTTCACCAGTGAAAGCACCATCGTCCTCAAAGTGACAGTTTTCAGCACCAATTACTAAATTCTTACTATTCTTAACTGCAACATATAAATCAGTATAAGGAGTAGCAATACCATATTGAGCTGAAGTAATACCTTCAATATATGGATCGATTTCCTTTAAAAATTCTTCTGTTTCAGCAATAGTCTTATTCATCTTCCAGTTGCCAACAATAATAGGTGTTCTCATTTCTTATTTCTCCTCAATTACATCAACACCAGGAAGTCCCTTGCCCTCTAAGAATTCTAGAGAAGCACCACCACCTGTTGAAACATGGCTTACCTTATCAGCATAACCAAGCTTCTTAATAGCAGCTGCACTATCACCACCACCAACGATAGTAGTACCTTCACATTCTGCCAAAGCCTCAGCAACAGCATTAGTACCAGCAGCTAAAGTAGGGTTTTCAAATACGCCCATAGGACCATTCCAAACTACAGTCTTTGCGCTCTTTACAGCTTCAGCAAATAATTCTGCAGTCTTAGGACCAATATCAAGGCCTTCCTTATCACTAGGGATAGCATCACTAGCAACTACTTCAGTCTCAACAGGAGCATCAATTGGATCAGGGAAACCAGCACAAACAACTGTATCGATAGGAAGTAATAACTTCTTACCTAAGCTTTCTGCCTTTTCCATCATCTCTTTACAATAATCTAACTTTGTATCATCAACAAGTGACATACCAACTTCCTTACCTTGAGCCTTCAAGAAAGTATAAGCCATACCACCACCAATGATCAAAGTATCACACTTTTCAAGTAAGTTTGAAATAACTGCAAGCTTATCAGCAACCTTAGCACCACCTAAGATACCAACGAAAGGTCTTACAGGATTTTCAACAGCATCACCTAAGAACTTTAATTCCTTTTCAATTAAGAAACCAACAGCATTAGGTAAATGACTAGCAATACCTACTGTACTTGCATGAGCTCTATGAACTGAACCGAACGCATCAGAAACGAATAAATCACCTAAAGAAGCCCAGTACTTACCAAGTTCTTCATCATTCTTTGATTCACCCTTTTCATAACGAGTGTTTTGCATTAATAAAACATCGCCATCTTCTAATTCAGCAACAGCCTTCTCTAAAGCTTCACCTCTAGTTGCATCAACGAAAACCACCTTAGTATCCTTTAGATATTCTTGTAGTCTAGCAGCAACCGGAGCCATGTTATTCTTCTTCTTAGCAGCTGCAATTTCTTCCTCAGTCTTCTTGTAATCAATCTTACCAAGATGAGACATCAAAATTACCTTTGCCTTATTATCAACTAAATACTTAATAGTTGGTAAAGCAGCAACGATACGATTATCATCTGTGATTTCACCACTCTTTAGTGGAACATTAAAATCAACTCTGACGATAACTTTCTTACCAGTTACATCTAAATCAGTAACTAATTTTTTAGCCATTCGAAATTTCCTCCTATAACCGTACATATTATAACAATTTTGCGCCTTAATTAACATATTTATCTTATAAACAAGATAATTGACAACACATATTAAAATGATATCATATTGATATCAAAGGAGGGATATATATGAACGAAATTATCCTAAACAAAAAAAGAAACGGCATGAGCATGCTAATACTAATCGCACTTATATTCTTTGGATCAATATTACTATTTATATTTGGAGCCAACAGTGACAACATACTATTAATAGTAATAAGCATAATCCTATTTGTAGGTGACTTCTTTTTAATGCCAGGACTAAAGGTATTAAAACCCCAAGAAGCATTAGTACTAACACTATTTGGTGACTATATTGGAACTTTAAAAGGCGAAGGATTCTACTTTGTCAATCCATTCTGTACATCAATCAACCCTGCAGCCAAGACAAAACTAAGCCAAAGTGGTGACGTCAACAAGAATACTTTAGTACAAGCCAATTTGGTACAAACCAATGACATTCAAGTTGGAAACAACAAGATTTCTCTAAAAATGATGACACTAAACAACGCAGTTCAAAAAATTAACGACTTTCTTGGTAACCCTGTAGAAATTGGTATCGCCGTTATATGGAAAGTAGCTGACACTTATAAAGCTGTATTCAACGTAGACAACTACAAAGAATACCTAAGCCTACAATGCGACAGTGCTCTTAGAAACGTTGTAAGAATTTACCCATATGATGTTTCTAACAACGTTGACACCACAGGAGATGGCATCGCCGATGATGGATCACTTAGAGGATCAAGTGAAATAGTAGCTCAAAGAATCAAAGAAGAAATTCAAGAAAAAGTAAAAGAAGCAGGACTAGAAATTATCGACGCTAGAATCACATACCTAGCCTATGCTCCAGAAATTGCCTCGGTAATGTTACAAAGACAACAAGCTGCAGCCATCATTGACGCAAGAAAAATGATTGTTGACGGTGCAGTAGGCATGGTCGAAATGGCATTAGACAGACTAAAAGAAAACAACGTAGTAGACCTTGATGACGAAAGAAAAGCCCAAATGGTATCTAACTTACTAGTAGTACTATGTGGCAACAAAGACGCACAGCCAATCGTTAACTCAGGATCACTATACTAATGACCGACAACAAGAAACAAGTGCCACTTAGAATCTCTAAAAGACTCTACGATGAACTTGCCGCTTGGGCAGAAGATGACTTTAGAAGCATCAACGGTCAAATAGAATATATCTTAAATGAATGCGTCAAACAAAGAAAAAAGAACGGCAAATACGTTGGTGAAAAAATAGATGAGCCGCTAGATGTCGACATCAAAAACTTTAGGAAGTAGAAATGGAAGTCATACGACTTCCATTTCTTTTATATTAAATTCATTGCCCTGAAGAAGAAAAGTATTCTCACTCTTACAATGTGGACAAGTTTTACCATACACAATCGTATTATAATCCTCACCACAATCCTCACAATGTGTAATAGCCTTAATCTTCTCTATCTTCAACTCACAATTTGTCATAATCTCATGTTTACTAACAGCCCAATTCCAACAATCCACAAGATAATTATCAATTACCCCACTAACAGTACCCAATTCAATCGTAACTGAATTGATATGCTCAACATTGTTTTCCTTAGCTAATTTTTCACACTCATCTATGACATAAAACACTACACCAAGCTCATGCATTAGTCATCAACTTCTTTTGGCTTAATATGTAAGGCAATCTTAACAGCTCTTTTTGCTGCATAAGGAAGAATAGCCTTAAACTTATCCTCAGCCTTAATCATCTTAGTAGCCTCAGGATGAGTTCTATGTAGTTTAATCGCATCAAACTCACATCTTGTAGTACACAAACCACAACCAATACACTTATGATGGTCAACGATACTAGCACCACAGCCTAAACATCTCTTAGTCTCAATACGAACTTGTTCCTCAGTCAAACCAGCTCTATTATCCTTGAAAGACATATCAGGATTCTTAATCCCCTTTAGACCTTCAACTTGTCTTTGAGCATGATCATAATCATTAACCAAGATATCATTCTTATTAAATTCAATGAACTCTCTCTTATCAAGACCAATTGTCAAACTTGCACCCTCGTGAACATGACGATGTAATCTTTCAGCAGCCATATGACCCTGTGCAATCGCATCAATCACGAACTTAGGACCTGTATAAACATCACCACCAACAAAGATATCCTCATCATCTGTTTGATAAGTTAGCTTATCAGCAACAGGATAATTGCCATGATGGAACTTAACACTAGTTCCCTTTAACATATCACCCCATGCAACAGATTGACCAATCGCAAAGATTACCTTATCAGCAGCAAGCTCCATTGTTTCACTTTCATCATATTGAGGATTAAACTTACCATCAACAATAGTAGCAGTACACTTCTTAAACACAATAGAAGTTACCTTACCACTTTCATCAACCTTTAATTCCTTAGGACCCCAAGAATTGTTAATCACAACACTCTCTTCAAGTGCTTCCTCAATTTCATCTAAAGATGCAGGCATAGTCTCTCTTGTCTCAAGAGCGAACATATTAACATTCTTAGCACCCTGACGATGAGCAGTTCTAGCACAGTCGATCGCAACATTACCGCCACCGACAACAACTACATCACCCTCAAACTTAGAGTCTCTATTTTCATAAGCATCCTTTAGATAATCAACCGCAATATATGTACCCTTTGCATGATCATTATCAACACCAGGATATCTACCACCTTGACAACCGATAGCTACATAGAAGGCCTTATAACCATCCTTCTTAAGATCAGCGATAGTAACATCCTTACCTACTTCTGTATTACATCTAAATTCAACGCCTAGTTTCTTTAACACATCGATTTCTGCATCAATAACATCCTTCTCTAACTTATATGAAGGAATACCATAACGCATCATACCACCAAGCTTTGCATTCTTTTCAAACACTGTAGGAACATAACCCATAGTAGCCAAATAATACGCAGCACTCAAACCAGCAGGACCAGCACCAATAATCGCAATCTTTTGTGGCCACTTATCCATCTTAATCTTTCTAGCAGGAGATACAGCCATATTAACCTTAGGAACATAACGGTTCTCTTCCTTAAGCTCTAAATCAGCGATAAACTTCTTAACATCATCAATCGCAACAGCTCTATCAATAGTACCTCTAGTACAAGCCTCTTCACATCTCTTATTACATACACGACCACAAATCGCAGGGAATGGATTATCCTTCTTGATTAAAGCTAAAGCCTCATCATACTTACCCTCTGCAGCCTTCTTTAAATAGCCCTGAACAGAAACATGAGCCGGACAAGCGCTCTTACATGGAGCAGTACCTGTATCATAACAATTGATTCTATTGTTATCGCGATAGTTCTCATCATACTTATCTTCGCCCCACTTCATCGCATCAGGAAGCTCATGACGAGGATACTTAACCATAGAACCATCAGCCTTGCATAACTTTTGACCAAGCTTAACAGCACCGGCAGGACAAACCTCTACACACTTACCACAGGCAACACACTTACTTGCCTCAACCTTAGCACGATAAGCACTCGCAGACATATTAGGTGTATTAAATAATTGTGAAGTACGCAAAGCGTTACAAATATTTACATTACAGTTACAAATACCAAAGATCTTATTATCACCATCAATATTAGTAATTTGATGAACATAACCCAAATCCTCAGCCTTCTTTAAAATTTCTAAAGCTTCTTCTTTGGTAATATTTCTACCCTTGCCAGTCTCAACACAATAATCAGCGAAATCACCAACACCAATACACCATGCTTGAGGATCGTCCCCACAACCCTCATTTAAAACCTTACGGCTAGCACGACATGAACATTGACCAACACCAATCTTACCCTCATATTTATCTAACCAGTATGATAATTGTTCAAGATCAACCTTCTTATTCTCCATTGAAATAGCCTTCTCAACCGGAACAACATGCATACCAATACCAGCACCACCTGGAGGCACCAATTGTGTAATACCCTTTAGAGGAATATAAGTCATTCTCTCAAAGAAAGTAGCTAATTCAGGATTAGTCTTCAATCTATTATTCTCACCAGTCTCAGGATCTTCATCCATATTAAATAATTCAGCAGAACCTGGCACAAACATAGGAAGAATATAACGTCTCTCGCTTTGAGGAGCCGTTCTACCATTATGATCATAATGATAACCATAATCATATTCCAATAATCCTATAAAAGACATTTGATCCAATAATTCTTGTAATTTCTCTTCACTTAATTCAGGATTTAACTTAACCAGTTCATTAAAAGTATATGGTGTACGTAAATCCATCTTTAAGGCAACATCGGCCATCTTTTCAGAAACAATTCCAGCTAAACCCCAATATTCTGGATCATCTGAAGTAATTCCATGTAGCTTATGTTTAGCTACGTCAGTAATTTTCTTACCTAACGCAAGAATCTTCTCACTAGGTTCTTTGTCCCCCATCTTTGGTGGAACAATCGTCTTGGACATTTCTGGCATTGTTTAATTCTCCTTCCAATCTGCAACTTCTTTTCTTAGCCATTCTACAAACTGTTTGATGCCATCCCCGTTTTTAGCACTAATCTTTAAAACCCCACACTTCGGATTACGTTTGTTTATATGCTCCTTACATTTCTCAACATCAAAGTCGAAATAAGGTAAGACATCAATTTTATTAATCAACACAAGCGAACACACTTGATACATCAAAGGATACTTAAGTGGCTTGTCATCACCCTCTGGCACTGACAAGATACTAATAGACTTACAAGCACCCGTATCAAATTCTGCAGGACATACAAGATTTCCTACATTCTCCAAAATAATCAAATCATATTCACCAGTTAATTCATTAATTCCTTGTGCTGTCATATCAGCATCCAAATGACACATACCACCAGTATGGATTTGAATAGAATCAACCCCTGTCTCTCTTGAAACAGTAATCGCATCCTTATCAGAATCAATATCAGCTTCCATAACCGCAATCTTTAAATCATTCTTTAATAAATTAATAGTCTTAACTAAAGTAGTTGTCTTACCGGAACCAGGTGAAGACATCACATTCAATAAATAAGTTTTCTTCCTCTTTAGTTCATCTCGCAACAAAGAAGCCCTCTTTTCGTTATTAGCGAAAACGGACTGCTTTACCTCAATGACTCTTACATCATTCATACTTTTCCCCCTGTTTTTATCCAATTATTATACAATTATAGCATGCAAAAAATAGTTATTGGAGCCTTAGCAGACGTAGATGCAGGAAAAACAACCCTTGCAGAGGGTCTTTTATATAAAAGTGGCATGATCAGAAAGAAAGGAAGAGTAGATCGCAAGGACACCTTCCTTGATTTTGACAAAATCGAAAAAGAAAAAGGCATCACCATTTTTAATAAAGAAGCCTTCTTTAAATATGATAATCAAGACTTTATCTACATCGACACACCAGGCCATAAAGATTTTAAAGCCGAACAACAACGTGCCCTTAAAATCCTTGACTACGCCATCCTTGTAGTATCTGCTATAGAGCAAAATCTTACTAACACTAAGATTATTTATGAAGAACTTAAAAGAAACAAAATCAAAACTTTTATCTTTCTTAATAAAACGGACATCGCCAAGGAAGATGATGATACTATCTTAAATAGATTAAAATTAGACATCAGCCCTAATATCTTAGAAGTAAGTGATTTAGAAGAACTATTATCAACAGGCTTAATCACCAACCTAAACCAAGAACTGATAGATCATAATATCATTCCCTTGGTTAAAGGATCTGCCCTAAAGGATATAAACATCGATTTCCTTTTAAGCACAATCAAAAACTACACTACACCAAACACAAACAACAACAATCTAAATGCCTACATCTATCGTTATGACGAAAATGGTAATGCGATTGTAAAAGTTTTAAGTGGTACCCTATTAAACAAGACTCAATTTGATAAAGACAACAAAATTAACGAGATGTACCAAATTAGTGGCAATAACTACACACCTATTCAAGTAGCTAATCAAAACGATATTGT
>ERZ1031779.172-NODE-172-length-15958-cov-7.268188_pt1 | contig 15958 bp, 14 predicted proteins | sample MGYA00518170_ERZ1031779 | MGnify/ENA primary metagenome ERZ1031779 (study PRJEB33719, sample SAMN04261241) | wastewater metagenome | biome: rural village; feature: human; material: feces | host: Homo sapiens | place: El Salvador | collected 2013-01-07 ... | reverse complement strand
TGAATAACCTCGATAACATCAGCATGTTCGACCAGTATTCGGCTATCTGCGGTATCAGCAAGAAGGAACTTACCACTCAGATGAAACCGGATATTGAGGCATTGGGAGAAGACCTGGGTATGACGTATGAGGAGTGCCTGGCAGAGCTGACAAGATTCTACGACGGTTATCATTTCAGTGAGAAATCAGAGGATGTTTTCAATCCGTTCAGTCTGGTAAAGGCACTGAATGCACGAAAGATTGCTCCTTACTGGTTTGGCTCGGGTACTCCGTCTTATCTTATTAAGACATTGCAGAAGTATCACGTCAATGTGATGGATATTGAGAAGAAATCATGTGATGTGGATGATTTTGATGTTTCGCCGGAAATGATGACTTCTGCGCTTCCGTTGCTCTATCAGAGCGGTTATCTCACCATCAAGAAGTATAATCCGATGCTGCATCGTTATACTTTGGAATATCCTAACAGGGAGGTAAAGATTGGCATGCTCAAGAGTCTTGCACCTAACTATCTTTCACCAATATCTTTGGATAATAACAGCCTGGTGGGTGATTTCCTGGAAATGCTTTATGATGGAGATGTAGAGGGAGCAATGATTCGATTGAAAGCGTATCTTGCCAGCATCTCCAACCGTTTGAGCAATAAGAACGAACGGGATTTCCAGACGGTGTTCTATCTTATCTTCAACCTGATGGGCGCCCATATGAGGGTAGAGGAGGATAGTGCAATAGGCAGGGCTGATGCTGTGGTGTATATGCCTGATGCTGTATTTGTTTTCGAATTGAAGTATGATGGTTCTGCCGAAGAAGCAATCAAACAGATAGATGAAAAGGGATATCTGATTCCATATTCTGCCGATGGTAAACGCTTGTTCAAAATTGGTGTTAATTACGATAGTAATCAGCGGACAATTAGTGATTGGAAGATAAAGGAAGGATAAAATACTGTACTTTAGTATATAGTTCTGCAACGGGCTGAAGGGGCTGCTGTCTCTTCAGCCCGTTTGGTTTCTGCTAGCTAAAACTCTCTTATATTCTGGTACTTGACGTTTGGATTTACGTAATCGTTTTCGTAGTTTTAGCTCATTTTGGTTCACATTTTTCCGAGATTCTCAAAATGATTTGCTAAATTTGCCAGCGAAACAAACTGGTAAATGAATCAAACTTAAATAAAGTTATTCATCAACTAATTAATAATATATAAACTTAAAATAAAACGATTATGAAGAAATTCTTTACTCTTATCGCAGCCGTAGCTTGGGCTGCAAGTGTTAATGCTCAGGGAACTTATGCTGTGCAGGTAGGTGACAAGGTAAATGCTGGTGATAAGATTACGTCAGTAAAAAATGTTACTTTGACTTATATGGAGAATGCTGGTACTGCTTTTGCAGTTGGTAAGAAGCAATCTAACTGGGCTGATGCTGATTTCGGTGCTTATGTTTGTGGTCAAAACAGCGGTAAGTTGGTTTCTGGTGCTGAGCCTACTGGCTGCGCTTACAAGTTCGAGTCCACAAAAGCAGGTTCTTTAACAGTAGCAGTTCAATTGAATGCAACCAAGGGCTTCCATATCTTGGATGCAGATTTTGCAGAGGTAGCTCCTGCTTCTTATAATTTGCCTGCTGCTAAGGATGGTGCTTCTCAGGAGTTCACACTGAACGAGAAAAATGAAAATATTATTGCCGAAAAGTCTAATGGTATAGTAACCTTCAACGTTGCTGCTGGTGGTACATACTATGTGCTTGCTGCAGGTACTAAAATGGGTTTCTTTGGCTTTAAGTATACGATAGGCACTGGCACCGGCATCTCTTCAGTAAACGCTGCTGCAGCCAAAAAGGATGGTAAGACCTATAATATGGCTGGTCAGGAGGTTTCTTCTTCTGCCAAGGGCTTGATTATCAAGAACGGTAAGAAGTATGTAAAGTAACAGATTGTATATACATATAAAACAAAAGGGCATTCCCAAACATGGGGATGCCCTTTTTGTTTTTATAAGAAGTTCTTGTTTATTCCTTTATTACCTTATCCACTACGGTCTTTCCGTTCTGAAACAGCATCTTGCGGATGTTGATGCCTTTTTGAGGAGCAGAAAGGAGGGTGCCGTTGAGGCTGTAATACTTTACTTCGGCTAATTCACTGGGATTGGAAGTGATGATCTGCGAGATGCCTGTAGGATTCTTCCATGCAGGATAGTATTCATCTACCTTGTTCTCTGCATCAGCATTGCCTTGCTTCATGATGTCCTCAACCAGCGAATTGGCGTAAACCTCAAGGTTGGTGTAGTACTCCTTGCTGTCGAGCGAGTAGGTGAGGGCATCTGTGGCGTCGTTTGGATCCAGACCATTGGCTGTCTCCCATGAATCTGGAATACCGTCCTTATCGGTGTCGAAGTCGGCAGGGCGAGAAGCAGTGCCGAAGTTTGCCTCGGTGTAACCGTTTACATCTGATACCTTGTCGATGATGCCAGGCGAATTGGTGATGCTTCCCTTGTACTTGGCTGTACCTGTCTTTGCCTCTTCCATGTAGCGCGCATCAATCTCATCGCGGTAGAGCGAGGCTCCGCTGTATACCAGTACCTTGCTGAATGATTCGGCAGCAGAGTGGGTGGTAACCTCTCCTGTAGGAGCAGGAGTATCCATCTTGATCTTGACACAAGACTTGCCGCTGATGGTTACGTGGACAACATTGTCACCATAAAAGTTCTTGGCATCCGGACTGTAGTATTCTCCGTTCAGGCTTGGAATGCCTTTGTCGTAGCTGATACCTTTCCAATCCTTGTTTTGGGTAACAGAACCCTTGGTGGTTTCTGTGGTGTTTCCGTTGATGAAGTAACGGCTGGTCATGTCGTATAACTCAGGATGATTCTTGTCGGAATTACCGCTGTTAGATAAGGTAACCAGGGTGATACGGTCCTGACTGCCACGTTCCTTGCCGGTACTTACATCTACCTTGAGACCATTCAGAGTAGTTTCTTTAAGTCCCTGACTTGGACCTGCCTTATAGTAATTGTTCACGATGTTGATCTGTCCACCGCCCGGACCTCCGTAGCAGGTACCTTGCGCATTGTACATTACGCAGTTGCGAAAGTCTACGTTTTCTGCCTGCACGGTGTTCTTCCACTGGTAGGTAGCGTAATCCTTGTTGCTGGTGTAGCCTGTCCATCCGTATCTTGCGCCATTGAAACGGGGACCGCGGTTCATGAGATGACCTACGAAGTTGTGGTGGAAGCTGGCGAGCTTACCGCCCCAGATGCCTCCATAACCATGTGCTCCCTTAGAGTGCCCCGGATTGGTAAGACTCTCGGCAACGGTACACCACTGCATGGTGAAATTGTTGTTGTCGTAGAATGAAGCTACCTCATCGATACTCCAGCTGAAGGAACAGTGGTCGAAGATGATGCCGGTCTTGTTGCGCTGCCAGGTAGCATCCGCACCGTCATTGATGTTCTTTTCCTCTCCGCGGCGTATGCGGAGGAAACGGATGATGTTGTTGTTGCCTGGTTGAACGGTGTAATATCTGAGGGTGATGCCCGGAGATGGGGCAGTCTGTCCGAGGATGGTGATGTTGTCACCTATCTTGAGATCAGACTTCAGGGCGATGACGCCAGCCACATCGAAGACGATGATTCTCTTTCCCGTTTTGACAGCCTCTCTGAAAGAACCCGTTCCGCTGTCGTTGAGGTTAGTTACGTGTACTACTTTTCCGCCTCTTCCGCCGGTTACATATCTTCCGTGACCTTCTGCGCCCGGAAAGGCTGGAGCTTGTGCCAAAGCAGCAGCACTCATGAGTGCTGCTGCCATTGTTGTAAATATTTTCTTTTCCATTGGTTTAAATTCAGTTTATAGTTTATAGTTAATAGTTTATAGGGCAATCTTGCTATACGGCTAAGCCGCTGTAAACTATTAACTGTAAACTATTAACTAAGTATTACTTATTCAGTCCCTGCATTTCCATTTCCAGACTAGCCCAGATGAAAGGACCTACGCCCTTGGCATCATTGTCGCGGATGGGCTCGCTCATGTAGTAGTTGAAGCTGCCGTCGCGCTTGTAGTTTGGCTTCTTTACGTATGGACCAGGGCCAGGACCGAGGCCGCTGACAGCACAGCAGCGGGTAAGGCTGATGGTCTTGTCAGGATTTACCTGGATGAAGTTGTTCAGGATTCCCTCATAAGCCTTGATACCTGCCTCCTGATATTCCTTGCCGAGGTAGCCCTTGCGGTAACCCTTGAGGAGAACATAGGCAAACATGCTTGAAGCGGTGCTCTCGAGGTAGTTGCGAGGATCCTTTACATCCATCACGTCGTACCATACGCCCGTCTTCTTATCCTGGTATTTCACCACGCTCTTCATAGCCTTATTTAATAAGGTGATGATTTCGCCGCGGCGGGCATAATCTTCTGGCATGGCGTCGAGGCATTCGGTCATTGCCATGACGTACCATCCGAGGGCTCTTGCCCAGGTATGCTGGCTCTTTCCGTCTTCCTTGTTTGCCCAGAACTGGCTGTGGGTTTCGTCCCAAGCATGCTTCCAGAGCTGAGTCTTCTCATCGTAGGTACGCAGGTCGGTCTTCTCAATCTGGTCTACCGCATCGTCGAGAATCTTCTTCGCCTTCTTTGGCTTGAGGTTCTGTACAGCGTAGTTGCAGTAGAAAGGTAGACCCATGAAGATGCCGTCGAGCCATACCTGGTTGGCGTAAATAGCCTTGTGCCAGTAAACGCCTTCCTTGGTGCGAGGCTGGTTCTGGAGCTGCTTGAAGAGTGTCTTCAGCGCCAGTTCGCTGCTCTTGCTAGGGAAGAGGTTGTGCATGCGGAGGATGAACTTCGCGGTGCGCACATTGTCGAGGTTGAAGTCCTCATATTTGTAGCCTGTGATGTTTCCCTTTTCGTCAATCATCTTGGCTGGATATTCTTTCAGGTAGTTGATGATTGCCTCGTTGTTGGCTTCGGCATCAGCTCCCTTGAAGGTGCTCTTTCCATCTTTATAGTGGAGATAGGTATCGAGCATACCTTCCATCTCAATGCCCATTACGTAGCTCCACTTTGGCTTCTTGCTGAAGTCGAGCAGGTAAGACTGAGGCACGCGCTGCATCTCGCTGTGGGTGAGCCACTCTGAGTAGGTCTGGTAAGGACGGTCTTCCTTGTTGAGAACCAGGGAACCGTTGATGATGAGGTTGTCGAACTTCACGTTTCTTGTCTTGCCGGTAACCTTGGTAGGCTGCTTCACTACACCGTCGAACTTACAGTTCTTTACATGGATGTCGTATACGTTTTCTACCTTGTTTCCACCGATGATGAGCACACCATAGTTGCTCTTCTGGCAGGTAACATCTTCCATGCTCACGTTGCGCACGGTAGGTTCAAATCCGCGGTAGCAAGCCTCTTTTGGCTCATAGTCGAGGTTGATCTTGAGCACGGCTTCCTTGCACTGGCCTACGGTAACCTTGCGCATGTGGATGTTCTGGATGAGTCCGCCGCGGCAGTTGTTGGTCTTGATGCGGAGGATGCGCTCCAGATGAGGAGAGTCCATCTCGCAGTTTTCGGCGTATACATTCTCGCATCCGCCTGAAATCTCGGAACCGATGACTACGCCACCATGTCCGTCTTCCATCCGGCAGTTGCGGATGATGATGTTTCTGGATGGTTGGTTCCAGAGACGACCGTCGTTGTTTCGTCCGCTCTTGATGGCGATGCAGTCGTCGCCGGTGTGGAAGATACAGTTCTGGATGAGTACATTCTCGCATGCCTCAGGGTCGCATCCGTCTCCGTTAGGTCCTTCGTTCCAAACGGTTACGCCGTCTACCGTGATGTCCTTGCAGAGCAGAGGGTGCATCACCCAGAATGGTGAATTGATCATCTTGACATCCTTGATGAGGATGCGCTCAGAGCGTACGAAGTTGACGAGCTGAGGGCGGAGACCCTGTCCCATGCCGAACTTGCGTTCGTCAAAAGGCACACCGTCTTCAGCCATCTTCAGCAGTCTGGCGCGTGATCCCATCTTCTGGTGTTCCTTGGTTACGCCCTCCTTATATCCGAATCTGGCATTACCGTTCATTGGCCACCATGTATCGTTGTTACCACCTCCATCGATGGTACCTTTACCAGTGATGGCGATGTCGGTAACCTTGTAGGCATAGATGCATGGAGAATAGTTCCAGCATGCGATGCCCTCCCATGAGGTGCGTACCAGCGGATAGAGTTTCGGTTCGAAGGCAAACTGCAGTACGGCTCCTTCTTCGAGGTGGAGGTCAACGAAACTCTTCATCTCAATGGCTCCTGTGCGCCAGGTACCCTTCGGGATGACTACAGTACCGCCACCTTTTTTAGAAACGAGGGCGATGAGCTTGTTGATAGCTTTCTGGTTCTGTGCAGCCGAAGCGTTATGCTTGGCTCCATAGGCAGAAATAGCATACTTCTTAGCTGCCTGCTTGATGCCTGGCAACTGTATGCTCTGTTCAATGCGCTGATATTCAGCATCGTTCCATCCGTTGGCCCAAGCGCAGGATGGGATGAGAAGCAGAGCAACGAGTAAGGTCTTAAAGAATTTCTTCATTGTCTTTGTTCTAGTTTTATGATTATTTGTATTTATGAATTCGTTTGTATTGATCTGTTTTATTCGTTTGTTGGGTCTGACGTTTAACACATCGCTGCAAAGATACGAATTTTATTTGTAAAATAGGTGCTGGTAATGTTAAAATTAAATGTTTTTGGAAAAAAGTTTGGCGTTTTGAAAAAAAAATGTTACCTTTGCAACGATAATTAACATTATTAACGCAATAAATACTGGGTAGCCTATTGGATAGACATTTACTTAATGAATAAAATAAGATTAAGAAAATGAGTAAACTCAATGAAATGACAGACGAAGAGTTGGCCCTGGCTTATGTCGGGGGCGACAACAGAGCCTTTGACCTGTTGCTTTCCCGCAACGAGGTGAAACTTTTCTCTTATATCCTTTTCGTGGTTCACGATGAGGATCTGGCGAATGATATCTTCCAGGAGACATTCGTGAAGGCAATCAGTCGTTTACATGCTGGCCAGTATTCCAGTTCGGGCAAATTTATTTCGTGGTTAATGCGCATAGCGCATAATGTCATCATCGACGGTTATCGCAGTCAGTGTGTGTTCCGCATGGTAGAACAGGGGAACGATAATGATCTTTCCTGTCTGCGAAGCGAAGATTTTCAGGCAGACTGTGCTGAGCAGGAGATGGTACGCAAACAGGTGCTCCGTGATGTGAAGAAACTGGTAGACTTTCTGCCGGCTCCACAACGCGAAGTGGTTTATATGCGTTTTTATCAGCAGATGTCTTTCAAGGACATAGCCGAGTGTACCAATGTGAGCATCAATACGAGTCTGGGAAGAATGCGTTATGCGCTCCTTAACCTCCGCAAGATGGCTAAGGAGCACAATATCTATCTGAATCTTGATTAGTGGAGTTCTTTCAAGGCATGGATGGTAGCATAAGGGTCTGTGCTCTTGAATACATAACTTCCGCTTACCAGCACGTCTACTCCGGCTTTCACCAGTCTTGGAGCAGTTTCTGCCTGTACGCCACCATCTACCTCGATGAGTGCCTGGCTTCCGCTCTCTTTGATGAGCTGGCGCAGACGGCCTATCTTCTTGATGGTGTTCTCGATGAATTTCTGTCCGCCGAAGCCTGGGTTAACGCTCATCAAAAGTACCATGTCTACATCGCAGATGATGTCTTCCAGCACACATACCGGGGTAGAAGGGTTGAGGGTAACTCCTGCCTTCATGCCTGCTGCATGAATCTGCTGGATGGTGCGGTGCAGATGGGTGCAGGCCTCGTAGTGCACGTTCATCATCATGGCACCGAGCTTGGCAGTCTGCTCAATGTAATTTTCCGGATGCTGAATCATGAAGTGGACGTCGAGGGGCTTGGTGCATACCTTGCTCACGGCTTCAATCACAGGGAATCCGAACGAGATGTTGGGAACAAAGACGCCATCCATCACGTCGAGGTGGAGCCAGTCGGCCTCACTCTTGTTAATCATCTCTATATCACTCTTCAGGTCAATGAAGTTGGCTGAGAGCAATGAAGGGGATACCATTGTTTTCATCTTTCTTCTTCTGTTAGTTAGGATAGCACACCTTTAGCTTCCCATTTTGCACCATGGTATGATAGGAGTAGGCTATCTGCTTGATGAAGTAGATGGTCTGAGCCGAAGGTCTCATTTTCTTTGGTGTAAATACTTGCTTCATAGGCGTGAATCTTTAAATTTGAATAATACTTCTTGTTATTTGTTGATTTCAGAACGGGCATGTCTTGAGGATGAGTTTTCCTCTTTCCGTAACCTGTTCTCTAAATAAATAACGGCGTGTTGGGAAATTTATTACATTCCGGCGAAATAATTTTTTCTTTTTCTTTCTCCCTATATATAATAAGGTATAGTGGAGAAAACGTGAGACGAAAGTGGAGAAAAAGGGGCGCTGGATGATAAAATAGTGTTAAATCCTAAAATTTCTCGACAAAAAGTTTGTAGTTTAAAAGAAAAACTGTACTTTTGCAGTAGAAATGAAGAACGAAGGAGAATCTTTTCGTTAAAAAGAAAGAAACGCCTCGTTTTAGTAACAAACAATTTAAAGAAAAAGCAATATGAATACATTCGTATCTACATCATGGTGGTGGCGTAACTCAAGATTCCAGAAGTCGTGAGTCGAGACGCCGTATGTGGATGTGAACAACATAATATACTAGGGGCCTGCCGTAACTTACGACAGGCCCCTTTTCTTTTACAGCAAAATAAAAACAAAAATATAGGAGATATTAACTATGGAAATGAAGGACATTTTGAACAGAATGTTGAACCACGAGGAACTTTCTCGTGAGGATACCAGAGACATCATTGTAGGAATCACCAAGAGTGAATTTCCTGAGGAGCAGATTACAGCCCTGCTCACCGGACTGCAGATGAGAGGCGTAACGGTAGATGAACTGCTCGGTTTCCGTGATGGTATTCTTGCTACAGGCGTGCCAGCCATCCTGGATTGCGACCGCTATATTGACGTGGTGGGAACCGGTGGCGACCGCAAGAACACCTTTAACATTTCTACCACTTCCTGCTTCGTCATTGCGGGTGCGGGTTACAAGGTGGCAAAGCACGGCAACTATGCGGCTACTTCGGTGAGCGGTGCCAGCAACGTGATCAAGAACCACGGCGTTCAGTTTACCGACGATATGGATAAGTTGAACCGCAGCATCAACGAGGCAGGCATCGTTTATCTTCATGCCCAGCTCTTCGCCAAGGCAATGAAGTTTGTGGGTCCTATCCGCAAGGCTTTGCAGTTCCCTACCGTGTTCAACCTGTTAGGTCCTCTTGTCAATCCTAGTCAGCCTAAATGTCAGTTGCTGGGTGTAGCCAATCTCGACCAGATGCGCCTTTACAATCAGGTTTACCAGAAGTTGGGCATCGATTATGGCATCGTGAACAGCATCGACGGATATGATGAAATTTCACTCACCAGCGACTTCAAGGTAACCACCAACAACTATGAGAAGATTTTCAAACCTCAGGATCTCGGTTTCGCGATAGCCAAACCGGAAGAGGTGAGAGGCGGGGCAACCGAGGAAGAGGCCAAGGACATCTTTGATGCAGTGCTTGAAAACCGTGCCCTCCCAGCCCAGAAGAACATCGTTCTCGCCAATGCAGCCTTCGGCATCCAGGTGATGGAGAAGGGTCAGAAGAGCATTGAGGAATGTGTGGAGATAGCAAGAGAGAGTATCGATTCGGGTAAGGCGCTCGCTACCTTTAAGAAATTCGTAGAGATCAACAGTTAAAGGTAAAAAGGGCTTTTAAAAGTAAAAAGGTAAAAGGGTAAAAAGAGCCTTAACCCCTTTGTCTCCCTTTGTACCCCCGTTCCCAGCGATTCCATCGCTGGTCTCCCAAGTCTTTATCTTAAACAAAAAAACGAAAAAAAATGGCTGATATTTTAGAGGAAATTGTGGCTCATAAAAGAATCGAGATTGAGCAGCGCAAGCGCTTTATCCAGCCACGGCAGATGATAACCCTCACCGAACAGAAAATGCAGGAAGATGGGGGAAAGGTGCCGGGCGGAAGCATGAAGGAGTCGCTGATGAACTCGGAGACGGGAATCATCGCTGAATTCAAGCGCAAATCGCCTTCCAAGGGCTGGATCAAACAGGAAGGTAAGCCGAGCATCATCCCGCTCGCCTACCAGCAGAACGGAGCCTCGGCGCTCAGCATCCTCACCGACATTGATTACTTCGGAGGATATGATGAGTATATTCAGGAGGCGCGCCATGTGGGCGTTACCCTACCTATCTTATATAAGAACTTCGTGGTAGAGGAATACCAGCTGCTGCAGGCGAGATACTGCGGAGCTTCTGCCGTGCTGCTCATTGCGGCCTGCCTGACCAAGGAGGAGTGTAAACAACTCATGAACATGGCACACCAGCTGGGCATGGAGATACTGCTCGAGATGCATAATGAGCGCGACTTCGAGTATGCTGAACTGGAACCGGATATGTACGGCATCAACAACCGAAATCTCGGAACCTTCTTTACGGATGTGGAGAACAGCTTCAGATTGGCAGAGAAACTTCCGAAGGATGTGTGCAGGGTGAGCGAGAGTGGCATCTCCAACCCGCAGACGGTTCTCCGGTTGAGAGAAGAAGGCGGCTTCAGAGGTTTCCTGATGGGCGAACAGTTCATGAAACAGGCAGACCCGGGCGTGGCGCTTCAAGAGTTTATTAAGCAGTTGAAACAATAAAGAAAATGTTAGTAAAGGTTTGTGGAATGCGTGAACCTGATAATGTAAAGCAGGTTGCGCAACTCGGCGTTGATATGATGGGATTTATCTTCTATCCTAAGTCTCCACGGTATGCCAGTCATGTGGTGGCTCGCTCTGATGCTGACCGCAATGTGTGCCGAGTGGGAGTCTTCGTGAATGATTCCATTTCCAATATGTTGGATAAGATTCATTCATTCTCTCTGAATGCGGTGCAGATGCATGGAAACGAGAGCAGGGAACTGTGTGAGCAGTTGCGTGCAGCAAAGGGGAATATGAAGATAATCAAAGCCATTAGTGTTTCCAATGCCGGGGACATTCAAAAATATAAGGAGTATGTAGGCGCTGTTGACTACTTCCTTTTCGACACCAAATGTAAGACGGTGGGCGGAAGTGGTCAGCAGTTTGACTGGCAGGTACTGGATGAATATGATGGCGATGTTCCATTCCTGTTGAGTGGCGGCATCGGTCCGGAAGATGCTTCCCGCATCCTGTCTTTCCATCATCCCCGATGCGTAGGAATCGACCTCAACTCCAGGTTTGAGATAGAACCGGGACTGAAGAATGTAGAGAAACTCAAGGAATTCCTTTTAAAGGTAAAAAGGTAAAAGGGTAAAAAGTAAAAAGGTAAAAAAATAAAAAAGTAAAAAAATGAATAAGATAAATGCATTATTTGCAAACAATAAAGACCGCAAGCTTTTGAGCTTGTATTTCTGCGCCGGATGCCCAACTTTAGAAGGTACCGGTGATGTAATTAAGGCGATGGAGCGCAAGGGGATCGACATGATTGAGGTAGGAATCCCTTTCAGCGATCCGTTGGCTGATGGTCCGGTGATTCAGAGCGCCGGAACCAAGGCCTTGAAGAACGGAATGACGGTGAAGAAACTCTTCGCCCAGCTGAAGGAAATCAAGGATGAAGTGCAGCTTCCACTCGTGCTGATGGGATATCTGAACCCAATCATGCACTACGGCATTGAGGCTTTCTTCAAGAGCTGCGTAGAGAGCGGCGTGAGCGGCACCATCATCCCAGACCTTCCCTTTGATGATTATCTGAAGGTGGTAAAACCCATAGCCGACAAGTATGACATCCGTGTCATCATGATGATTACCCCTGAAACCAGCGAGGAGCGCATCCGTTTCATCGATGAGCATACCGATGGTTTCATCTACATGGTCAGCTCGGCGAGCATCACGGGTGCCCAAAGCAGTTTCGGTGATGCCAAGCTGGCTTATTTCAACCACATCAACGGCATGAATCTGCGCAACCCACGCATGATAGGTTTCGGCATCAGCAACAAGCAGACCCTTACCAGTGCGCAGGATAATGCGGCGGGAGCCATCATCGGCAGCAAGTTTGTAACCCTGCTCAATGAAACTGGCGATCCGGATAAGGCTTTAGATGGGCTTTTTGAGTGCCTCGAAAAGTAGTTGATAGTTAACAGCGGCTTCGCCGTATAGCAGGTTTGCCCTATAAACTATAAATTATAAACTAAGTATTATGTATCAAGTTGACGAAAAAGGATTTTTTGGAAAATTCGGAGGAGCTTATGTTCCTGAGATATTATATAAATGTGTAACCGAGTTGCAGCAGGCTTACAAGCCAATCATTGAGAGCGAGGAGTTCAAGAAGGAATACCGCGCGCTGCTCAAAGATTATGTGGGCCGTCCTTCACCTCTTTATTATGCCAAGCGCATGAGCGAGAAGTACGGATGCCAGCTCTATCTGAAGCGCGAGGACCTGAACCATACCGGTGCACACAAAATTAACAACACCATCGGTCAGATTCTCATGGCAAAGAAGATGGGCAAGACCCGCATCATCGCCGAGACCGGAGCCGGACAGCATGGTGTGGCTACCGCTACGGTATGCGCCCTGATGAACATGAAGTGTGAGATTTTCATGGGTGCCACCGATGTGGAGCGCCAGCATACCAACGTAGAGCGCATGAAGATGCTGGGAGCCAAGGTGAACCCTGTGCGCACAGGCAATATGACGCTGAGCGATGCCTGCTCTGAGGCCATCCGCGACTGGTGCTGTCATCCACAGGATACCTTCTACATCGTAGGTTCTACCATGGGTCCGCATCCTTATCCTGACATTGTAGCCAAGATGCAGAGCGTTATCTCCGAAGAACTGAAATGGCAGCTTGAGGAGAAGATAGGCCGCGACTATCCTGATTACCTCATCGCCTGCGTGGGTGGCGGAAGCAACGCTGCCGGAACCATCTACCACTACATTGATGATGACCGCGTGAAGATTTACCTGGCTGAGGCTGCCGGACACGGAATAGATACCGACTACACCGCTGCCACCATGCACTGCGGTACAGAGGGCATCATCCACGGAGCCCGTACCCTCGTGATGCAGACCGAGGACGGACAGATAGAGGAAGCCTTTACCATCAGTGCCGGTCTCGACTATCCGGGCATCGGCCCTATGCACGCCGACCTAGCCACATCGGGCAGGAGTCATGTGCTCGCCATTAAGGACGATGAGGCCATCTACGCCGGTTACGAACTCACCCGCATGGAGGGCATCATTCCGGCTATTGAGAGTGCACACGCCGTGGCAGCCCTGAAGAAAATGAAGTTCAAGAAGGATGATGTGGTGGTGCTCACCGTGTCAGGCCGTGGCGACAAGGATGTAGAAACGTATTTGAGCCATAAGGAAATGGCAGGAGAGTACGGAAACTTCTAATAGCAAAGATTTAATTTTTAAAATGGCAAAGTTTAGTTACAAGACAGTTACCCGCAAGATTCTCGCCGACCTCTATACGCCGGTGGGAGTCTACATGCGACTGAGAGATATTTATCCGCAGTCGGCTCTGATGGAGAGTTCCGACTATCATGGCTCCGAGAATTCGCGCTCCTTCATCGGTGTGCATCCGCTGGCAAGCATCGCCGTGAGTCATGGTGAGGTCATCAAGACCTATCCCGACGGAAGAGTAGAGAAAGAGCAGCTTCCTGCCTTCGGCGCCGGTCAGGGCGAGGACTGCAAACTCGCCATCTCAAAGAGTATCAACGACTTCATCTCTTCCTTCCATGTAGAGGGCGAGAGCAAGGAGTTCTGCGGACTCTACGGATTCACCACCTTCAATGCGGTGAGATATTTTGAGAACATCCCAGTCAAGGATACCACCATGGAGAAGAATGATGCGCCCGACATCTATTACATCATGTATAAGGACATCATCGTCTTCGACCATTTCAACAACACCATGGAGCTCATTGCGCTCCAGGAAAGTGAAGATCCTCACTCTTCACTTCCAGAGCTCGATGAACTGCTCAAGGCGGTGAACAAGGCAAATGTGAAACCTTATGATTTCCACCCGGTGGGCGAAACCACCTCTACGCTCACCGATGAGGAGCACAAGGCAAACATACGCCGATGCATACTGCACTGCCTGCGCGGAGATGTATTCCAAATTGTGGTGAGTCGCCGCTTCGTACAGAAATATGAGGGCGATGATTTCAAACTCTACCGTGCGTTGCGCAGCATCAACCCTTCGCCTTACCTCTTCTATTTCGACTTCGGCGGTTTCCGCATCTTCGGTTCTTCGCCTGAAACCCATAACCGCATCGTGGGCAACAAGGCGTTCATCGACCCGATTGCCGGAACCACCCGACGCACAGGAGATATGGAGCAGGACCGCAAGGCTGCCGAATTCCTGCGCAACGACCCGAAGGAGAATGCCGAGCACGTGATGCTGGTAGACCTGGCGCGCAATGATCTGAGCCGCAACTGTCATGGGGTGAAAGTAGATTTCTACAAGGACATGCAGTTCTACAGTCATGTTATCCATCTCGTGAGCCGTGTGAGCGGAGAGTTGGATGAGCATGCCGACCACATCAAGGAGTTTATTGATACCTTCCCTGCCGGCACGCTGAGCGGTGCGCCTAAGGTGAGAGCGATGCAGATTATATCAGAGCTGGAGCCTCACAACCGCGGTGCCTACGGAGGCTGTATCGGTTTTATCGGTCTGAACGGCGACCTGAATCAGGCCATCGTGATACGTACCTTCATTAGCCGAAACGGCGAACTCTGGTTCCAGGCGGGTAGTGGAGTAGTGGCAAAGAGCAATGATGAGTATGAGCTGGAAGAGTGTAACAACAAGCTCGGTGCGCTGACCAAGGCGATTCACATTGCTGAAGAGTTGTAATAGTGATTAATTATTAGTGATTATTTCTCGCTGATTGTACTCACTAATCAATAATAAATAACAAAAGATGAAAGTAGTAATCATAGATAATTACGATTCCTTTACCTATAATCTGGCCCATCTGGTAAAGGAGTTGGGAGCTGACGTTACGGTGTTCCGCAACGACCAGTTCCAGTTGCCGGAGCTGGAGCGCTTCGACAAGATCATTCTGAGTCCGGGTCCGGGCATTCCGTCGGAGGCGGGACTGCTGATGGATGTTATCCGCAAGTATGCAGGCCGCAAGCCGATGCTGGGCGTATGTCTGGGTCATCAGGCCATAGGCGAGGCGTTTGGAGCCAAGCTTACCAATCTTTCTGAGGTGTATCATGGAGTGGCAACCCCTTGCACCCAGTTTGGCAACGATGTTATTTTCGACGGGTTGGACAAGCGCATAGAGATTGGTAGATACCACTCTTGGGTGGTAGACCGCTCGGGATTCCCCGACTGCCTGGATGTTACGGCAGTAAGCGATGATGGTTGCATTATGGGTCTGAAGCATAAGAACTATGATATTCATGGTATCCAGTTTCATCCGGAAAGCGTGCTGACGCCAGACGGCAAGAAGATGGTGAGAAACTGGTTGGAAAAAGCTTAATGACCTTAATGATCAATGACCTTAATGACCACCATGACCGCGTGGTGGTTGTTGAGGTTTTTGTTTATGATAAGAAAAAGCAAAGCCTGACGCTCTCTCGAGTGCCAGGCTTTTTACTAACATCTAACCCTCGCTACAATCCTCTCACGAGTTTCGCGAGTTTGTATTAACTTAAATCACACCTTCCCAATGAAGGAAAGGTCTACTAATAACCTTCTTAATCTTTTAAAAATTTTACATATCCCAAGCCACAGCACTCGCACCGAGTACGGCAGCAGAACTGCCATCAAGGGTAGAAACTAGGAACTTAGCCTTGCCCTTGAAGATGCGGAACACGTGCCCATCATAAGCCTTCTGGATAGGCTTCATGATGAGGTCGCCAGCCTTTGTCAGACCAC
>ERZ1031779.164-NODE-164-length-16420-cov-8.301558_pt1 | contig 16420 bp, 10 predicted proteins | sample MGYA00518170_ERZ1031779 | MGnify/ENA primary metagenome ERZ1031779 (study PRJEB33719, sample SAMN04261241) | wastewater metagenome | biome: rural village; feature: human; material: feces | host: Homo sapiens | place: El Salvador | collected 2013-01-07 ... | reverse complement strand
CGCAGCTGTTCCACGAACTCGGAATCTTTCATCTTGACAGGCTGCAGCACGGGCAAGCCCTGCTCCAAGGCATACTGCTTGACAGGAGGCGCCTGCAGCGTGTCCTGATGGCGTCCTACGGGTTTGTCGGGCTGAGTAACCACAGCCACCACATTATATCCGCCTTCTACGAGGCTCTTGAGGGATTCCACCGCAAACTCGGGTGTTCCCATAAAAACGATTCTTAAATCTTTCTTCTCCATAAAATAACATTTGAAGTTAAAATCAGCAAAGCCGAAGAAATCTCCACTCTTTACTTAAATTATTCTGCCGACATATCGGCCACAATCTTGCGATACACCGAGTACACCTTGGTACGGCTGATGTAGCCTACAAGCACGCCGGCTGTGTCGACCACAGGCAGCTGGGCCGCATCGGTCTGGTCGAACTTCTTCATCACCTCATCCATCGGCTCGTGATCGGAAAGTACTGCCGATGGCTGCAACATAAGCTGTCGCACGGTGAAACGGTTGTAAAGCTCTGACCTGAAGATGATGTGACGGATGCGGGTAATATCTATCACTCCCAAGAGTACACCTCCCTTGTCGACCACTGGCAGGAAGTTGTTGTTGCTGCGGCTTATCTCAGCCACGAGTTTGCCCATAGGCAGATCGGCACGAATGGGATGATAGTCTTTCTCGATGACGCTCTGCATGCTCATCAGCGTGAGGGCCGCACGGTCGATGTGATGAGTAAGAAGCTTGCCCTCTCTTGCCAGTCGCAGGGCGTAGATGCTGTGGCTCTCGAAGATGCTGATGGTGAGGTATGACGAGATGCAGACGATCATGAGCGGCATGAAGAGCTGATAGCCTCCCGTGAGCTCGGCGATGAGGAAGATGCCCGTAAGCGGCGCATGCATCACACCCGTCATCACGCCTGCCATGCCCATGAGCGTGAAGTTCTGCTCGGGCACGTAGACACCTATCTCGTTGGCATTCCAGAAGCGGGAGAAGAAGAAACCCGCAAAACCGCCGATAAAGAGCGAAGGTGCGAAGGTTCCACCACAACCGCCACTGCCATTGGTTGCCGATGTGGCAAACACCTTGGTGAGGGTGACGAGTCCGATATAGACAAGCAACAGATGGCTGTTGCCATAGAAGAGCGAGTTGCTCATCACCTGCCCCCACTCTGCCTCTGTCCTGCCCTTAAGCAGGATGTTGACAGCCGAGTAGCCCTCGCCATAGAGCGAAGGAAACAGGAAGATAAGGCTGCTCAGGATGAGTCCGCCCAAGAGAAGTTTGGCATAAGGATGCTTGCCCAGACGGGCGAACATGCCCTCGCAAGCCGACATGGTGCGCATGAAGTAAAGGCTGACAAAGCCGCAGAAGATACCCAACAGGATACACACCGGCGCACGGTCGAGCACCCAGGGCGAGGTGAGCGTGAAGTCGAAGAGCGACTTAGAGCCCATCAGAATATAGGTGAAACAGGTAGCTGTGACACACGAGATGAGGATGGGCAGAAGCGAAGCCATCGACAGGTCGACCATCAGCACCTCGAGCGTGAAGACCAGTCCGGCTATAGGTGCCTTGAAGATTCCGGCAATGGCGGCACTGGCTCCGCAGCCCACAAGCAGGATCATCGTCTTCTTGTCCATGCGGAAGATCTGTCCCAGATTGGAACCGATGGCCGAACCGGTAAGCACAATAGGCGCCTCGGCTCCCACAGAACCGCCGAAGCCAATGGTGATGCCAGAAGCCACCACCGACGACCAGCAGTTGTGGCCGCGCAGCTTGGAGTTCTTGGTAGAGATGGCGTAGAGCACGCGGGTAATACCATGCGAGATATTGTCGCGCACCACATACTTGATAAAGAGCGACGTGAGGTAAATGCCCACGATTGGGAAGAGCAGGAAGAGCAGGTTGTACGTGTTCTTGACAAATCCCGATGTGAGCAGAATCTGTATCTCGTGCACGATTCCATGCAGGAAATAGCCTGCCACCGAGGCGAGCACCCCGATGACAAAGGCGAGGATGAGTGTCATCTGGCGGTCGGAAATATGTTCCTTCTGCCAGGCCACCATCTTGTCGACCCAACTTTTCCTTGCTTCTAAAATATCGTCATCCATTAATATATATATTATCCTTTATTATTTTATCTTGGCACAGATTAGGCGGATTACACGGATTTTATCTTCTGACTGCCACAACGCTTTCACCAAGGAATATGGCATCAGCCTCTGTGTTGTCCGCGCCTCATCATTCCTTAAAACTCCGAAGTGAAATGGAACCTGATATGTTCGAAGTCCTGCTGTGCCATGCTGAGCACATAGCCCGAGTCGGCGAGGAACACGTCTCTGCCCTCTATGTCCTTGGCCATGTACTGATACTTGCGCTTCTTGAAGTTCTCCAGCTCCTGCGCATCGTCGGCCTCTATCCAGCAAGCCTTGTGCAGGTGGACAGGTTCCCAGCGACACTTGGCGTTGTACTCGTTCTCCAAACGATACTGGATGACCTCGAACTGCAACTGTCCTACGGTTCCCACGATGCGGCGACCGTTGAACTGGTTGACAAACAGCTGTGCCACACCCTCGTTCATCAACTGCTCCAATCCCTTCTGGAACTGCTTGCTCTTCATTGGGTCGTCGTTCTCGATATACTTGAAGAGCAGAGGCGAGAACGATGGCAAACCACGGAAGTGCAGCTGCTCACCCTCGGTGAGCGTGTCGCCAATCTTGAAGATGCCGTTGTCGGGCAGACCTACGATGTCGCCTGGATAAGCTTCGTCGATGGTGCTCTTGCGCTGCGCCATGAACTGTGTGGGCGAAGAGAAACGGACGGTCTTGCCCAATCGTACGTGCAGGTAAGGCTGATTGCGCACAAACTTGCCCGAACAAATCTTGCAGAAGGCAATACATGAACGGTGGTTGGGGTCGATATTGGCGGTGATCTTGAAGATGAAGCCAGTAAACTTGCTTTCCTCTGGCTCTACCAGTCGCTCCTCGGCCTGAGTGGGCTTGGGCGACGGTGCTATCTTGACGAAGCAGTCGAGAAGTTCCTGCACACCGAAGTTGTTGAGCGCAGAACCGAAGAACACCGGTGCCACCTCGGCCGAACGGTAAGTCTCCACATCGAAGGCTGGATAAACGCCGTCGACCAACTCCAGATCCTCACGCAACTGGGCAGCCTCGCGCTCACCCACATGCTGATCGAGCGCTTCGGAGTTGACGTCCACTTCCACCTTCTCGGTCACGCGCTGCTTGTTGGGAGTAAAGAGGTTGAGCTGCTGCTCGTAGATATTGTACACGCCCTTGAACCGGGCACCTTGTCCGATAGGCCAGCTCAGGGGTCGAACCTTGATCTTGAGTTCTTCCTCCAGTTCGTCGAGCACGTCGAAGGCATCGCGGCCCTCACGGTCCATCTTGTTGATGAAGATGATAACAGGCGTATTGCGCATACGGCACACTTCCATCAGTTTGCGGGTCTGGGCCTCCACACCCTTGGCTGAGTCGACCACGATGATGGCTGAGTCAACGGCTGTCAGCGTGCGGTAAGTGTCCTCGGCAAAGTCTTGGTGACCGGGAGTATCGAGGATGTTCACCTTGTAGGGATCGCCATGCTCGCCATCGGGCAAGTAGTCGAACTCCATCACCGACGTGGAAACAGAAATACCACGCTGTTTCTCTATATCCATCCAGTCGGAAGTGGCTGTCTTGCGTATCTTATTGTTCTTTACGGCACCTGCCACCTGTATCTGTCCACCAAAGAGAAGGAACTTCTCGGTCAGTGTGGTCTTACCTGCATCAGGGTGAGAAATAATGGCAAACGTTCTTCTTCTTTCAATCTCTTTCATCTCGTTGTATATATATTTTGAACTTTTCTCAAGTTCTGTATATTATTATAAAATATGTATATCCTAAAAATTAAACACTACATGTCGTCGTCAAACTTCAAGCCCTCTGTACGGTCCTTGATGTAATAATCGCTCAGCATTCCCACGAAGGTGCTGATCTCGGTCACGGCACGGGCTGTCTCGGGCGTTATCTCCTTCTTCTGCAGGCGGAGCATCATCACGCCATAGAGTGCGTCTAAGCAGGTTTCTATCTCGTTCACATCCTTGTCGCCCTTGTTGCGCAGCTCTACGATGTAGGGCAACACCTTGTAGTATTCGGCATTATAGATGGGGAACTTGCTGCTCTGCAGCAACATTCCGTGCAAGTCGATGACGTCCTTGAGCAACACGCGGTTGATATCGAGATGTCCATACTCGCGCTTTCCTTCCTCGTTCATCATGCGGATGAGGTTGCCAAACCAGTCCAGCTCCTCGGCTTTCTGCTCGTCGGTATAGTCGAAACGGTCGATATACTGCTTGCGGATAACGGGCAGCGAACAGCCATAGGCACGGATAATGTCCTCCACCTGCCACATATACAACAGGTATTCGGCGATACTTTTCTTTCTTAACTCTTGTGCTACAAACATATATTTTGTGAAAATAATATTCTCATATAATCTTTCCGGGCACACGCCCCGTAGGACAGCCTAAAACTCGGGCAGATGATACAGGTTGAACACCGTGCCTATCAGCGCTATCAGCGAGAAGATGATCACCACACTGCCTATCACCTTATTAATAATAAGAATGCCATTGGTATCAAACTTGCCGCGTATCTTGTCGATGAGCCAGGTAAGACCAAACCACCACAGCAAGGCGCCAAACACGATGCTGAGATAGCCCACGCCCATCTCAATAGGCATGTCGGGAACCACAAAGGCAAACTGCGCAAATGTGGCCATGAAGAGGAACACGATGAGCGGATTGGAGAGGGTGACGAGAAAGGCCGTCAGGCCGTTGTGGAACAATGTGCCCTGCTTGTTGCTGCTCTTGTGCATATTCTTCATCGGGTTGCTCTTGAAACAATACACTCCGAAGACAAGCAGCAGCAGACTGCCCGAAATCTGAAGATAGAACTTGTTCTGGGCATTGTTGACAAAATCCATCACAAAACTCATACCCAAACCCGTGAACATGGCATACACGATGTCGCTGCAAGCAGCGCCGATGCCTGTCACAAAACCATACCAGCGCCCCTTGTTCAACGTGCGCTGAATACACAAAATACCTACTGGACCCATGGGAGCAGAGGCAATGATACCTATGACAATACCCTTGAAAATAAAATCAAGGATGTTTATCTCTATTGGAAACAATGAATTCATACGAGGTGCAAAGATACAATTTTTTAATCATACAATGCAAATTTTCCGTCTAAAAGTTTGTCCGATGCATTTTTTTTCTTATCTTTGCCATCAAATTTTAAAAATTCTAACTTATTAAAAAACATAAACAATTATGACAGAAAATGCATTGAAGCCGTATGTAATCGGCTTGGACCTTGGCGGCACCAACTCTGTTTTCGGTATCGTGGACGCACGTGGTGAAATCAAGGCTACTACAGCCATCAAGACCGGTGGCTATGACAACGTGAATGATTACGTAAAGGCAGCTGTCGAAGCACTACAACCTATTATCGAAACCGTTGGTGGTATTGAGAAAATCAAGGCTATGGGTATCGGAGCACCTAATGGCAACTTCTATAAGGGAACTATCGAGTACGCTCCCAACCTGCCCTGGGCTCACACTTGTGTAGTTCCTTTGGCAGACCTCTTCAGCAAGGCTCTTGGCGGACTCCCAGTAGCGCTTACCAATGATGCCAATGCGGCAGCACTGGGCGAAATGACTTATGGCGCAGCACGTGGACTGAAGAACTTCATCGACATCACTTTGGGTACTGGCGTAGGCTCAGGCATCGTGATTGATGGAAAGATGGTTTATGGCTGCGATGGTTTCGCAGGCGAGCTGGGCCATGTGATTATGGTTCGTGGCAAGGAAGGCCGTAAATGCGGCTGCGGCAGAACTGGCTGTCTGGAAGCTTACTGCTCTGCAACAGGTGTGGCTCGTACTGCACGCGAATTCCTCGAGAAGAGCGATGAGCCTTCATTGCTCCGCGAAATCAAGCCAGAGGACATCACCTCTTACGATGTAAGTATTGCTGCCGGCAAGGGCGACGCCCTGGCTAAGCGCGTGTACGACTTCACTGGCAAGATGCTGGGTGAAGCTTGTGCCGACTTCGCAGCATTTGCTTCACCTGAGGCTTTCGTCTTCTTCGGCGGTCTTACCAAGGCTGGCGATCTCTTGATGAAACCTCTCAAGGAGTCATACGACAATACCGTATTTCCTACCTTCAAGGGCAAGGCTAAGTTCCTTGTGTCAACTCTCGACGGCAGCTCTGCAGCTGTTCTCGGCGCAAGCGCTGTGGGTTGGGATTTATAATTTGGCATCATCTTTACAAAAATCCTGGACTTTTTTTGTTTATCGTTCCAGGAACATACAGTATGCCTCCGAAGTGATTTCGGAGGCATTCTCGTTTTTATCACAGATGTATTTAGTGACAAATGACACATTGGTTTTGATAGAACTGCAACATTGTTTTAAAGAAAATGAAGCATTGTTTTTAAAAAGAACTGCTGCATAATCGTGACAGAAATCTACATTTCAAGCGCTTTTTACATGACGAAAATCAATTTTTCCTCTTATTCCGCACTTTTTCCTCAAAACCTCACTCGTTCTTATAGTTTTTTCGTATCTTTGCACAACAAAACAAAGGTGCGGACAGGATTGTAAACAAGATAACATGACACATCACAGTCGTCCGGCACTCTCATTCGATTGTATTAAACATCAGTTTAAATCAAGAATCACATTTAATTAAGAATCACAAAAGAATAAGTAAAATGAAAAAGATTTACACAGTGGCTAAATACGCCAAAAGCATCATGCTCGCAGCTGTAATGACAGCAAGCGCTTTGACTACAGTAAATGCTCAAGAAGCCGACAACACTACCTATGCTCCAGCAGAAGCCAACAGCTGGTGGAGAGGCGAAGAGGTAACAGGTGAAGAACAGCAAATTTATGTGTATAATGTAGGTGCAGGCATTTTCGTAACAACCGACAACACTCCCTCTGAGAAAAATATCGACAATGCTGCACTCTGGACTCTTTCTAACAACCAGTTCAGTTGTGGGGATTACCACATAAATATGTGGAGTAAAAACGCGGGACTTAAATGGGATACAGCAATAAACACAGACAAAGCCATTACATACAAAGTGATAGCAGGAAATACAGAAAACAGAGGATTTTCGTACAAGTTATCCAAAAAGGAAGGATTGATTACTCACTATTTCAACGTTGACAACAACAAATACACAGCAGCAAAAACCAAGAGCGAATACAACGATTTCCTCTTTATCTCTCCTGAACAGAAAGAGGCTTACAGCACATATTCTGCACTCTACAAAGAGGCAAGTGAATTGACAAGCAACGAGAAAATTTCTACAAGTTTGCTCAACCAGCTGAAAGAAATCCTCACCTCTACAGCTACAGCCAATTACGGTACATATACTGCGAACAAGACCACATTGCAGAACATCATCGAGGAAATCAAGACTTACCTCAATAGCACTCCAACAGGTATCGACAACATCAATGCCAACTCATCAGCCAAGGCTGAAGCTTTTTTCAGCGTGAACGGTGTTCGCAATGCCCAGCTCAACAAGGGACTCAACATCGTGAAGATGAGCGACGGTTCTGTCAAGAAGATCATGGTTAAGTAATCTTCTACTACAATACTACATACAAAAACGAAAGGCTGTGTCAAAGGGATTCTTCCCAAAGACACAGCCTTTTTTGGTTGAATACTTAGCCATAAAGTATATGGCTTTAACTTCTATAACTTAACTTCCCCATTTGCGAAAGCTGTTTTTACTTCTGCAGCGTAACTCCCATCAGTCCTACAACCACCTCGTTGCTCAAAGCGCGGAGAGTCAGCGAACGGAGTTTCTTCTTGGCGTTGAGAGGCATGTCGAGCATCGTGGCAGCGCCACCAGGCAGGGCACACATCGCCAGCTTCATATCAGGAAGATCGCCAGCAGTGGCTGCCTCCTGATAGTGAGAGTCGCGGAAAAGATGACGGCTTACAATACCCGTATTCAGACCTATGCGGTAAGGACGAACGGCAGGCATGGCAAAAGCCACAGCGTTCTCCACGAAGTCTTGCTCGATAGGACACCAGTTGACAGGTGGAACAAGCATCAGCTCGTCTGTCGTACCGTCAGTATATTCCACTCTCACCACGGCATTCTCTATGGCAAACTGCATGGGGTTGGTAGAGCCAGCCATCAGCAGATAGGCATGCGAAGCCTTGCCCGACAAAGGAATGGTGATGCTGTCGGGATAATTATCCCACAAACTGGTATAGGCAATATTCTTGCCCTCGGCAGGTGTGCGGAACGACAAGCCTGGCAAGGTCTCGAAAGATCCGTCCTTCACCATGCTGCGCAACTTGGAGTCATCTATCTTGGCGAGTTTCTTCGTTGAACACCAGTCGCCCATTCCCTGCGTAGGCACACAGAGTGTGGTGTAAGGCGAGCGGGGTGTAAGGTATTGGTTCTTGAAGATATCGCTCACTTCCGAATTGAAGGCAGCATCCATGTTCACCATTCTTCGCTTTCCGTCGTTCAACTGGTCGAAGTCATTGCCCACGCCTGTCATCGTTCCCCATCGGTCGGCAGTCTGTTCTGCCACGGCATCAGCCAAGGTGTAAGTCTTCTTTACCTCAACCTCATCATTGTCTACGGGCTTGATGGTTGCCAGCTCCACGTGCTGGCGCTTGTCGGCTGTCAGTTCGGTATCTTTATATTTTCCTCCACCCATATTCTGACGTATCACAATCTGCAGCGGACGGGCGAAGTTCTGCTCTATATCGAAGACATCCTTGCCGCCCACTCTCCTGAACGAGTAGTCCAAATAAGGCGTATGCACCGACGCGCTGTCCCATGTTGCGGGGAAACCGGGACGAATGATGCACTTGCCCTCTAAAGCATTGGGCGTGATGCCATAAAGGCCTTCGATAAACGCACGCGACGAGATGCCCGTCACATCAGAGAAATCGCGATAGCCCTCGCCTGTGGCACGGTCCATCGTCGACAACTGTCCGAAGTTGCCCGGACTGCTGCCAAGATACATGAAGTCGAGCACATTGGCTTTCAGCAGTCGGTAAGCCTCCTCCGCTCTTCCTGCCTGATAATAAGCCAGCACGGTATGCATCACCTCTGCCATCGCCACATTGTTGATACTCCATTCGTAAGGCGACCAGTCGGACGTGCTCACCGTCTGATATTCCTGTCCATCATATATATAAGGTACACGCGGGATATGCCTGTCCACATACTTCGTTGCCAGATAGTTCTGTTCGCCAGTTCCTGCGCCACAGTCTATCGGTGTGTAGATGCTCCACAGCGCTGCGTCCTTATGAACTCGCTTCAGTCCCATGAAGTCCTGATATTCAGCCCAGTGGCCGAAATCTTTCAGCCACAGTCGGCTGTTCATGGCTTTCAGTATCCTGTCGGCTTCCTCACGATAAGGCGCTGGATTCTCGCCTATCATCTCTGCCATGCGGGCAGCCAAGAGGTTGGCACGGTAGTTATAGGCCGACGAATGGGTTACGCCACCGCTGTTGTATTGCAGCGCATCGCTTGCCCAGATACAGCAATAGGCATCGTAGAGTCCGTCGTTGTCGGGATCCCAGGTGTTCTTCTCCCAGGCGAGATGACTCTTGATGACAGGCCACATCTTGCGCATATAGGCTGTATCGGCGTCAAACTGGAAATGCCAGAGCAGCTCATCGATATACACCAGGTTCATGTCGTAATGGTGGAACTGCTTGTTGTTCTCTGGATTGCGGCAGATGTAGCCATTGCTGTACATCGGTGTGCCCCATTCATAGGCGCCACGCGAGAGATTGTGCTCCTTGTCCATCACATGAGGACGGGTCACAGGGATGTCGGTCACCTGACTCTTGGCATAGGCGTCGAAATGAATGCGCTGGCGGTCGAACATACCCAGGAAATCGCCCATATAAGCTGCACGCCAGCCTGGCAGAGGCATTCTCCAGCCCACAGCGCCATGCGTCCACACTTGCCCGTTCCAGGCTCCGTCTGCTGCCATGACCATGGTTCCGCCTACAGGATTCAGATAAGCATCGGGAGTATTGAAGATGACGGAAGAAGCCAAGTCGGAACGCCACTGCTCTGCTGCCTGATAACGCTTGCACATCTCTGAGTTCTTGCCTGTCGACAAGACGGTGTTGTCGACCGAGAAATACAGTTCGGCAGTGCCCTTCTGAGGCATCATGCCTGCAACGGTAGAGAGCATCTTGGGCTGGGCAGGCGCATCGAAGGCCTCAGGACCGTCGAACTTGCCGATGTCGCCGGCTCTCTTAAACTTGCTCACCCTGGTTTCGCATATCATACCCACAATCTCTATTTTCGCCTTGCCAAAATTCTCGGCAGCAAATTTCCAGACAGCACCTTCCGTCTGCGGATAAGCCAACACCGAGAGCTTCAGCACACCGCTACCCCATCGCTTGTCCTTCATCAGGTACTCACGCTTTCCAGCCTCATATCTTGCCTTGCAGTACTCTACCGAGTCGAGCTGAAAAGCCTGACCGTTGCATTTGATCACGAAACGGATGTTGCGATGATTGTTCTTCTTAAAGATAGCGAATATAGGACGGTCGCTGGTTTCCAGTCGCCATTCATCCACACTGCCATAGAGGGCGCGTGTATAACGATTGTTGCCATTCACACAGCTAAAACCTCTGCCGTCGGGTTGGTAGTTGGCAGTGCGCTGCATCATTCCTTGCGCCGATGAGGACAAAAGCCCCATCATACAAGCCGATACGACGGCAATAGTTTTCAATTTAGTTTGTTTCATGTTGGTTGATGGTTTCTTATTATTCAAGTTTTTATTTTATTCAAGTTTGTTTAAGTCTCTATTCTGTCTCAATTACGACTTTCTGTCTCGCCCAAGCCGCATGGTTTGCCTGTATCTCGCGAACCTATTTATATAGGCGTCCCAAGCAGGTGTGTACAAAGATAAACAAAATTTCCGACAGCACAATCATACACCCCTCGCTTTTGTACGGTTTTACATCTTTATGGACGATTTCTTATGCTTTATTGAACAATTATACCTATCTTTGCAGAAGATAAGCTGCATCTCAGCAAAATATTCAAGCAAGCTTGATATTCTGCATTCGATTTGCATTATCTTTGCAGAAGGAATAAAAACTTAAAGGCTATTATAATCGATATGATCAGACAACAACGCAAAAGACTTATTGCAACATGCCTCACCTGCGCACTGCTCACAGCAGTCAGCGCACAGGCTCAGTTCTTGCCTTCCCCCACACAGGAAGCCAAACCTGGTATAAGATGGTGGTGGATGGGATCGGCCGTCGACAAGGAAAACTTGGGATGGAATCTCGACCAATATGCCAAGGCAGGCATAGGCGCAGTGGAAATAACTCCACTCTATGGCGTACAGGGTAACGACAAGAACGACATACCTTACCTCTCGCCAAGATGGATGGAAATGCTCAGATTCGTGGAAAAGAAAGACAAGGAATTGGGCATTGAGACCGATATGGCTACCGGAACAGGATGGCCTTTCGGCGGACCTTGGGTTCCACTGAGCGAGGCTGCCTGCAAGGCTGTTTTCGTCGACACCATTGTAGGTGTCAAGAAGAAACTCATGGACATCAACTTCGCCCTGCCCGAGAAAGAGCGCAACTTCGCCAAACTGAAAGTCATCAAGGCTTATCCTGTGGCAGGAGCCACCAAGAAGAAACGCGTCATCGCACTCTACGAGAGCCGCACCCGACAGATGGTGAAGCGTGCTGCGCCTGGAGGCGAAGGCTACGTCATCGACCACTTCGACTCTACTGCCGTAGCCCATTATCTGGCACATATCGACAGCGCCTTTACGGCTTCGGGAACACCTTTTCCACATACTTTCTTCAACGACAGCTACGAAGTGTATGGCGCCAACTGGACTCCTACCCTGCTGACTGAGTTCGAAAATATGCACGGCTACAAATTGCAGGACAAGTTCCCCGAGTTCCTGGATGGCGACGCTATCGTTGTGAGCGATTATCGCGAGACCCTGGGAGAGATGCTGCTGCACAATTTCACCAAACAATGGACAGCATGGGCACACAAGCACGGAGCCATCACACGCAACCAGGCGCACGGCTCACCCGCCAACCTCATTGACTGCTATGCGGCTGTCGACATTCCTGAGATAGAAGGCTTCGGACTGACCGACTTCGGCATCAAGGGCCTGCGCAAGGATCCGGGGAAGACTCGTCCCAACTTCAGCGACCTGAGCATGCTGAAATATGCTCCTTCGGCTGCCCACATCACGGGCAAGAAATATACATCAAGCGAGACTTTCACCTGGCTCACCGAGCACTTCCGCACGTCACTGAGTCAGATGAAACCCGATATGGACCTGATGTTCTGTGCCGGCGTCAACCACATGTTCTTCCACGGCACAGCCTATTCGCCAAAGAACGATCCATGGCCAGGATGGAAATTCTATGCTTCCATCGACATGAGCCCCACCAACAGCATCTGGCGCGATGCGCCCGAACTGATGAAATACATCACCCACTGTCAAACCTATCTGCAATGGGGACAGCCCGACAACGACTTCTTGGTGTATCTGCCCGTAAGAGACATGTGGCGCACCAATACCAAGAAATGGCTCATGATGTTCGACATTCACAGCATGGCGAAGAAGGCTCCCGAGTTTATCAAGTGCATCCTCGATATCGACAAGGCCGGATTCGACTGCGACTACATCAGCGACCAATACCTGCGCTCGTGTACTTATAAGAACGGCATGATAGAGACTGCTGCCGGAACACGATATAAGGCGCTGGTCATTCCCGGAAACAACATCATGCCAAGCGACGTGATACAGCACATCTCGCAGCTGAAAGCGCAGGGAGCCAAGATTATCAAGGGCGACAACACGGAGGCGATGGCAAAGGCTGCCAACCCTGAGTTGATGAGAAAACAATATCGACTGAAGCTGATACGACGCAACAACAAGTACGGTCATCACTACTTCATCGCCAACCTCACCGACCACGATATCAAGGCCCAAGTGCCTATTGCTACAGGAGAGAACGCTGCGCAGTGGTACAATCCTATGAACGGATCTTACCATGCTGCCGTGATAAACGAACGCGGAGAACTGGATATCAACCTCAAAAGTGGCGAAAGCAGAATCCTCCTCAGTGCACAGAAAGAGTCGGCACCCTGGTTGCAAGACAAGAAACTGCGCCTGGCAAAGACCGAACCTCAAACCATAGACAAGGGTGAAAGCATCGACCTCACCGCCAACACCTGGAAGCTCTCCTTCACTGAGGAAGCACCCAAGGTAGAGGAAACCTTCAGCCTGCAGGGTCTCAAGACATGGGAGAGCCTCAGCGACAAGGCCCAGGTGACGATGGGAACTGGCGTCTACGAGACAACGTTCAAGCTGTCGAAAGAGCAAGCCAAGAAACAATGGAGCATCGACTTAGGCGACGTGCGCGAAAGTGCCCGCGTCTACATCAACGGCCATTACATAGGCTGCGCCTGGGCTGTGCCTTACATTCTCCACTGCAAGGATGCACTGTCGAAGGGCAAGAACACCATCCGCATAGAAGTGACCAACCTGCCTGCCAACCGCATTGCTGCACTCGACCGCGAAGGTGTGAAATGGCGCAAGATGAAGGAAATCAACGTCGTAGACATCAATTACAAGAAAACCACCTACGACAAGTGGGAACCTGTGCCAAGCGGACTCAACAGCACCGTCAAGCTGGTGGAAGTAAAAACAGACATAAACTGAATAAACAATAAAACAAATAAACAACTCAACAAATGAAAAAACTGATCTTAACATCACTCTGTGTACTCATGGGTATGAGCTTTGCCTCAGCCCAGAAAGTTCATAGAAACGTAACAAACCTGAAAAAGGAAATCATGGAGGTGGCTCATCGCACCAACAACTATTTCATGGCAAAGTACAGCGACCCTACACTCGATACCTTTGTCAAACGAGTACGTACCAGCAACCTGTGGACACGCGCCGTGTACTACGAGGGACTCATGGCACTCTACGAGATTGACCCTCAGCAGAAATATCTCGACTATACAGATCGCTGGGCTGACTATCACAAGTGGCAGGCTCGCAGCGGAGAGACCAACGACAATGCCGACAACCAGTGCTGCATGCAGGTTTACATCGACCGCTACGTACAGAGCGGAGGAAAGAAAGACTTAAGTCATGTGAAGGCAAACCTCGACCATCAGATTGCATCCAACCGTGTTTCTTACTGGACATGGATCGATGCCATACAGATGGCTATGCCTATATATGCAAAATATGCAAAAGTCAGCGGCGAGAAAAAGTATCTCGACTATGCCATGAACTCCTACAAGTGGACACGCGACACACTGGCAGGCGGCCTGTTCAACGAAAAGGAAGGTTTGTGGTGGAGAGACAAGGACTACGTTCCTCCCTACAAGGAGAAAGACGGCAGCAACTGTTACTGGAGCCGTGGCAATGGCTGGGTTTACGCAGCCTTGGTTCGCGTGATGGAGACATTGCCTGCCAACGACAAGAACTACCAATATCTGAAGAAAGACTTCATCAACATGAGCAAAGCTCTGCTGAAATGCCAGCGCGAGGATGGATACTGGAATGTAAGCCTCGTTTGCCCTGCCAACTATGGCGGCCCTGAAATGACGGGTACAGGTCTCTTCCTCTACGGCATGGCATGGGGCGTGAGACAGGGCATTCTGCCTGCTGCCACTTATCAGAAAGCTATGGACAAGGCATGGAAGGCGCTGGCTGCATCGGTTCATGAAGATGGTTTCATCGGTTACAACCAGGGCACTGGCAAGGACCCATCGGCTGGACAGCCTGTCACCTATACGTCTGTTCCCGATTTCGAGGACTACGGCACAGGATGCCTCCTGTTGGGTGCTGCTGAATACTACAAACTTTTAAAGGTAAAAAGGTAAAAAAGTAAAAAAGTAAAAAGGTAAAAAGGTAAAATACATGAGAGTATATCTATATGTATTGGCTTGCTTGGTGGCGCTCATGCCACTGAGCGCCAATGCTTCCAAGAAGCAGAAGAAGGCAAGGAAGGCTAAGACAGAGCTCTGGCCCGACGGCACGAAGATGGACACTTGGTTCCTGCAGGCCCAAAAAGTGAATACAGACACCTTGGGCAAACAGTATGTCATCACCGATTACGGAGTTAAGAATGACAGTACTTTGTTGCAGACCAGCGCCATACAGGGAGTCATCGACCTCGCCTCAAAGAATGGAGGAGGCGTCGTCGTCATACCGGAAGGCACTTTCCTCAGTGGCGCCCTCTTCTTCCGTCCCAAGACTCATCTGCTCCTATCCGAAGGAGGCAAGTTGAAGGCAAGCGACCGCATCGTCAACTTCCCCATACTCACGACACGCATCGAAGGCGAGACCTGCAAATACTTCTCCGCCTTCATCAATGCCGACCACTGCGATGGCTTCACCATTGCCGGAAAGGGAACCATCGATGGAAATGGCAAACATTATTGGGAAGAGTTCTGGATTCGTCGTCAGTGGAACAGCCGCTGCACCAACAAGGATGCACAGCGTCCAAGACTCGTATACATCAGCAATTCCTCGAACGTGACTCTTCAGGACGTGCATTTGCAGAACAGCGCTTTCTGGACCAATCACATCTATCGCTGCGACCATGTGCGGTTTCTCGACTGCTACATCTTCGCTCCTACTCAGGGATTAAGGGCTCCCAGCAGCGATGCCATTGATATAGATGTTTGTCATGATGTGCTGGTGGAAGGCTGCTACATGAGTGTCAACGATGATGCTATTGCCATCAAGGGAGGAAAAGGTACATGGGCAGACCAGTCACCCGAGAACGGACCGGTATACAATGTCTTGATACAACGTTGCAACTACGGCAAGGTTCATGGATGCCTCACCTTAGGAAGCGAGAGCGTGAGCGACCGCAACATCGTGCTTCGCGACATCACCGTAAAGAATGCCAAGCGCGTGTTATGGCTCAAACTGCGTCCCGACACACCGCAACATTACGAGTATGTCACAGTCGACAATATCAGCGGAACCACAGGAAGTTTCCTTACCATTCGTCCATGGACTCAGTTCTTCAAGCCTGGCGACAGAGAGGACATGCCTCTGAGCCAGTGCAACAACATCACGATGAAGAACATCCGCATGGACTGCGACAACTTCTTCGATGTGGGCACAAGCGACAAGTATCGCCTCTCCCACTTCACCTTCGAGAACATTTCCTGTACCGACAAGAAAATGGCATTTTCTGCAAATATAATAGAAAACACCATCTGCAAAAATGTCAATATATCGGTAAAGGAATAACTTCCCCACATACGAAAGTTCAGTAACCTATATAATAAGGGTGCCGATCGTGTCATATATCAACACGTTTGGC
>ERZ1031779.162-NODE-162-length-16716-cov-7.938539_pt1 | contig 16716 bp, 9 predicted proteins | sample MGYA00518170_ERZ1031779 | MGnify/ENA primary metagenome ERZ1031779 (study PRJEB33719, sample SAMN04261241) | wastewater metagenome | biome: rural village; feature: human; material: feces | host: Homo sapiens | place: El Salvador | collected 2013-01-07 ... | reverse complement strand
TACCTTTCTCCATACCTTTTTCCATACCTTCCGCAAGACCTTCTTGCTTACCTTTCGCCATACCTAATTCCATTCCCTCCTTCATACCCTTTTCCATACCTTCAGCTATACCTTCACGCTTAGCAGTGTCTACGGAATTCTTGATGTCGCGATATGCCATCTTGCTGGTCTCGTACTCCCTCATTTCCTGAGGAGTAAACTTGGCTATCTCGGCTTCCTCGAAGAGGCGGTCGAAGCCGAAATCGGTCAGCAAGCTGATGTATCTTTCTTCTACCTGTTTCATACGCTTTATGTTTTTATTTGTACTGCAAAGATAATGCTAACGAGCGCAGAATATCAAGCTTGCTTGAATATTTTGCCGAGTGCAGTTTATCATCTGCTAAGATACGCTGAATATTTGTAACTTCCAAATTTTTAGGCTGTTTTTTGCTTTGAAGATTATACAGTACTACATGCGAACGGTCGGTTTAAAAGAAAAAATAACGAATATCTGTTAATAAAAGTTTAAGCGTGTCCTGTCTTGGAAAAATTATAGTATATTTGTAGCCGAAAAGACGGGTCGGCGTGACTCGTAGTGATCCATGAGATGACAGAATAAAACAGAAACTCAAAATTAGTAATTATTTAACGAGAAAAACAAGATGAAAAGAACCATTTTAACAGCAGTGTCGCTGCTAATCTTATTCGTATTGCCACCTCATCTTTCTGCCGGGCCACAATCCTGGCAACAGGCGCAGAAAATAGCGGAAAGAATTGGCTGCTGGGCAAAGAATTCGGTGGCGCCTATGACGCCGGGCATCTATATCGTGAACGGCAAGAAAACGGTAATCAGATAATTCTTTTTGACCTGAGATATGATGGATAAGAAATTTTACGCCATAGCCGTATCGGCGATATGTGCTATGAATGTCTATGCCGGACCGGTAGACGTGAACAAGGCGCAGACAATGGCAAGAAAGTTTATCGGAAATCCTGTGAGTGTGGGTCCGTCGGTGGTGCAAAGCCGCGGAACCCGTACTTCAGAACCATCGCTCCACCTCTTCAACAACCAGGATGGTGAAGGCTTCGTCATCGTGGCGGGTGATGACCGGGTAGGCGGGGTACTGGGATATAGCGACAGGGGAAGACTGGATGCTGAAAATATGTCGGCTCCGATGAAGAAACTCCTGGAGCGATATGCACGGGTGGTGGAGCTGGTGAAGGTAGACAGCATCAGCGTGACGCCGGTCTATGCCAAACCGCCGAAGGCATCGGTAAAACCGCTCGTCAGTGCGGAGTGGAGCCAGGATTATCCTTATAACTACTATACCCCGCGCAGCAGCACCAGCGGCAAGCCTACCTATACGGGCTGTACCATCACGGCGATGGCACAGGTGCTCTATGCCCACCGCTGGCCTAAGATGAGACCCGAGGGGGTAAACCGGGGTAAGGGTGCCATGGCATACGATTATTATGATTGGGACAACATGCTCGATTCCTACAGCGGAGGAGGGTACAGTGAGGCTCAGGCACAGGCAGTAGGCGTGCTGATGCGCGACTTGGGAAAACTGGCTCAGGCTACCTACGGTGTGCACGGAACCCTCTGTGATGAGGCAAAGTTATGGAATACCCTCGAGAACTATTACAACTGCAATGTGCGCCAGCTGGAGAAGGACAGACTGCCGGGCGGCGAGTTTCTGCAGGCTATCTACCAGGAACTGTCTCTCGGCTGTCCGGTCTTCATGACGGGCGGCGACCATGCCTTTTTATATGATGGCTATGATGAGAACGGACTGGTGCATATAAACTGGGGATGGGCTGGTCTGGATAATGGCTATTTCGACATCAATACGGCAGCGACGGCTGGCGGAGGTTACGGGAGCGACGGCTGTTACTACGAAAACCAGATAGCGCTCTTCGTGCATCCGAACGACGGAATGATAGAACCGCTGCATCCTAAACCGGTGGTGCTGTCGGTGAACAATGACCAGGGACTGCAGTTCCAGGCGAGTGAAGGAATGACGGTGAAGTCGGTTATTCCGGCGCAGATTAAAGGTGTGGGAGCCCGCAATGTGGCTCAGGATGCCGGAGGCGCCTATACCGGACAGATAGGCATCGGACTCTTTACGCAGGACGGAAAGTGTATGCATGTCTTCGGGCAGTCGGGTGTCTTGACTTGGGCTACCTATTATACCAGCTACAATTTCGAATATGACTGGTGGAAGATGGACCTGAATGAGATAGACGGTCTGGCAGACGGCACCTACACTCTGCGACCTTTGGGCCGCCGGCTCCTGGATGCTGACAAGGGCGTTTGGGAAAACTGGAGGCAGATGGTGAATGGCAATTCCGTGCCGATGATTGTAAACCGTGGCGAGGTTACGCTGGTACAGGCAGACAACAAGCCTCACCTTTCGCTGGCGGGAAAGCCAGAGGTGCTGGAGCCAGCCTATCAGTACAGCAGCCAGTTGGCAGGCATTCTGCTGAATGTATCTAACCTGAGCCGCTATCAGGCTCGCGGCGAGTTGCAGGTGGAACTGGAGGGCACGGGAAATCTGGCGGGTGAAACCTATCAGGTACCGAATGCCTATCTCATCCACATGGTGGCGCAGCGCATGGATACTACCCAGTGGCTCGTGAGGTTCATGACATCCTATTCGGGCCCTACCGGCTCTCATGAGCTCAAGGCAGGCAAGTATCGCATGAAGCTCCGCTTTAACCACAATATCGAGACGAAGAATCCTGACGTCTACGAGATTGCGGTGCCGGAAGATTTCCTGCTCGAGGTATATCCTAACAACTACGAAGGCAGGGTGACCGTTACATCGGTGAAACTCCTGGATGAAGCGGGCAGTTATGTGCCTTCCCATTACTTCGACCTGGATCAGAAGCCGCAGCTGGTGCTGGGTATGTCGGGCTATATGAAGTATCTGACGCAGAGCAGTCTGCAGACCCGCATGCGCTACCGTCTGGTCAATGTGGCTACGGGCGAGACTGCGTATACGAGCAGCATCAGCAGAGTAAGCATTCCGCGCAACAATGATACGGATCTTACGGGTTCTACCCGCCATACCGTGAATCTTTCTGAGTTGGCAGAGGGCACCTACGAGATACATGTAGATATAGAGCGTGACGGCATGTGGATGGACCGCTGGAATGCCAACACGTTGCGCCGCCGCATTACGCTCTACCGCAAGGCGCCGACTACAGGCATCACGAAGCCGACTCTATCGCAGGGCACAGGCAGTGCAGCCGCTTCTTCATCTTCTGATGCAGTATACGGGTTGGATGGCCGCAAACTTACCAAAGTTACCCAGCCGGGCATCTATATCCGTAATGGAAAGAAGGTGGTAATGCGCAAATAATAATTGACAGAATAAACAGGTAATTGATTCAATAATTTTTAAAATTAGACAACATGAAAAGAAAGTTTTTGACGGCATTTTTGTCGATGGTATTGGCAATGATATCAGTATCTTGCCACAGCAGTGAGGAAAGAATAATCAGTTTTGATGATTTGCCGATGCATGCACAGCAGTTTGTAAACAAGCATTTTGCCGAGGTTGCCGTGAGCCATGTAGAGAAGGAAAAGGACAATGGCCAGTGGGATTATGATGTATTGCTCAGCGACGGAACCCAGCTGGAGTTTGATGCGAAAGGCGAGTGGACTTCGGTTGACTGCAAGTTCTCTGTGATGCCTGATGGTATCATTCCAGCCAACATTGCAGCAGATATAGCGAAGAGATATCCTAATCAGAAGCCTTACAAGATAGAGAAAGAGTTAGGTGGATATGAAATCGATATCCCTGGTTATGAACTCTATTACAATAAAGCCGGTGTCTTTATCCGTTTTGAACAAGACTATCATTAATAACAGAAATCCCCCATCCAGCCAGCGAAGGCAGGATGGGGGAATTTATTTTGAAAATAAGACAACGCTACGATTATTTCTGTCTTGGCTTGATTTCGTATGCCGGATTGTTGCGGATATCCCAACGGTCTAACTTTGCACCATTGGTGAGTATCAGTTTCTCCTTCTGGTAGGCTATGATGGTCTGCGAAGGAAGGAGGACGCGGTCATCGGCGGTGAAACAGCGCAACGGATTGGCAAAGTTTCTTGCCTGGAAATCGGCGAGACTGTATTCTGCCAACTGTATCTTGCCGTCCTTCAACATTGATACGAAGAACTTGTCCTTGTCGTCGGTCTTTGAAATGGAACGTAGCTTGAACTCCTGAGAACGGGAAACCTTGAGCGGGGCATAATCCTTTTGCTGGATGATGTCTTCTACTTTCCATGAATAGATGGTTCCCGTGCGAGGGATGAAGGCATAGAGCGAATCGCCAATTACCTCCATATCGTAGGATTCTCCCAGCGGCTCATTACTGCTGCCAATGAAATCGCCACCCGTACTGAGCTTGGCAAATACCTTATTGTTGTTTGCTGCCCCCAGGTTCAGCGCCTCGCGGTCGAAGACTCGGATGTTGGTATACTTTGAGTCGCGCACGAAAACAAGACGAGGGGTTGCGCAAACGCAGCCCACCTTAGAAACCATGCTGGCTGGCCAGGAACCTGTGCCCAGACGGCTGAGATATTTGCCCGTTTTCCTGTCGAAGATCTGTACCTCCTGATTTTCGCCGGCAGCCACAAAGAGATGGTCGCCTTCAGCATAAACATCGCGTGCCAGCGTGCGGTCGCCGTTGCTCATGCTGCGCTTGAATTCCAACGTTTCGGCATCGAAGACATCAACACACTTGCCTGCAAAATTCGCCACATACAACTCTTCGCCATCGTTAAAGAGGTTGGCTGCATCCAGCGGTCTGCCACCTAAATCTTCGGCTGTGCGGGAAAGATGTCCGTCCAGATAGAAATGATCTGCCACCTTGATGGTATCTACCGGTTGCGGTACCACTCTGTCTTCCGTTATCTCACGTATTTCTGTCTTATCGCAGGAAGCTAAAGCCAGCATCATTCCTGCTCCAATCATGAACATATTTTTTCTCATATAGTTTCCTCCTTTATTTTGCATGATCTTTAATCGGGTTCTCTGTGAAATATTTCACCAGTCTGCTCTTTTTGTAAAAATCCTCTATGGTCTTCTGCAGTTTGGCATCATCCTTGAAGATATCATTGATATCACAGTCGCGATACTTGGCATTCTCCTCTTTGTGGAAGCCCAGCAGATTGCGGTCGGTATAAGGGAGATCGCCCTTATGGCTCAGCCACATGTGCAGCTGCCAGATAAATTCCGGCCATCCTACGTTGACGCCTTCCGGTGTTTTGGCTGGATACGTCATATTGCTGTCGTGACTATAGTCCATGCAGTGCATGTGCTCGTGGGTGATTGCTTCCCATCCGCTGAACGAACCATAATGGCCATAGAAGTTCCAGTCGGTAACGGTCCAGATGTAGCCGCCGCCCAATCCGCCGTATGCCGGGCTAGACTGTCCGAGCACGAAGTTTTTCTGTGCCTTGAATCTTTCCATTTCGCTCTGGTATTTCTCGGCAGTGAACGTTACTTTATTGTTGTCGTAGAGATCGCCGCCCATCACCTTCTTGAAGTTTGCCATCACATACTTATATTCCGGAGTGGTCATCATATAGGTATAGTTGGTGACAATCACCACCCATTCGCGGGCGTAGATTGGCTTCATCTCACGGAATTTGTGTGATTCGCCTACCTCTGGCGTCCACCCGTAGTTGGAGAAACTGCAGGTCCATCTGGCGTCAATCTTCTGGAGCATCTTGAAGTGTTCATCATCGCTCACGAGACGTGTCTTCATCCTGTTGAAGTCGAGATACGGGCAGGTGAAACTCACGAAGTTTCCGTTTTTCTTTTTCCAGATATTCCGTCTGCCAATGAAGGATGGCTTGAAGGAGAAGCGGGAGAAAGCAGGAATGGATTCAATGAACGCCACCGGAATGTATTCATCCACTTCCGGGATATACATTTCGAGTGTTACGTTGGAGACTGGTTTTGCCGACCAACTGGTGATGACGAGCGATTCGTCCTCAGTAGATTTCCTAACATTGATGAGGTTGTCAGTCTGGAAGGTGTAATCCGGTTTGTCTACGATTTCAGTTGATGGGTCAGATAGATTCAGGATGTGTTTAACCCGTTCTGCCGGCAACTTTTCGAAAACCACCGTATCCTTTTTGAAATCTTCCTGGAACGGTTTTTCAATGTCGTTGTACACGATCTGGTCTTCATAATCGGTGGAGCAGGATGCCATCAGGGTCATCGCTGCCACGAGTGTGGTTCCAGCAGCCAGTGCCGGAATCTTTCGATGTTTTTTCTGCTTCATCATTTTGAGTTTTTACTGTTAAAATACTTACTGTGAAAAATAGGATGCAAAGATAAGAATAAATATTGGTTTTTCCAAATAATCATGCTGTTTTTGGGGGCTATTTCTTGCATTTGTATCGCAGCAAATCTAACTAACCTGTTTCCATCGTTCTCTATGAATCATAGGCATCCATGCCTCCAGCATATATTAAAAACACGAATATTTTGGAAAATCGCTGTTCTTATAAAATAAAAGTTTCTTCCAATTTTCTTGCTTATTACGAATAAAAGACTTAACTTTGCAGCAGACTTAGGAGAAAGCCGAATATCTCGGAACAAATAAGTGATAATATGATATAGTGTATATATGCTGTAGGCATGGATACCTATGATTCATTGAAAACTATAAAAATAGGTTAGTTAGCTTTGCTTATCTATATCCTATCATTATGAGTATAGGGAAAATCCTATGCTATATTAGGGTTTATTCTATCCATATATCACAAAAAACATTTAATTTTGCAGCAGAAAATGATAATAATATAAAATTATGGAAAAAACAAAGAGATGCCCTTATTGTGGCGAAGAAATTCTCGCAATTGCGAAAAAATGCAAACATTGCGGGGAATGGTTAGATGAAACTCATCCCTTAAAGGAAACAAAAACCTGTCCTGCCTGTGGAGAATCTATTGCTGCAGATGCAAAGGTATGTCCTATATGCAATGAACCTACACATGTTTTGGATGAAACAGAAACTCTTTCAGATACTTCTAACCCAAAAGAAACAACTGTTGTTAATGACGGACACTTTCTTTACTGTAAAACATGCAAGGAAAAGATCAGTTCGAGCGCCCAGATATGCCCTAATTGTGGGGATACAGATCCTTTTTACTTTGTTGATATAACCAACAACCGCAAGAAAGTAGGTCTTGGCTGTGCTACCATAGGTATTTTAGCCATTGTCATGACATTTATATTCAGAGCTTTTGGGTCTAAACATGGAATATTAACTTGGAGTTCTGCAGAATTTTGGATCTTTGTATTCGTTATATTGGGCATTTTGGGATTACAAAAATACTTCTCGTATACCAATATGAAAGAACATAGAGATGAAATGGATAAGATTTTCCAATCGAAGAATGACTCCCAGGCTCTTGAAATATGGAAAAAGGAATTAGAAGAGAAAAATAATAATTAAACTCATTAAAAAATTATATGAAAAGAATTATTTTGTGTATATCTATGTTGTTCATGGTAATGGTATTTACTCATGCACAAGAGAAAGCTAACGTGTTGGTTGAGAATTTTACTGCTGAAGGCGGTTATACAGACAGCGATGTACGAACTTTAAGGGAAAATGTTATTAGAGCATTAATCAAGACTATGCGAGTTAACGTTTTAGATGCAGAAAACAGTAAAGCCACTGACAAGCAGTATACTTTAGTTAAAGGTCATCTTCAAAAACCAGCCGTATCCAGCCAAACTGTAGAAGATAAAGGAGAAAGATTTACGCTGACAGAAGTAAACCTTAACTATGTAATTACCATGATTAAGCCGAATTCAAAGGAATCTTCTACTTCGTTCATGTTCACAACGAGAGGTAATAGCATGAGTGGCGAGGCTGATGCGATTGCTGATGCATGTAAGATGGTAAAGTTAAGCATGACCAAGATGATGGAAAAGGTGTTTCCTGTGGTTGGAAAGATTGTATTAATTGACAATGCTAAAGATGATAAAGCTCTGACCGTCTATATTAATCTTGGAGCATCAAACGGAATTAAAAAGGGACAGAAGTTTGATGTTGCCATCATGAAAGACGTAGCAGGAGAGCAAGTAGCCAAAAATATTGGAACATTGACCGCAACAGAAGTTTCTGATACAAAAACTCTTTGTAAAGTCAATAGTGGCGAGGTTGATATTTTCTCATCTGTAAATTCCGGTATAGATACAGCTATCAAAACTCGTGAGAAAAAGGGACTTTTAAAAGGATTAGGCGATGTTATGGGAAATGTATATGGTGGTAGCGGATTCATTGCAGACTCTGGTATGCAAGTGGAAAATTCCACTGAGAATACCGTTTCGGCTGCTTCTGTATCTGGTCATGCTGGAACAGCAGCATCAGGTCTAAAGACGGGTTCAGCAAGTAAGTTCAGCTACTATGATTTTATTTCCGGACCTAATGGACGAAAATACATCGAACCAATTCTTGATTGGTCTGCAAACAAAGCTACTATCATAGCTTATATGAAGGAAGCAGGCTATGTGAAGAGCGATGATGACATGTTGGCTTTTGCCAGCGATGATGATGATGACCCTCATAGTCCATCCATCATGTATATGATAATGAATGGTCAGTACTTTAGTGCTACATCTATGCTTATGCAAGTTAAAAAAGAAAGCGTTTTAACATGGATGAAGCAGCATTACATCTATAAGGGAAAAACAAATGGAGGTCTTGCCGATTTGCATAATTTTATTTCTAAAGATAAGAAAACAAGTATTATGGTCAGTTTTATGAATCTGAATGAATCAGAGTATTCTACTGTTACCATAGCATACCAAAAAGAATTCTAATTAATTGAGCTGAAGATAGTGCCGATAGGATTTATCCTATTCGGCACTTCATTTTTTATGAAAAGAAACAGAGTATTTTGCAAGTTTCCTTGCGTAATAAAAAAACTTGTCCCTACTGCGATACAAATCTAACTAACCTGTTTCCATCGTTCTCTATGAATCATAGGCATCCATGCCTCCAGCATATATTAAAAACACGAATATTTGGGAAAATCGCTGTTATTTTCAAAGAAAAGTTGTATATTTGCAGAAAACTTTCTGGATGATGGCAAAGTGTAGCTAATCTGATATTTCCAGAAGGTGGCGTAATTAACTCAATATCAAATAAAAAGACCTGAAGAAATGAAAAAGAAAGAAGAAAGGAAAAAATGGAAGGGACTGAAAATGGGGAACCTATTTGTGGGATTCGTTGCTCTGATGATGACCTGTTCTCAAACTGTTCATGCCGAGGAAATTAACTGGCAGAAGGCGGCGGAGATTGCTAAGAGATATGTTACTCTGCCGCAAAACGACGGTATGAAAGCAAAGGAGAAGGGCAGGAAAAATAAGGCTGGTACGCCTTATTATATATATAATGATGCGCACGGACAGGGATTCGTTATCGTATCAGGTGATGACCAGATGGGGGAAGTGCTGGGATACAGCAAAGAAGGTTGTCTCGATACGCTCAATGCCAATCCCTGCGTAAAACTGCTGCTTTCGGGATACCGACAGACTTTCGAGGTGCTGAAAGAAGGAAAGGTGAAGGTGCAAAGCCATACACGCACCGGACTTTACTCTAAAACCGTAGCGCCGATGCTGAAAAGCAAATGGGGACAGTCGTATCCGTTTAATGCTAAAACAGGATATGGTTACAGCGGCTGTGTGGCTACGGCTGTGGCTCAGATGATGTATTATCATCAGTGGCCGGCTCAGGGACAGGGAAAAAACGAATATGTGGTAACCTACTACCAGGCCAAGAAAAGTGCGGATTTCAGTCAGTCGCACTACGACTGGGCCAACATGTTGCCCGACTACCGCTATCCGGTTCAGGCTACTCCTGCAGAGATTGATGCCGTAGCCTTACTGATGAACGATGTGGGTGTGGCTTCTTTCATGCAATATACGCCCAGCGCAAGTGGAACCCAGGGAGTCTTCGCCTATCAGGCGCTGCAGAAGCATTTTGATTATTCGGCAGCCTATGTTACGAAAGCTGTAGAAGGACCGGGAAGGTTTGCCGAAATCCTGAGACAGGAACTGCTTAACGGATGTCCGGTTTATCTGGAAGGCAGACCAGCCGGTTCGGCTTCCGGTCATGCCTGGGTAACTGATGGTTTCGATGAAAACGGCCTCTTCCACATGAACTTCGGTTGGGAGGGTCAGGGCGATGCCTATTATTCGCTCACCAATCTCAATGTTTCGCAGACCGGAAGTGAGTTTCAGGGCAAACCGCTTGCCTTTAACCGTGCCATTACCGCCATCTTAGCTCATCCCAACAACGGGAAATATCCCGAAATAGATCGCGGACTGCTGGAAACTTCGCCGCAGCTGATGTTCAACGAGGGTGGTTCTCTCAGCCTGAAAGAGACGTCTGGAAAGTTATTCGACCCATCACAGCCGGTAACAGTCGAGATGAATTCCTTCGTCAACAGAGGCAAGCCTTTCAGGGGTGATATCGGTGTTGCCGTTTATGATGAAGCAGGGAATCTCAAGCAGGTGGTTTATTCTGATGATCATCAGCAGGGAGGCTTTACGGAAAGACTCTATGGCGGAGAGCAGAAGGGATGGATGGGAACTGATTATCTTATCAATCAGGCTCAGAAAATCAGTCTCAGTCTTGCCGGTCTTGAAAACGGCTATTACCGTATCATTGCTATATGTGCAGCCCGAAAAGATGATGGTTCATGGGATGATTTCCTGCCGATGAAGAAGGCACCTGTTATCGGGGTGGAACTGAAAGACGGTGTCGGCCGCATCTCTGAAATCTGTTCGGAAGATGCCCGCTTCCAACTGATGGGGCAGCCAAGACTTGACGGCAAGGCTGAACAGGGCAGCAAGGTACGTGCCTTCTTCACTATCAAGAACCTCAATGGTGTGCCGCGCGACTGTTACCTGAGAGTGAAACTGCTGGATGAGAACCAGGAGGTTGTGCTGAGTACACGTGTGGACCAGCTGACCGAAATAGATGGTTTCAGCGAGACCGAAATCCCGATTCTCCTTTCGGTTCCTGCCCAGCTTGCTCCGGGATATTATCAGGTAAAACTGGAGATTACTTCGGATGAAGCCGAAACCCAGGATTGTCCGGTCAACGGTATCCACGATCAGGATGCAGCTTATATAGAGGTGGTAAAGGGAGAGGAGAAACCGCTGATGGCAAAAGCTGAAGTCTTTCTGGCTGATGATGCGCATCAGAAGATAGAAGGCAGAAGCGTCGATGTATCGAAGGTATCTCTCTTCAAGATGGGTGTTTCGCTGCGTACGACAGAAGACCGCAGTTACGAGGGGCATGTTTCCCTCATCTCTGAAGATGTAGATACAAAGGAAGAAATGGAGGTAAATGGAATCAGCGATGAGGTAACCGTCTCATCAGCTTTAGACGTGCCGCTTTATAGCTACTGGCTGCGCAAGAATAATCTGCCTTGGACCGACGGTCATACCTATCTGTTCAGGGTGATGGGCGAAATAGGAGGAAAGAAAGTGGAACTGAAGAATCCGCAGGAACCTTCTTATTTTCTCAAGCGAAAGGGCGATATCCTTATTCTCTATCAGGATACAGCTACAGGAATAGAAAATGCTACCATCTCTGATACTGAAACCGAGATCTGTCGCGAGGGACATCAACTCTTGGTTTCGGGCAAGGACGTGAGAAAGATTAAACTGTATCATGCGGGAGGAAACCTGCTCAGACAGGCATCTGCTACGGATGGAAAAACAGTCAGTCTCTCTTTACAGGGTATCAGACAAGGCGTTTATCTGTTGCGGGTAGAAACCGGTATGCAAAGCAAGACATATAAACTGCTGCTTTAAACGGATGTTCCTGTTTCGGAAACAGAACAGGTTATCCGATATAAGTATAAAAAGAAAGCTCAGGGCTATCTGCCCTGAGCTTTTTTCATATCATGATTTCTGTATCATTTACTTCTGGCATTCCTTGCAAGGAGTCCAAGGCTTCAACTGCTTGAAGAAGTCGTTGCCCTTGTCATCTACGAGGATGAATGCAGGGAAGTCCTCTACGGTAATCTTCCAGATAGCCTCCATACCGAGCTCTGGGTACTCTACGCACTCGATGCTCTTGATAGAACTCTTAGAGAGAACGGCAGCTACACCACCGATAGTTCCGAGGTAGAAACCACCGTGCTTCTTGCAGGCCTCTGTAACAACATCACCACGGTTACCCTTGGCAATCATTACCAAGCTAGCGCCGTGATCCTGGAACTCATCTACGTATGGGTCCATACGGTTGGCTGTGGTAGGACCCATAGAGCCACATGGATAACCCTCTGGAGTCTTGGCAGGACCAGCATAGAGGATAGGGTGGTTCTTGAAGTACTCTGGCATCTCCTCGCCAGCATCCAAGCGAGCCTTGAGCTTAGCGTGAGCGATGTCACGAGCCACGATGATGGTACCCTTCAGGTTGACACGGGTGCTTACAGGATACTTGCTCAACTCGGCACGAACAGCGTCGATACCCTTGTCGAGGTCGATCTCGATACCCTTGGTACCCTCACCTGGGTTGCGGAGCTCCTCAGGAATCAACTCTGTTGGGTTCTCGTCCATCTTCTCCAACCAGATACCGTCCTTGTTGATCTTAGCCTTGATGTTACGGTCGGCAGAGCAGCTTACACCCATACCGATAGGGCAGCTTGCGCCATGACGTGGCAAACGGATCACGCGGATATCGTGAGCGAGATACTTACCGCCGAACTGTGCACCCAAGCCAATCTTGTGAGCCTCTTCGAGGAGCTTGTTCTCCAAGTCGATGTCACGGAAAGCACGACCCGTCTCATCACCTGTTGTAGGCAACTCATCGTAGTACTTGATAGAAGCCAACTTCACGGTGAGGAGGTTCTTCTCAGCTGAAGTACCACCGATAACGAAGGCGATGTGGTAAGGAGGACATGCTGCTGTACCCAGACTCTTCATCTTCTCTACGAGGAATGGGAGCAATGTGCCCTCGTTCTGGATAGTAGCCTTGGTCATTGGGTAGAAGTAGGTCTTGTTGGCAGAGCCACCACCCTTAGCTACCATCACGAAGCGGTACTCGTCGCCCTCTGTAGCCTCGATATCAATCTGAGCAGGAAGGTTGCAACGGGTGTTCACCTCATCATACATGTTGAGAGGAGCGTTCTGGGAATAACGGAGGTTGTCCTGTGTGTAGGTGTTGTAAACACCCAGGCTCAGTGCCTCTTCATCCTCGAAGTCGGTCCATACACGCTGACCCTTCTCACCGTGGATGATAGCAGTACCTGTATCCTGGCAGAATGGGAGGATGCCCTTTACGGCAGTCTCTGCATTGCGGAGGAACTGGAGTGCTACGTACTTGTCGTTCTCAGAAGCCTCTGGGTCGCTGAGAATCTTAGCTACCTGGAGGTTGTGCTCACGACGGAGCTTGAACTCTACGTCGTGGAAACCCTGCTGTGCCAGCAAAGTAAGAGCTTCCTTGGAAACCTTGAGGATAGTCTTACCCTCGAACTCTGCTGTGCTTACGCCTTCCTTAGAGATAAGGCGATACTCTGTCTTGTCCTCTCCAATCTGGAACATTGGAGCATACTTAAAATCTGGAGTTTTTGCCATAATGTTTTTTGTTATTTTAAACTGTTGAAATATTCAAGTCTAATTAATTCTCGTATTCTATTTCCTGGTCGAGGCTGTCGACGAAGTTGCGGAAAACCTCTTCCTCCACATCGCCCATGGCAAATTCTTTCTCAGCATCCTTTCGGATTTCTGCTATCCATGAGCGGCGTGCCTTGATATAATCTTCGTGTATGCGGTTGGCATCTTCGAGTGTGATGTCACTGATGCCGTAGTAATCGCAGATCATCTGGTAGGTCCATGCCCACTGGTAGTCGCGATAGTTGGCATTGATTTCTTCAAACCGGTCGAGCAACTGTTCTATATTCTCGATAGTTCCTTCCTTCACATCCCTAACGATGCCTTCTTCTTCAGAAACCGGGAGTAGGAGTCCCGAAAGATCATCCCAATCGCCCACGCCGACATGGCTGGCTGGAGGAGTGATGGCTGGGTCGCGCTTCAGTACACGCTTCAATACGGCACCCATGTAGATGCGGAGGGCGATATCATAATATTTGATGCCCTTGTGGAGCGATGAAGCTGGTATGATATATTCGTGATAAAGATACTGCGAAACATTATCGCCCGTTACCTCGCGCAGGTTTTCAAGAATCTTCTTACCCTTCAGAATCTCGCCAACAGAATAAGGTGAAAGCCAGTCGAAGTTGACGATGCTCTTGCGGTTCTCCATAGCACGGAGATCACGCTTAGGCCATTTCTTGATGTCGCGGTACAGACCTACGGTAGTGATGTTTCTGCCCGGGATGAGGAACATCTTGTCGCCATCTGCAATGAGGTAGGCGAAAGGCAGGTTGCGGGTGTTAGGGTGATGCATCAGCTTGCCGAAGCATACTGAGAAGGAACCCAGAGTGGCTGGCATCAGGAGATAAGCACCGCTGGCTGTTTTGGAACCGCGCTCCAGAATGCCCCAGTGCATAGGTCCCATCTTGTAGGCATGGTTGCTGAAGTTGGTGGCAGAACCGGCGTTATAGAAGGAGAACATGCCGCCGATAAGCAGACTGCTCTTATGATGAGAAGCGGTGAAAGGACCGCAGAAGGCTGCACAAGCCTCGCCATTGCTCATGTAGGAGTTGGCGAAGAATACGGAGGCTGATGCGGTAAAGCCGTTAGCCAGCTGGCAGGCTTCGCCTACGAAGCAATCCTGTATCTTCACACTGTTGATGACGCTGGCGCCTTCAGCGATGATGCTGTTTTCTGTAATAACGCCTGTGCCGATATATACGTTGCCATGAACAGAGCCCAATAGCGTACAGTCGCTCAGACGGGAAGCACCGTTCACTTCGCAATAATCATTGATTACGCAGTTGGTAATCTCCTTGGTATTGATGATCTTCACATTATTGCCAATCTGGCCCCGCTCCGGCATCTTGTTGTCGATGTCGGTCTTGATGAGCTGGCGAATCTTCTCCTTCATTTCCTTGTCAGGGAAATGCTTCACCATGAAGGCTGCGAGCTGGCTGTTCAGATCGCTGAAGAGGATTACGTTGCCTTCGCCCACCTCGTTGAGTACGCTCACAAGATTTCCTTCGCCGTAAGTAGCTCCCTCGGTGGTTTCCATGGTCGAGATGTTTGAGATGTAGCAATCATCGCCAATGGTATAGTTGTTGATGAAATTGCCTACGTTTTCTATCAGACAGTCGTCGCCTATGGTTACATTGCGCAAGGTGGCATTGTTGATGCCCGAATGCTTTACGAAGCCCTGGCTCACCTCCACGTTCTTGTTGAAGGATCCGATGTTTATTTCGCCATAGAGCATCACGCGGTGCATGAAGTTGGGCTTGAAATCTTCTGATACATTGACTGAGGTCCAGTCTTCGGCCCAGCAGTCGTTATATTTAAGCACCTCGATTTCCTCGGTGGTTAAAGGTCTGTAATCATTCATAACTTACTTGTTATTGATATTTATGTTCTTACTCATAATCCTGGTACAGGAAGTCGTTGTATGGATACTTCTGTACGTGCAACTCTCTTACTTTCTTGTAGAGTATCTCGCGGAATTCGTCGATGTTCTCCTTGTTCTTTGCCGAGATGAAGAGGCAGTCCTCGTTGAGTTTTGCCATCCAGGTCTTCTTCAGGTCTTCCAGCGGGATGTTCTCTTTCTCCATCGGTGTGAGGTCGTCTTCCTCTTTTTCTACCCATGAGTAGTTGTCTATCTTGTTGAAGATAATCATCAATGGCTTATCGGCGCAATCCAGTTCCTTGAGCGTATTCTCTACTACCTGGATCTGCTCTTCAAAGTCGGGATGTGAGATGTCTACTACGTGCAGAAGAAGGTCGGCCTCGCGTGTCTCGTCAAGGGTACTTTTGAATGAGTCGACCAGGTCGGTTGGCAATTTGCGGATGAATCCTACGGTATCGGCAAGGAGGAACGGCAGGTTGTCTACCACTACCTTGCGTACGGTGGTGTCGAGGGTGGCAAAGAGTTTGTTCTCTGCAAACACCTCGCTCTTGCTGAGCAGATTCATGATGGTAGATTTACCTACGTTGGTATAGCCCACCAGTGCCACGCGCACCATTCTGCCTCTGTTTTTTCGCTGTGTAGTCTTCTGCTTGTCGATTTCTGCCAGTCGCTCTTTGAGGAGACTCATTCTGCCGAGGATGATACGGCGGTCCATCTCGAGCTGGGTCTCACCCGGTCCACGCAGGCCAACAGATCCCTTACCGCCACCAGATCCTGAACCACCACCCTGTCGTTCCAGGTGAGTCCAGAGTCTTTGCAGACGAGGGAGCATATAGCGGTATTGCGCCAACTCTACCTGGGTTTTAGCCGCAGCGGTTTGCGCACGCATGGCGAAGATATCGAGGATGAGTGAGGTGCGGTCCAGAATCTTCACCTGCAGTTCCTGTTCTATGTTACGGATCTGTTTGGCAGAAAGCTCATCATCGAAGATGACCATACCTACTTCTCTATCTTCCTCTTCTTCGTTTTTGATATATTCTTTGATTTCTTCGAGTTTACCCTTACCCACATAGGTGGTCTGGTTAGGAGAAACCACCTTCTGCGTGAATCGCTTTACGGTGACAGCCCCCGCAGTATCGGCAAGAAATTCCAACTCGTCGAGATATTCTTTTGTCTTGGCTTCGTCCT
>ERZ1031779.155-NODE-155-length-17172-cov-7.882573_pt1 | contig 17172 bp, 10 predicted proteins | sample MGYA00518170_ERZ1031779 | MGnify/ENA primary metagenome ERZ1031779 (study PRJEB33719, sample SAMN04261241) | wastewater metagenome | biome: rural village; feature: human; material: feces | host: Homo sapiens | place: El Salvador | collected 2013-01-07 ... | reverse complement strand
CCTGCTCTCTAATCGTTTGCAAAGTTAATAAAAACTATAATAAGAAACAAACAATCTTAAATAAATATTGAACTCAACTTTCGCAAATGGGGAAGTTAAAGAAGTTAGAGAAGTTAGAGCCATATGCTTTACAGCTAAATCTTCAACTAAAAAGACTGTTGGCTATAACTTCTAACGCCCGAAGGGAGTGATAACCTCTTTAACTTCTATAACTTCTGAACTTGGAAAGTTCAATTTATCAGAATTCAAGTATCATTGCCTGACGAGGACGAAGCTTTACGTTCTTGTTGATAAGAACAGTGCAGCCATTCGTCACATCAGTAGCCTTTTCATGCGAACCGATAATCTCTGCATAACGTGTCACATCCAGCTCATTGGCTTCCTTCTTGCCATTGATGATGGTCATGACTGTTTTACCCTGATACTGGCGTGCGATGACATACACACCCTTATAAGGACAGAACTGAGTCTGCTTGCCTTTGGTAACCACCTTGTTACCCTGGCGCCAATGCAACAAGTTGCTGAGCCACTGGAACATCCGGTTCTCATCCTGTGTTCTTCCTTCTTCGGTGAAGGCATTATGCTTGTCGCCAGCCCATCCACCAGGGAAGTCTTTACGCACGTTGCCGTCGGTTACACTCTTGGTGCCATTCATCAACACTTCTGTACCATAATAGAGCTGCGGTGTACGGTTGATGGTAAGCAAGAGCGCCAAAGCCTGCTTCAATGCCACGGTATCCTTGCCCTCGCCGAGGAATCTGTCGGTATCGTGATTCTCAATGAATGCCATCACGCTCTTTGGGTTAGGATAGAGATAATCGTAGCAGAACACATTATAGAGACGGTTCATTCCGTTCCACCAGTCATCGGTTTCCTCGTTCTTGGCACTGTTGATACGGTCGAAGAAGGCAAAGTCCATCACTGTTTTCAGATAGCTGTTCTTCTCTGATAGCTTGCTGTCTTTCTGCCATGCAGCAGTATAGGCTGGCTCAGTAACCCATGTCTCGCCTACGGTATTGAAGTTAGGATATTCGTTGTTGAGCGTCTTCATCCACAAAGCCATCGCATCACGGTCGGCATAAGGATAAGTGTCCATACGGATGCCATCAATTCCCACGGTCTCTATCCACCATTCGCTGTTCTGGATAAGGTACTTGATGACATGAGGGTTGCGCTGATTGAGGTCGGGCATAGAAGGTACAAACCATCCGTCTACCGTCTCTTCCATATCCACCTTGCTGGCGTATGGGTCGAGGACAGGAGTCAACTTATAACTGGTCTGTCGATACATATCGTTCACAGTTCTTGCTCCGTCCACAGTACCAATCTTCTTCACATGCTCAGGAGTCTGATACTCAGGAAGAAGCCATTCTGGACAGTTGAACCAGTCTTTTGAAGGCATGTCGGCAATCCAGGGATGCTCGAAACCACAGTGATTGAAAATCATATCCATCACAATCTTCAAGCCTTTCTGATGTGCCTCGTCAATGAGTCGCTTGTACTCAGCATTGGTTCCGAAACGAGGGTCAACCTTGTAATAATTGGTTGTGGCATAACCATGATAGCTGCTGCTCTTGCCGTCGCCTGGACTGTCATTCTCTAAAACGGGAGTAAACCAAAGGGCCGTGACACCCAACTGGTTGAAGTAATCCAAGTGCTGACGGATTCCTTCCAGGTCTCCACCATGACGCAGACTTGGAGCATGACGGTCGCAATTCTTGTCGCGCATCGTCTTGAGAACATCATTCTTAGGATTTCCATTGGCAAAGCGATCTGGCATCAACATATAGAGCACGTCTTCGTTGGTGAAGCCCATGCGCTTTTCGCCAGCCATCTCTCTGTCTTTCAACTGATACTTCACCTTCTTGCTCTGCTTTCCCTGCTTAAAATTGAGAACCATCTCGCCTGCCTTGGCATCCTTCAGATTAAGATAAACCAAGAGATAATTGGGTGATTCGAGACGGGCAACGCTGTCGATTTTCACGCCAGGATAATTGACTGACACCTCAGCATTCTTGATGTCCTTACCATACACCATCAACTGCAACGAAGCGTCTTTCATACCTACAAACCAGTCGGTAGGTTCTATGCGGCTCACGTTGACTGCCGCCGTCATACTCATTACGCTACTCATAAGCAACATGAATGAAACAAATTTCTTCTTCATTATAGATCTATGTTTAAGTTATTGTATTGACTTTCGAAACTTATTTCTGATACAGTATCAATGCCGACTGGCCATCTATGATGGTTTCGTTACCCACCAACGGCATCCCGATTCCGTCTTCATTGATAACCCCATTGCAGCAAGCCACATGATACTCGCCCTGAGGTATCGCTACGGTGCGGGCTTCCTTGTTGGCATTGAAGATGACAATAATGTTCTTCCAGCTGTCTATGCCTTCCAGGTTCTTGAGTCTGAAGGCAAGCAGGCAACCATTCTTCTCCACCTGAGCGCCATCTTTCTTCTGCTCTGCAACAGGGGCTGTTGGCAAGAACTCCAAATGTTCTCTCACAGCCTCAGCCTTGGCAAGACGGAAAGCCGGATGATTCTTTCGAAGCTGAATCAGGTTGCGATAATATTCAAACACCTGTGGATATTTCTTCAGATTCTCCCAGTTAAACTCATTGATACTGTCGGGCGAGCAATAACTGTTGTGCACACCCTTCTTGTCACGCAACATCTCCTCTCCTGCCAAGAAGAAAGGCACACCCTGCGATGTGAACACAGCAGTCTGAGCCAACAAGTCAAGGCGAATCAACTCAGCTATACGTTCGCTCTCCGTTTTGGAAGCATCTTTGATGCCAGGCACGGTTGCCTTCAGTCGGTCAACAAGACACATATCGTCGTGACAGCTCACATAACTGATCTGCTGGGTAGGCTCTGCTGTCCAAGGCTTCTTGTCATAGTTGACCAAATTCATATCTACCTGCGGATGGGCAATGCCTCCCACTATACCAAACTTCAGACTCTCTTCCTCGCCGGGAATACCAGCCAGGAAAGCGCCTTTGGTATTGTCAGAGAAAGGACCACGAAGGGCATCTCGCATATCATCGCTGAAGGCTCCGATACCATTGAGTTTGAAGGTGTTGGCCTTTATCGCCAACTGGTCGTTTGGATAAGCACAACTTCCTGCGCTCCAACCCTCACCATATATATAAATAGAAGGATCTATCTTGTCAACAGCAGCTCTGATGAGTTTCATCGTCTCAATATCGTGCACTCCCATCAGGTCGAAACGGAATCCATCGATATGATATTCATTCACCCAGTAAAGCACACTCTCTATCATATAGTCGCGCATCAAAGGTTTCTCTGAGGCCGTCTCGTTGCCACAGCCCGAACCGTCTGAATACTTACCATCGGCTGTCTTGCGATAATAATAATCAGGATAAGTACGCTGGAAATTGCTTCCGTCAATATTGAAAGTATGATTATAGACAGCATCGAAGATGACACGGATGCCTGCTTGATGCAGCGCCTGTACCATCTGTTTGAACTCTCTCACTCTGACTGCAGGCGAAAAAGGATCGGTACTATAGCTGCCATCAGGCACATTATAGTTTTTAGGATCATACCCCCAGTTGAACTGTGGCGTATCGAGGCGTGTCTCATCTACCGAAGCAAAATCGAACAAAGGCTGGAAGTGTATCGCATTGACACCGAGGCGCTTGAGATATTCTATCGCCTTAGGTTCTGTCAGTGCCAGATACTTACCTTTATACTTCAGTCCAGAGGTAGGTGACACCGAGAAATCGCGCACGTGGAGCTCATAAATCACCAAGTCGGCAGGCGACTTCAGTTCTGGTCGCTTGTCATCCTTCCATCCCTCAGGATTGGTAGAAGCCATGTCGATGATGGCACCCCGATTGCCATTCACACCGACAGCCTTGGCAAAAGTACCGGGACATTCGCCCTTTCCCATATCAAAAGTATAGAACTTTCCCTTCAAGTCACCCTTTACGGTAGCTTCCCATCGGTCCTTACCTACACTTTTCATCTTGATGGTCTTAACAGGTTTTCCTATCAGTCCGTCTTTATAAATACGGATTTTTACACTCGGTTTTGCACTACTAGAAGAAACCTGTGGAGTTGCACCAGTTACACCATCTACTTCAACAGAAGCTGTAGGTGAATTCAAAGAGAAAGTAGTTTTATCCTTAGAATAGGACATTTCATTGAAAGCACCTTGTGCCATCAATGAATGGGGAACTAAAACAGCAGTCAAGGCTACTAAAAATTGATTTTTAATGCTCATACGGTTAAGTTTTTGCTAGATTGAGAGAAAATCCAAACAAGAATCATTCTCCATTTTACGTATAAATATAGACTTTCAACTAAGCTATAGCTATTATACTATCTTTTTCTTGCATAAAATACCTATAAGAGCGTATTTTATGCAGAAATAGGCAGAACCAAACACGCTCATTTTTAGCGTATTTGATTCCACCTTGCCATTCGGTCGGAAATACAGGAAATACAGCGAATATAAAAGCCCTGTTTTTTCATGAATTTCACAACCAAAGTACACCAATTAAAATTTTAAAGTCTTATTTGGCAAGCAATGAGATGGCAAAGCCACCACCACGTGCCTCTTTGATCTTCAAGACATCACCCTTCTTCACAATCTTGTGAATAATCTGGTAAGATTTAGGGTTCTTCTCATAGTCAGCATTCTTGCCATCCTGATAGATGGCGCAGGCATACTTCTTACCCTTGTCGAGGAAGTCGAGCTTCACTACCGATGTACGGGCAGCGTCAGTCTTGCCACCAACAAACCAGTTGTCGGTTCCTTTTGCCTTGCGGGCTACGGTGATATACTTGGCAGGTTCTGCCTCTATATACTTGGAGTCATCCCAGTCGCAAGCCACATCGCGGATAAACTGGAAGGCATCGTCGTACTTCTCATAGTGCTCAGGCAGGTCGGCTGCCATCTGCAAAGGACTGTACATCACAAGATAGAGTGAGAGCTGACCACAGAGAGTGGTGTGCACATAACTCTGGTTGTTGCTCCACTCCGACAGTTTGGTCTCAAAGATACCTGGAGTATAGTCCATAGGTCCTCCCTGCAGACGGGTGAATGGCAGCATCACGGTGTGATAGCTTACACTTCCACCAAAAGCCTCATACTCAGTACCTCTTGCGCTCTCGTTGCCCACCAGGTTTGGCCATGTACGGCAGATACCTGTAGGACGTGTAGCCTCGTGAGCATTCACCATGATGTGATGTTTTGCAGCCGTCTCAACGACACGCTGGTAGTGATTGTTCATCAACTGGCTGTAGTGATATTCGCCTCTTGGGATGATATCGCCCACATAACCGGTCTTCACGGCATCATAACCATACTTGTTCATCAGCTGGAAGGCATTCTCCAAGTGACGCTCATAGTTAAGAGCTGCGGCAGAAGTCTCATGATGCATCATCAGTTTCACGCCCTTGGAATGAGCATATTCGTTGAGCATCTTGATATCGAAATCAGGATAAGGAGTCACAAAGTCGAAGACATCAAGTTTCTGATGACCAAACCAGTCTTCCCAACCTTCGTTCCATCCTTCTACCAACACTTCCTGCAAACCATTCTTTGCAGCAAAGTCGATATAGCGCTTCACTTCTTCATTGGTAGCCCCATGTGTTCCATTAGGCTTGCACTTGCTATAGTCGGTCACACCAAGGCGAACAGAAGGCAGGTCGTTGGTGTAGCTCCATGTTTTAGTGCCAACAATCATGTTCCACCACACACCGCAGTACTTAGTAGGATGAATCCATGAAGTATCCTCTATCTTGCAAGGCTCGTTGAGGTTGAGTGTCAGTTTGCAGGAAAGCATATCGCGTGCATCATCACTCACCAGCACGGTACGCCATGGTGTGTTGAAAGGAGTCTGGATGAATCCCTTTCTACCTACCGCATCAGGTGTCAACCATGACTCAAAGGTCAGTGTCTTTTCATCCAGATTGAGGTGCATCGTAGGATAATCCAGACAGGCAGCCTCATGGATATTGATATAAAGTCCGTCCTTGGTCTTCATCTGGAGAGAGGTCTGCACACCTGTGTCAGAGAAGACGGTGGTGGAAGAGTTGCTTTTGTATGATTCGCGGTTCTTGGCGATAACAGGACGGATGCCTGTCAGAGGAGTAATCTGATATTCATACTCTTGAGTGTCGTAGTCGCCAGGAATCCAATAGGCAGTATGGTCGCCTGTCATGGCAAACTGGGTGTGCTCTTCCTGAATGACGAAATAGTTGAGCGATTCCTGCTGTGGGAACTCATAGCGCAGACCCATACCATAATCATATACGCGGAAGCGAATGGTGATGTTACGGTTGGAAGAAGCCTGATTCAGGTTTACCTCCATTTCGTTATAATTGTTGCGAATGGTAGCAGTCTCACCCCATACAGGCTTCCATGTCTCATCAAAAGAAGAGGTCTTGCTTCCTGTTTCGGTGAATCCGTCCATCAGATTGGTTTCCGTCATACCTTTGCTGGCATGCTTGTCCTTGGCAAGCTCCAGTCCGAGGTGTGAGGGTTTACATACTGTTTTGCCCTTATAACTCATCTCGTAGGTAGGCTGTCCATTACCAGTCAGAGAGAATGTTACCGATACATTGCCATTGGGCGATTTAACGGTCTGCGCTGCCGCCAAGAGAGGCAGCAGCAGACCAACTACTAAAACATTCAATTTCTTCATATTGTCCAGTGTTATTTTGTCTTTTTCAGTTGTTGCTTGCCTTGTTCTGCAGTTTGCTTTGTTCTGCTATTGTTTGTCAGTAAAAGTAAGTCTTTTGGTTAGACATTGCAAATATACAAAAAAGAAAAATACCCTCCTAAAATTTGGAGGGTATTTCTTTTTTGCATAACGTGCAAACGTTTGCATTAGTTTCTTCCTGACTGCGCAACAAGCTCTGTCACACTGTCCATAAATTCCTTGTTAGCCGCCAGGTCCTCTATGCTGAGGTGCATGCGATAGCGCCAGTAATGCTTAGGATTGGCAGGGATATTGATACGCTCGGCATTGGCATCGGGCAAACGAAGATGCTCGTTGATGGCAAGCCAGTCCTGAATGCTCAGAATACAGAGCATAGAGGGCGATGTGAGATGGCGCGAGATGATATCCTGCGCGAGCCATCCTGGCAGCGGATGAGGTGCTGGCCCTTGGCGATAGAGCATCGTATTATAATACTCTTGCGTGCGCTGAATGTCCTCGTCCCACCACTGGCGAAGCGTAGGCATATCGTGACTTGAGATGGTACAAACCGAACGATAAGGATTGCGGCTCAGATGCCCAAACTTCACACTTGGATCCTTAGGCATACTCTGCAACTCAAGTCCCAACATCTTCAATTCGTTCATTACCCATGGCACACAATCTGGCACCATACCAAGGTCTTCGGCACAAACCAACATACGAGTAGCCTGAACCAACTTAGGCAACTTCTTCATCGCCTCCTCGTACCAGAACTGGTTGTTGCGACGATAGAAGTAATCGTTATAAAGACGATTGAACGCAGCCTTGTCATTGTCATAAAGTGATTCGAAGATAAAGTCGAACTGAGCAGAGATACGTGGGTGATACAATCCCGGATTACGATGGTCGCGAACAAAGAGTACATCGCTGATCAGAGCATAGAGTCCGTCGCGAAGCCATATTTCCTTCTCATCGGTCACTCCCTCAAAGAGAGCCTCCACCTTTATCTGGGTATCCACCTCTGCCTTCAACTGATAACGCTCATCATCCAAACGGTCCAGATACTTTTGCTTCACCTCGTCAGCACGCTCATGGAACACACGGTCGAGCACCCAGTCGGTGATAAATGGACGGGTGAATCTGTCCTGCTGGAAGTTAAGACCATACGAGCGGATTTCGTCAGCTGTCATACCGAGCGCAGGAGCAAACTGTCCGAGCAGTCCATGTACAGAGTCGACAGGAATCTCCCATATACGGAAGAAGCCCAGCACGTGGTCGATGCGATAAGCATCAAAGAACTTCGACATATTCTGGAATCGGCGTGTCCACCACTGACAGTCGTCCTTCAGCATCTCAAACCAGTTGTAGGTAGGGAATCCCCAGTTCTGACCATTCACAGAGAAATCGTCAGGTGGAGCTCCTGCTTGTCCGTCGAGGTTGAAGTACTTAGGCTCTGTCCATACATCACATCCAAAACGGTTTACACCGATAGGAATATCACCCTTCAGGATGACTCCCTTGGCCATGGCATGCTCGTGAGCAGCCTTCATCTGTGTGTTCAGCACAAACTGTACGAAGTAGAAGAACTCCACCTCCTTGTAGGCCTTTGTTCTTGGGTTGGCCAGTGCCTTGCGGTCTTTCTCGTCCCAAGCATTGTGGTCGGGCCACTTCGAGAAATCAGCAGTGCCATACTTATCGCGCAGACAAGAATATTGTGCATAAGGCACCAGCCACTGTTCTGTTTCCTGAAAGAATGCCTGATATTCGGCACTCTTCATCATCTTTTCACCTTCCTGATTGAAGATTTGGTGCAGGTACGTTATCTTGAAATCATTTACCTTTTCATAATCTATCTGGGGCAGGGCATTGAGCTCTGCTCTTGTCTTCTCAGCCTCAGCACGAGCCTTGGCATCCTCAAGCTCGGGCAGAGCCTGCAGGTCGGCATACTGTGGATGAATGGCAAACACGCTGATACAGCTGTAGGGATAAGAGTCTGTCCAGGTGTGAGTGATGGTCGTATCGTTGATAGGCAACAACTGAAGCACCTTCTGTCCAGTCTTTGCCACCAGGTCGATCATACTCTTCAGGTCTCCAAAGTCGCCTATACCCGCACTCTTCTTGCTGCGAAGTGAGAAAACAGGAACCAATGTTCCGGCAAACTTACGGTTCCAGCGCTCCAAGAACGACTGGCTCAACTCGTAAGATACAACCGAACCGGCCTTCATCTCAGGGATTTCCACACTACGGTTGTAACCTGTTTCCCATGCTTCGGTGCTCTTCTTGTCATTCAGTGCTACAAACTTAAACTCCAAGTAATTGACAGCCAAAGCCTCGGCATTGATATCCACCGTCCATTCATTGTACGCCTGTTCCACCATAGGCACAGCACGCTTTACGTCCCAGGCTCCTACAAGAGGATCAGAACCTATCAGTACCAGGCGCTCACCTTCTCTCAACTGTGGAGCACGGACTATCAGTCTGATGGTCTTGGCAAAGGTATTATCCTTCACCTCTGCAGGCTGCTGATGGTTGACACAGTCGGTGAAAGCGCTGCTGTAGAGGTAAGAATCCTCAGGAATGTCACGCCAGTGATCATAGATGGTATAATCATTGGCACGCTCGGCTGTCACATTCAGCTGATGCTTCACCACCTGCCATTCCTTCTTGATACAAACGCCATCACGTTCTACACTATAATAATAGGTAATGTTTTTAGTCTTGGGAGTCACATCCAGATCGCACGACCAGTGAAGCCCGTCTGTAGTTCCCAAGCTGTTATGAACCTCTTCGTTGTCCATGTTCAGGTTCAAGACGAGATTCTCGCCATAAACCGTTTTGTATTCTATATTAAAACGAAACACCATAAGGAATTATAAGATTGTTATTTATGGTACAAAATTAGTCATTTCTTACTATATACAATTAATTTCTTGCACAAAAGATGTCAAAATGTTGCGCAATCGGTTGCGCTTATTATGCTTTTTGCGTCACATGCTTTTCCTTGATGATGGAAACAGCCAAAGCTCCACATATCAGCAGCACACCTGCCACTATCATCATGTCACTCTGGTGAGAGCCTACCACCCACAATACGTGTCCGCCACAAAGGGCTGCCACAATCTGAGGAATACAGATGGTTCCGTTGAAGAGTCCGAGGTAAGCACCCATGTGTCCATAACCCTGCAAAGCATTGGTGACAAAGGTGAAAGGCATCGCCAACATAGCTGCCCAGCCAGCACCAATCATCAGGAACGGAATGAACTGCAGGTACTTGTCGTGCAGGAATGGGATAAGGGCAAAGCCCACACCACCGATAATCAGGCTGACCGCATAAGCCATCTTGGAACTCTTGAACTGGGGAAGCACTACCACCCACAGCACACTGCCCACAGCCTGAACGGCAAAGAGAATGCCCACCCAGTCGCCGGCATCCTGGAATGCCTTGGTGCTGGCATCGGTAGTATTCCATACGGTCTCGGCAATGGCACCCGTAGAATAGTTCCACAGATAGAGGAAGCCTGCCCAGCAGAAGAACTGCACCAGTCCCACCTTCCAGAAGGTAGAGGGAGCGTTCTTCAGAAGGCTTATCCAGTCGGCCTTGCCTTCTTCCTTCATCTCGGCATCTTCGGTAACTCCATTATACTTGGCGTATTCCTGCGGATTCCACTCCTTCACCTTCATCGTGGTATAGATGACACAGAGGATAAGGATGGCTGCGCCCACATAGAACGACCAGATTACAGAGTCGGGCACAACTCCTTTCTCGGCATAGTTTTTGATGCCCAAGAAGGCAAAAAGGAAGGGGAATATATAACCGGCTATCGAACCCGCATTGCAGAGGAAACTCTGAATGGAGTAAGCCTTCGTCTTCTGTTCCTCATTCACCATGTCGCCCACCAACATCTTGAAAGGCTGCATCGCCATATTGATGCTCGTATCAAGAAACATCAGGGCTATCAATCCAAAAATCATCGCACCGCCAACCGTGAGGCCAAACGAACCGGCATTAGGCAAAAGACACATCACCAAGACAGCCAGCGTAGCTCCCACAAAGAGATAAGGAATTCGTCGGCCGAAACGGCACCATGTCTTGTCGCTCAAGGTTCCGACAATGGGTTGCACCAGGATTCCCATCAGTGGAGGGAGAATCCAGAAATAACTCAGATTGTGTGGGTCAGCACCCAACGTTGCAAAGATTCGGGAGATGTTGGCGCTCTGAAGAGCGTAGGCTATCTGTACCCCGAAGAATCCGAAACTCAAGTTCCAGAGTTTCCAGAAACTCAGATTAGGTTTTGTCATCATATTTTTTATTGTTTTATTGATTTTCGTTATCTTGTCGTACCACGAACCACGAGTTTGGTTCTTATCACTCTCTTCTCCACCTCATTCATCGGGATAGAACCTTCCACCTGTCCGATAAGGATGTTGACAGCCTCCTCTCCTACTGCCACTCCTCGCTGGTCGACAGTGGTCAACATAGGATCGCAAGCCACAGCTCGCTGGCCGTTGGTGAATCCACAGACACTGACTTCCTCAGGCACTCGGAATCCCATACGTTTCGCGGTATAGAGAATACCGATGGCTGTATCATCATTCACTGCAAAGAAAGCATCCGGTCTGTTTTCCATCTCCAAGAGTGCAGGCGTAATCGCCTCTGCCTGTCCCCTGTTGTCACAGATTTGTACGTGGGAGGGTATTTCTTCCAAGCCATGCTTCACCAAGGCATCATGATAACCATTATATCTGTTCTTGGATATTTCAAGGTTCATGGGCGAGCCATAGAAAGCTATCCTCTTGCAGCCAGAGTCGATGAGATGGGTTACAGCCGTAAAGGCACCCATGTAGTCGTCCACCACTACGCGCGAACAGTTCACACCAGTACAGATTCTGTCATAGAACACCAATGGCACACCATTGTCCATCAATCTTTGGAAATGCGCATAGCGCATGGTATCCTTCGCCTGTGAAACGATAATGCCGCACACTTTATTCTTATAGAAGTCCTCGCAGATTGCCACTTCCTTGTCATATCGCTCATTGCTCTGCGCCACCATCACTCGATAGCCACGCGCACTTGCCTCCTCCTCGATACCCGAAAGCACAGAAGAGAAGAAATAATGGGCAAACTCAGGAATGATAACACCGATGACCTTCATGGGCTGTGTCCTACTGTATCTGAGAGCCTCACCAATTACATTGGGACAGAAATTATGCGCCCTGGCAAACGTCTGTATACGTTCCTTCTGGGCAGTACTGATACGAGGGCTGTCCTTCAAAGCTCTGCTCACCGTTGCGATAGAAACGCCCAGCTCGCGAGCAATATCTTTCATTGTTATGATTGTTTTCTCATTCATAGGTTGTTAGTGTTGTGTGCAAAATTATGCAAATCTTGCCAAAGTAGCGCCTTTTGCTTGACTTAAATCAAGAAAATTACATGCAAACGTTTGCACAATAAAAGCAAAAGTACAACAAAATCTCTAAACAACCAAATGATTATAAGGAAATCAACTTCCCTTAACTTCCACATTTGCGAAAGTTCAGTATATCATAGTCAAAACAAATCGCTATGAGTTCCATTGTGAGAAACAGCAAAGTTAGTTTTCATCGTTTTGTTCCCATAGCATCAACCAATCTGGAGTTATGTGGCATTCCCAAATGCCCTCCAGGTTTCCATGAAGTTTATGCGATTTATATGATGGAGGTAGTTTACCCTCATTAGCTAATTTCTCTACAACTTTTTCAATTAAAGTAGGATCTAACCCACGTTTCACTCCTTTTCGCAGAGACTTTTTAAATCTGTTTGTAAAGTCAATAGAGTATTTCATTCCAAGCACTGTTTGATTAAATCGTGAGCATCTTTTGCATGAAATACTCTGCCTGCTTTAACATCTTCCATGGCTTCTTCAATGCCACTTTTCTTTTCGGCTTGAATAACCCATCCAAACTTCTTTGCCAGTTCCTTTAATAACTTGAAATCAACTTGCGGAACAGTTATAGTTGTTGTTATATTATTTATAGTTACGTCCATATTGTTTTATTTTTAATGTTATTTTTAATTTTCCGAGTGCAGCTTTTCTTTTGCAAAGATACGTTTTTCCCTCGTAACTTCCAAAGTTTTAGGGAAAAATGTAGGAATGCAGGGCATACAAAAAGGCGGTCTCTGAATAGAAACCGCCTTTAATTGTAATTTTTTGAGAGATATTACTTCTTTGTCATCTCACACTTTGCTGTTCCTTCTGCCCAATTAACCTTAAGTTTAATGTCGTAAGTACCAGCTGCTACAGCGATGTTTGGACCATTCTGTGTAGTGAGATTATCTAATTCTCCACCCCAACTGAGAGACCAATCGTTTGTGTGACGGAACTTCATTTCGCCATCAGTCAATTCGACGTCCTTAAGTTCCCAGCAGCGCTCTTCCGGATTGTATGTCATATTCGTATCGCCATCCCAACCTTTAGGAGTTGCGCTACCAATGATACCAATAGTAAATGGAGTCAGTGTGTAAGTCTTCGCAGACAAGTCAACATCTACCTGATAGAAACCTGCATCTTCTGTTATCACGATGTTTCCTGCATCAGGAGCTGTATCAAAGTCAGCACCATAGCTTGTGCCATCCCAGTTTGGCTGAGTACTGAACTTGAAGCCTTTCTGGTTCAGGTACATATAACCTGTAAAGTGAACACCATCATCACTATTGAGGACGTCACTATGGTCCCATCCATTAGCATCACCTGCCATATAGAGGATAGGCTTGCCTACAGAGTAAGACAGGTTGTTCATATCGAGAGTTACAATCCATGTGCCAGCACCAGGGATAACCATAGACTGTGGAGTACCCCATTTATCACCAGTATAATAGATTGTACCAGAAGCATCATCGCAACCGTCCTTCTCGCAACCCAAGACACCTTTGTTGATGACATCCCAGTTGTTGCTTTCGAACTTGCTGCCTTCGTAGAACTTGAAGTAGTTCTTGTCTTTCTCTGTGGTGACCTTGAGCTGATAAACACCATCAGAAACTTTGGTCATCCATACAGGGCTTTTTGCATCCCAGCCATTTCCGTTTACTTCACCGAGCATGTAGTAGCCATTCTCGTCGATAGCAGGAGTTGGGGTTGGCTTAAGTTTACCTGTAGTCGTACCTACGGTATTGATGGCAACGGCATCACCTGATGCCAAGTTGACAGAAACCTTAGACTCAACGTTGATGTCACGAGCAACGCTTGCGCGTGATTTATTCTGTTTGCAGAGAATCTTCTCCAATTCGGTTGCATTTACCTGAATGTTGTTGCCAATGATTTCGCCGCTTTCAATAGCCTCACCATTTACTTTCAAGTCTATCAGTGTGTAACCTGAAACATTGGCATCTGTCGAGTTGACTGTTACGAGGTTGATGACTCCATCTTCGTCAGGCATATTACATTCTGCTTCAGGACCCGCTGTAAAGGTGATACCATATTGGGCAGCTGAGGCTTCCTGTGGATTGGTCTGAGGATTAGCCCAATCGTCGTAGTCGCCGTTGCAGCTGGCAAGTGATACACTTGCCAAGACTGCTAAGCTATATAAAAATGTCTTTTTCATTTTGCTTTGATCTTAAATTATCTAACTTCTGCTTTATTAGTATCGAAGTTGACATACAACTTCTTGCCAGGGGCGGTAGCTACAGAGTAATCAGAGCCCATGGTTTCAGCCCAGTTGTTTGGCATATCATATTTACGCCAGAACACTTCGCCATTGTGAACAGTGAACTCTGTACTATACCAGTCGAGGCTACCGACCTTGACAGATACGCGAAGCTCTGTGCTGGCAGTGAATGCAGGAGATACCCATTCGCCATTTGGATCGTCTGGAGGTGTCAGAGCTGTATCATCGGCAAAGCCCCAATCGCTTTGACCAATACAAGCACCAATCAGGTATACCTGAGTCTTGTAAACAGTCAGTGTCCAGTTGATATTCTTCTTGTCTTCAGTGATTTTACCCTTGAAGTGGAGAGTGTACCAACCTGCGTTGGCTACCTTGATATTTTGTTCCTCACCTTCAGTGATACCAGCATCGGCTTTATCATCGATGGTGATGCGGTCGTAGCCACGGTAGTCATTGTTTTCAGTACCCCACTTGAACTCACCACCTGCAGGCAAGTAAACGATACCATAGTAGTTGCCAGCTACACCTTGTACCTGTGGAATAGGCTTCCAACTCTGCCATGGAGTCTGGATAGAGCTACCTATCAAGTAGAGATTATCGGTGAACTTCGCATCAGGAGCCTGATAGACAGCCTTGACAGAAGGCAGGGTAATAACATTTGAGAAAGTTTCTCCTAAATAGGACGATGCTGCAACGCGAATCACAGCACGAAGACGAATATAAATTGGCATATCTTCGGGAACACTTGCATCTGGATTGGCAGCCTTGAAGAGTGATACCACAGCATCGTTTACTTCGGAAGCTATGTATTCCAATCTGCTTGCATCTGAGGATGGTGTTGCCAACTCAACATGAGAGGCTGTAGCATCGCTGACAAATGCAGGGTCGATAGATACCTGTGCATAGTACGTCACAGAGTAAGGCACTCCACCATAATTTGGCTGAGAGCATGTCAATACCAAGCTTTTTGCACTGGAGAGGTCGTAGGTATTGTTTTCTGCAAGAGCAGGAGTGTTCAATACAAATCCATCCGCAAGATGACTCAGGTCCAATGTAGGGTTGCTGTCTCTGTCTTCATCGCAGGATGTAAAGAGCAAAGGGAGTACCAATGCCGGCAGCAACATGAATTTGAATATCTTTTTCATAATTGATTTCTTTTAAATTAAATCTTGTTTCCTAACAATTAGTATTTGGGGTTCTGATGCATGTTAGGGTTGTTCTTAATCTCGTCGCCAGGGATAGGATAGATATCGCATTTTGCTGGAATACCTTGACCATTTTCAGAACCACCCTTGAAACTCCAGAGATACTTAGAACCTGTGAACAAGCCAAAGCGAACCAAGTCGGAACGACGGCGGCCTTCCATATAGAACTCACGGCACCATTCATCGATAAGGGTCTGCTCATCTACTGATGAAGCTTTTATCTGACGATTGGCACGGTCCTGAACCTTCAGGATGTCTTCCAAACCATCCTGACTGCCGTTGAGGCGGTACTTAGCCTCGGCACGGGTCAGATAGATTTCTGCCAAGCGGAACACAGGGAAGTCGGTATCTGAAAATTTCTGATGGTGCTGTGCTGTACCGTCTGCATGGAGGTTGGTCCACTTAACGAAAGACGCACCATTCAGAGGGCCTGTAATAGCATCACCTGGTGTTAGAGTGCGTACCTTGTCACTGCATCCACCGATACCCATATAGAACAGGGCGCGGTCGTCTTTAGCCTGTGCCACTACGTCGGCAGTACTGATACCTTTTTCGTTATCCTTTGCAATCACCTGATCTTTTGATGGATTGGACAAAAGATCCTCATCGGTAGCCTTAGGAATATCCCCGTTAGGGAAGAACTTCTTTACCAAGTCTACACGTGCAAACAGACACTTCCATGGGTCACTTGTGCTTGCATAAGGCATGCCAGATATGGTAGAAGCATTTACGAGGTATGAAGTTCCTGCATAAGCGCGAGTCTTTACACCATCCTGACGGATAGGGAAGATAATTTCCTTCATGGCCTCTGGGTTGCAGTCATTGTCGCCCATGAACAACTGCTGGTAACCGCTGTAACCGTTCTTTTTTGCACGGCAAAGATTGTATTTACCTTCGCCTTCACCTACGTTGTTGAGAATCTTGTCGCAATAATCGATAGCCTTCTGGTAGTCCTTTACCTGACCATCGGTATAAACGGCAGAGTTAAGAGCCAAGCGGGCATGGAGAGCATAAGCTGCACCACGGTCGGCACGCCCGAAATTCTCACTATTATTATAAGCACCCACCTCAGCCATCAGAGGCTCGATGGTAGTCAGCTCATTATCCAACCACTCGTAGAGTTCCTTGCCACTTTTCTCGGTAGGGAGATTGTTGTCGAAGGTATCCTTGAAAGGAGCCTTGCGATACAGGTCAAGGAAATAATAGTAGTTCAATGCACGGAGGAAGCGAACTTCTGCGATCTTATCCTCACTCAGGCTACCAGACTGCTCAGAAATAAAGAAGTTGTACTGGTTGATGTTATAACTGAGTCGTTGATATGCCCAGTTAACACGCACATTATTCTTGTCCCAATCCATGGTGGTGATTTGAGCAATACCATCATTTTCCTGATAAGCCCACAAAGTTTCGTCTGTCATCAACTCTTCCAGGTTGAATACTGTACGGATAAATCCAGTTTCACCCTCGTTGCCACTTATATCTGCTAAACCATCAGGACCTTTCTGACCTGTAAGACCAAGGGTAGCATACTGCTTAGCCAAGAGCCCCTCTACCGTATATGTTTGGTGATTAAGTGGGTCAACCGACTTGATGTTCAGTTCGTCTGCGCAAGAGACAAAGCCCATGCACAACATACTTG
>ERZ1031779.153-NODE-153-length-17357-cov-9.565542_pt1 | contig 17357 bp, 9 predicted proteins | sample MGYA00518170_ERZ1031779 | MGnify/ENA primary metagenome ERZ1031779 (study PRJEB33719, sample SAMN04261241) | wastewater metagenome | biome: rural village; feature: human; material: feces | host: Homo sapiens | place: El Salvador | collected 2013-01-07 ... | reverse complement strand
ACGATAAAAAGAGTAAATTTGCAAGCGAAAACTTAATAACTTAATTGTGTAATTAAAAGAACTATGCTTATGAATAGGAGAATTTACAAATTGTTATTTTTCTGTATGGTTAGCATGCTTTCTGTTTTTGTACATGCTGCCTCGCTACAAGTAACCTATCGGATTAATGACGCCACAGAAACCGTCACTTCTGGAGTCAGTACTGAAGGCCATCTTGTCGACCTTCTTGAAGGCGAAGCCAACGCCATGAAAGTTACGCAACTTAGCGTGAAAGGCTGTCTTAATGATGCAGACATCAAGCTGCTGCAGAAGATGGCGGGACAAACTAAGGGAACAGGTCAAGTCCCTCAGAATCATTCAACAATTGAGCTGCAGAAGATGGCGGGACGCACTGAGGTAACAGGCAGTCTGAAATCGCTCAATCTTTCTGAAGCCACTTTTACGGAGACAGGCAAGATAGTGCCCGAAAGCATCTTCCAGAACTGTAAGAATCTGCAGCATGTAGACCTCAGCAACATGACCGAGATAGGAAAGGGGGCGTTCGAAAACTGCGCTCTTACCGATATTTCTATCCCTGCCTCTGTCACCAAAATCTGTGCACATGCTTTTAGGTGTTGTAGTGCCTTGAAGACCTTGGAGTTCGTGGCAGGCACTCCAGAAAAGGAACTGGTGCTCGAGACGGAGGCTTTCTTTGGTTGCGGCAACATGGATCTCGCTAACAATGGAGTCTTGCCCTCACGCATCATCAGCATAGCGGCCAGAACCTTTCAGGAATGTGGAATCACCAAGCTCACCCTACCTCAGAACGACAAACTGACTGGTGTCAGCCGCAAGCTCGAGTTCAACGGTGTGCAGACTGATAATATGGGAGCTTTAGGCTACGGTGTCTTCTTCGGCTGTCGCAAACTTACCGACCTCACCATTCCTGCCAACGTGACGGTAATCAACGAGGTGGTGTTTCAGGACTGCAACCTGCAGAACGTCATTTTTGACGATGCTACCAAGATAACAGAGATACAGAAGAACGCATTCACCAACAACCAAAATCTGACAGGACTCTTCGCCGGCAAGCATTTTGATAACTTGAAAACCATAGGTGAGGGTGCATTCTTGAACTGTTTCAAACTTACCGATGCCGATTTCTACAATCTCACGAAGAACATTACTCGTATTGAGCGCGAAACTTTCCGCAACTGCCACGAAGGATTGAAGACAATTGATCTTCGTCCCACCATCGAATTCATTGGGGATGGAGCATTCGCCGACAATCCTAATGTGACAAATGTTATCGTACATCGAGGTACACAGATTAACGCACAGACCTATGTAGGTAATGCAGGCATCTTCTACGGCATGGATCCCAACAAGGTGCAGGTGGAGTTCCAGGGTGAAGCTGAGACTAATTACCAGGTCTATCGCGACAACATCAACGTGGGCGGAGAAGAAAAGGGAAAGAACGCCTTTATGTTTCTTCTCACCAAGACGCTCGATGAGAATGCTAACGACTACCAGGTCGTAGCCCAGCATCATGCAGATATATGTCTCAAACGCACATTTAAGGCAGGTTGGAATACGCTCGTGCTGCCTTTTGGTGCTCGCGATATAGAGGGTAAGACAGTGAAGTGTGCCCGTATTTATCAGAAAGCACTCAATGCTTCTGGCGACGAGGGCTTTATGATAGCAGCTTATCGAGGCTTGGCAAAGAATGAGGCACAGCCAGACAACAGTACTTTCTATTTCCTGCAGTACGCCAACTACGACACAGACCCGCTCGATGAGTTTGAGCCTCTCCTCGTCAGAATGACGCAGAAAGACATCGACAACGCCTCAGGAGTCTATACTTTCAAGGATATCGAACTCAACTACGATGCCGGCAACAACACCTCATACACAGCCGAACAGGCGAAACAGCGCATGGGAAAGAATGAAAAAGACGAATATTTCACCGGCAACTACGACCAAAAGCTCAACGACAAGTTCAAGAAGTGCAGCTATGATAATTTCTATTTTACAGGAACATTGCATCTGCAGCAGGGTAATGCTACAGAGGGTTCCGCTTTCATCGCTCCTGGCGACTATATCATTCAGGACAATACTTTCGTAAAGTGTCTCGCAGGCAAGAAGTACGGACTCAAGGGATTCCGTGGTTATTTCAAGCAGTTGCCATCAAGTACATCACCTGCCAAGGGCAATATCGGCATCTGTCTTGTCGACCGCAATGGCGTAGTTTCTTCCATTCATCAGGTGGACGGAGCATCGCTTACGTCAGCATCCGTTGCTCCTGCCGCAGTCTACAACCTCAGTGGCCAGCAGGTTGGTAATTCTCTTTCCACTCTTGCCAAGGGCGTTTATATCGTTAAGGGCAAGAAATTCGTTAAAAAGTAAATCATTGCAATCATGAAGAAAAAATATCAACAACCTCTCGTAAGAGTTCAAAGCGTAGAAGGTGAACCTCTGTTGAATGGCGGCTCCATAGTCAAGTCCAATGGCGAAACGGTGAACACGATGGGTTCCACTACTGGCGGTACGGAAGATGAAGGCGGCACTGTGTGGGGCGATGCTAAGCCTTATAACCCCTGGACAGCTTGGGAATAAGGTTTATTGTAAGCAAAATGCGGGATTGAAGAATTCACTCAATCCCGCATTTTATTTTTTTTGTTGTTGAATTTAAATCGCTAACTACTCAGTACCTCTATTGAAAACTTTGAATAGAAAAGCCTCGAAAAATGAAAGCGGCTTCGATAGTCAATGAAGCCTATTTCGTAGAGCAATGAAAGCGGCTTCGTAAGCAGTTGAAGCCTATTGCATTTGTGGTTTAACGATTTTAGTCAGCGCTCCACCATCTGCTGCAACTCACTGAGGGAGGTTGCCACTTCGATGTAGTCGTGCCAGTTGCCACGAATCATGCCCTGCGAAGCCATGTCGTCGAGGAGGGCAATGGTGGAGTTCCAGAAGCCCTTCATGTTGTAGAGAATCACCTTTTTGCTATGATAGCCAATGGTGTGGGAGGCAGCAACGGTGAAGATTTCGTCGAGGGTACCGATGCCGCCAGGGAGCGCCACGACGATGTCGCTCTGAGAGAGCAGCAAGTCCTTGCGGTCGCTGAGATTGTCGCAGGGAATCTCTACGTCGAGGTCGGGAAAAGTCTTGCCGCCTCGCTCTACAATGGTGGGAACTACGCCTATGGCTCTGCCGCCATGCGCCTTGACTGCCTTGCCGATGGTGTTCATCAGGCCGATGTTGCAGCCGCCGAAAACTAAGTCGTGCCCTTGCTCTGCCATCCACTTGCCCATCTCCTCTGTGAGACGGAAGTAGTCGCTGTCAATATGGGCGTTTGCTGAACAGAATACTGCTATTTTCATTGTTATTATGTTTTTTATGTTTTGCCGAGTGCAGAATATCTTATGCAAAGTTAAATAAAAACTTTGGATTTGATTTCTTTTTCTGACTATTATTTCTTACTTTTGCAAACAATATAACTAATCTACCATTGCACAGATGACTAAAAACATAATAATAAGATATTTTTTGATGTGGATTTGTTGTTTGTCGAGCCACGTCGCTGAGGCTGTGCCGACCCTTCAGAACGGCGGGGCTTGGGCGAAGCAGGGCGTTACAGAAAGAAGGCTCAACGAGCTCGACGGACTGGCGCACCATCACGCAACGGGTCTCGTGCAGGACAGACAGGGAATGATCTGGGTGGCAACATGGAACGGACTGAGCCGATACGACGGCTATCGCTTCGTGTCGTTCAAGCCGAAGGCGGGCGATGGATGCTCGATGGGCGTGAACCGCATCAAGGGCATTCGTATTCGTAATCCTTATATATATTGTAATGTGGAAGACTGTTGCTTTGTCTTCGATATCCGCACGGGGCGGTTTGACGACAGCCATCTCTCCTGGAACAAGGCGCTGCGCAAATGGGGCTTCTCCAGTCAGGAAACGAAACGACTGAAGACAGCCGACGGAGTGGAGTGGACAGTAGACTCTCTGGGCGTGAGGATGAGCTACCGCAAGCCGTGTTATGCTACGTGGCTGTTAAGGCAGCCAGGATGTCAGGTGAGGGCGCTCTTCCGCGACCGCGAGGGACGGATATGGGTGTGCTCGCGCGACGATGCCTCTGTGAGAATCTACGACGCCAATCTGAATCTTCTGGGATTTCTTGGAGCCGACGGCCGACTGCATGGCGAGAAGACTCCTTTCCGGTCGGCTGTGTACACGATGTTGCAAGACGAGGACGGTAGCCTATGGTTGGGATGCAAACCTGGTGGACTGTTGCATCTGTCGCCCCGTGCCGACGGCAGCTACGACATCAGCCGAATAGCGCTTGTAATCCGTGGTAGGGAGAAAGAACATCATGTTTACTCAATGCAGAAAGACCGATGGGGCAGACTGTGGGTGTCAACGCTGAACCATGGACTGTTCTGTTTTACCCGTACGGGAAAGAGTTGGAGGTGTCAGCCCATCGTCCTCTCTCATGACGACAAGACAGGCAAGTACTTGGGGGTGCGAATGATATATATCAGCCATCGTGACGAGCTGCTGGCGGGCACAACGCTTGGACTTTTCGTCACGAAGCTTACTGCCGCCAATCCAGCCTCGCTGCGCTTTATCCAGCATGAGCGTGAGGGCGGAAGAGACGGCAGCCTGAGTTGCTCTGCCGTCATGTTTATGGCGGAGGACAGGGCCAACAGACTCTATATCTGCACCGAGGGCAGCGGACTGAACATGGTGGAGCCCGGCATTTCGCTGCTCAGCAAAGATGTGGACTTCAGACACTTCGACAGGCGCGATTTGCCGGAGGACTTCCTCTTGTCGGCTTTCGCGTATGGACAATATATGTGGTTTGTAGGCACCAACGATTTGACGGGCGTGGACGTGGAACATGGACTATCGCTCTATTTCAACCACCGCACATGGACCGATGAACTGATTTTCTCGGATGCGCAGCCCCTGAGATGGAAAGGCGGCAAATGGCTCATGGGTCTGATGGACGGTCTGGTGCTGATGGATATGGACCGGCTGACGAAGCGTACCAAGGCACCACGCATCGTACTGACAAGGGTGTCGGTGGAAGAAGGCGAGATGATGGAGGCGGTGAGTGCCCACGACACCATCTGCCTCGATGAGACAGAGCGTAATGTGAAGATTGAGTTTGCTGCCATCGACTATGCCAACACCCAGTCGATAAGCTATAGATTCCAGTTGGACGACGGTGTATGGAACACCTTAGAGAACAGCCACACGGTGACGCTGCTCAACCTTTCGCCCGGTACGCACACGTTGCGGGTGGAGTCGAAACTGCCCACAGGACAATGGGCGGGCAACGTGAAAGTGGTGACAATCTTCGTGAAACCAACCATCTGGCAGACCACTACCGCCAAGGTGCTGTATGTGCTGCTGGCGCTGTTGTTTATCTATACTATGGTGTACGTGACGAGGACTATTCGCACCTCCCGCCGCAAGCAGAGGGAACTCTTGGGGCAGTATCTCGACCTGATGGAGAAATACGACAAGGAGAAACACCTCGTCGTGGCTGTCAAGGATGCTGGGGCAGACAAAACTGCTGTTGAGGTGGCAGAAAAGGCTGCTGAGGAAACGGTTGTTGCCGACGGCCAACAGCCCTTGCAAGCCGACAGCCGCAGCGTAGGCGAGGAGAGCCTGAGCGAGGAAGACCAGCGTTTCATGCAATGCGTGGTGGAGTTTGTGGAACAGCACATCGACAACTCTGACCTCAGTGTGACCGAACTGGCAGCCAAGCTGAACGTCAGCAAGTCAGGACTGAACCGCAAACTGAAGAACCTGTTGGGTGTGGCGCCCAAGGAGTTTATCAACAAGGCACGCATGAACCGTGCCGTGGCGCTGTTGCATCACAGCGACCTTCCTGTGAAGGAAATCGCCTATCGTTGCGGTTTCAGCGATCAGAACTACTTCGGTAAGTGTTTCAGGGCGGCAATGGGCGTCAGTCCGTCTGAATATAGGCAGAAAAACGGGCTTTGAAACGTTTTTACCGAACATTTGGGACGTTTTTACCACTCATGTCGGGGGAATTTGGCTACTTTTGCCCCCGACATTCTACTTCAAATATTTAAAAACTAATAGTAAAAACCTATGAGAAAAGTAGCGATTATTTTTATGAAGAAGTGTTCGGTACTATTGCTGATGCTTCTTTTCCCGTTAGGAGTGCTGGCGCAAAGCGTCACCGTTAGCGGACAAGTAACTGACGAGGCTGGTGAACCAATTATTGGCGCAAGCGTAAGGATTCCCGGCACTTCGGTGGGAGTAGTGACCGATATGGACGGTAATTACTCTATCTCTGTTCCGAAAGGAAAACAACTCGAAATCACTTATGTGGGTTACAAGAAGGAAGTGATCATTGCCAAGGAAGGCAAGATGACTGTCCAGTTGAAGGAAGATTCCAACATGCTTAACGAAGTGGTGGCTATCGGATACGGAACCGTAAAGCGCAAGGACGTGACGGGTTCGGTTTCTTCGGTAGGCAACACAGAACTCGTGTCGGTGCCTGTGGCTTCGCCTGTTGAGGCCATGCAGGGTAAGCTGGCTGGTGTGCGCGTCACCATGCCTGAGGGCAACCCCGACGCCGAGGTCATCATCCGTGTGCGTGGTGGTGGTTCTATCACCCGCGACAACACACCTCTTTATATAGTAGACGGTTTCCCCGTCAGCAGCATCTCCGACATTCCTACCAGCGACATCGAGAGCATCGACGTGCTGAAGGACGCTTCCTCTACCGCCATCTACGGTAGCCGTGGTTCCAATGGTATCGTGCTCGTCACCACCAAGAGTGGTAAGGCTGGCAAGGTGACCGTGAACTACAATGCCTATGTGGGCTTCAAGAAGGCTGAGGACAAGGTAGACGTGCTGGGAGTGGAAGACTATCTGAAGTGGCAGTACGAGTTGTCGAGCCTCTCCACAGGCGCCAATGCCGGCAAGTACCAGCAGGTTCTCGGCGGATGGGACAACATCCCCAACGTCGTGAACTCGATGAAGACTACCGACTGGCAGGACGAGGTGTACGGACGCACCGGCAACGTGTTCAGCCATAATGTCAACATCTCGGGAGGCTCGGAGAAGTTGCGCTTCACAGCAGGGTACAACTACATGAAGGAGAAAGCCATCCTGCTCACCTCTGACTTCTATCGCAGCAACCTGAACTTCAAGCTCAACTATGAGCCCAACAAGAAGACCAAGCTCGAGTTCTCTACCCGTTACTCACGCACCAAGGTGAATGGCGACGGACAGAGCGACGCTACCGGCGACCAGAACTCTGTGCCTTCAGGCTCTTTCGGCCGTATTCGCCATGCTGTGGTGCAGTCGCCTCTGACAGGCTCAGGAAGCCTTCTCTTCGATGAGAGCAACATCGACGACGGACTGGAAGATCCAATCACAGCCCTCAACGACAACTACAAGAAACGTGTTCGTGAGAACTTCAACATGAACGGAGCTTTTACATGGAAGATATTGCCCGAGCTTACTTTCCGCACAGACGTAGGTCTCGATATTTATAACAATGATTTCCGCTACTTCTCAGGTTCTACTACCTATGAGTCGCAGAACAACACTCTGGCAGAATACAAGAACATGCCGCTTACTACACGTACCCAGGTGAACCGCCGCACCGTGCGCAACTCCAACACTCTGCAGTACGACTTCTCAAAGATCCTGCCAAAGATTCACAGCCTGAACCTCATGGTAGGACAGGAGAGTATCGTAAGCCGCGAGACACTGGCAACGACACGCATAGAGGGATTCCCTTCATTCTACGATGCCGACATGGCTTTCCACCTCTCTGCACAGGGCACTCCTACACGTGCCAACGAGTTCTACTATCCAGACGACAAGATGGTGTCGTTCTTCGGACGTGCCAACTACAGTCTCTTGGACCGCTATCTGCTTACCGCCACTCTGCGTGCCGATGGTTCAAGCAAGTTCTCTAAGGGCAACCGCTGGGGCTACTTCCCATCAGTGGCAGCCGGATGGCGCATTATCGAGGAACCATGGATGAAGTCGACAAAAGACTGGCTGAGCAACCTGAAGTTGCGCTTGAGCTATGGTGTGTCAGGTAACAACAACATTCCTTCTGGACAGACCAGCCGTACCTATTCTATCAAGGAGAGCTCTTGGCTGCACCTGCAGAACTCATGGCTCACCACGGGCAACGCAATGAGCAACCCCGACCTGAAGTGGGAAACCACACACTCGCTCAACCTGGGTATTGACTTCGGTTTCTTCAACAACAAGCTCAACGGTTCGTTCGAGGTGTACAAGAACAACGTGAAAGACCTGCTCATGGAGATGCAGATCACTGGTAGCGGCTACAACACACAGTACCAGAACGTGGGCGAGACCAAGAACTCTGGTTTCGAGTTGACATTGAACTACGATGCCATCAACACCAAGAACTACGGTCTGAACTTCTCGTTCACACTCGGTCATAACACCAATGAGGTAGTGAGCCTCGGAAGCATGGACTCATACTCTAAGCCTTCTTACTGGGCAAGTACAGAAATTGGCTCCGACTACTTAGTGAAGCCAGGAAAGCCTGTAGGAACCATCGTCGGCTACAAGCTGGCAGGAACAGGACGCTACGAGGTGGACGACTTCGAGGGATACGATGCTGCCGCAGGACAGTGGAAGTTGAAGGAAGGTGTGGCTGATGCCAGCGGTATTGTGGGCACAGTACGTCCTGGTACCATGAAGCTCCTCGACAAGAACGGTTCAGGAACCATCAACGATGACGACAAGTTCGAAATCGGTGACGCCAACGCATGGGCTGTAGGTGGATTCTCTATCGGTGCACGTGCCTACGGATTCGACTTCAACGCCGACTTCTCTTACAGCATCGGCAACGATGTTTACAATGCTGACAAGATAGACCAGACCTCTACACGTGGCGGTATCTGGCGCAACCTCAACACCACGATGGCAAGCGGCAAGCGCTGGACCAACGTAGACGAGAACGGCAACTTCATCAACGATGCAGCCAAGCTCGCCGAGATGAACAAGAACACCACTATGTGGTCGCCTTACACAACAAAGGCTATTCTCACCGACTGGGCTATCGAGGACGGATCATTCCTCCGCCTCTCTACACTTACCTTGGGCTACACACTGCCTAAGACATGGATGCAGAAAATCTATGTTCAGAACCTGCGTCTGTACTTTACCGCTTCAAATCTTTTCTGTATCACCGGTTACAGTGGTATGGATCCAGAGGTGGACTGCTGCCGCAACGTGCTGGTTTGTCCAGGCGTAGACTACTCGGCTTATCCAAGAAGCCGCCAGTTCATCTTCGGTCTTAATCTTACATTCTAAAAAACACTTAAAGGAAACATCGTTATGAAAATAAAATATGTATTTACAGCCCTGTTGGCTGGCGCTACACTCATGTCGTGCAACGACTATTTGGACGTAGAAAGCGAGTCACAATACAATGACAAGGTGGTGTTCTCTAACACCCCGCTTGCCGAGAATACGGTCATCAGCATCTACAGCTGGTTTGCCGCCACCAATTCTCACCGTGCGCGCTACATGCCTTACTATGGTATGAATACCGATGCCGAGTGCTACTTCGACATGGCGCAGCCTTCGTCGGACAACAAGACCTCGCTCTGCACTTACAGCGCCTTCTCGGCCAACAACTGGATGGCTTCAGGAAAAGATCCTAACGCCTTCACAGGCTTCTTCAACGGCATTGAGGCAGCCAACTGCTGCATCGAGGGAATACGTGCCTATGGCAATCCTGAGAGCAATGCCGACATGGCTTATCTCTTAGGCGAGTCGCTCACCCTGCGTGCGCAGTATTACTATGACCTCATTCGTGCCTGGGGCGACGTGCCTGCCCGATTCACATCGGTGAAGCAGAGCACCATCTACCTTCCCAAGTCAGACCGCGACGTCATCTACAAGCAGATTATTGCCGACCTGAAAGAGGCTGCAGGCTATCTGCCATGGCCAGGAAAGGCTGAGCGCACCAAGACGACAGAGCGAGTGAACAAGGCTTTTGCCTTGGGTCTGCGTGCACGCCTCATCCTCATGGCCGAGGGTTACAGCCAGCGTCCTACATCGCTCGACAATCCTACTACTTATGAGGTGCGCCGCAGCAACGATCCTGAGCTTACCAGCACAGCCCTGCTGCAGGAGGCTTACGACGACCTGAAACTCGTCATCAGAGAGAGTGGACTCGCACTCGACGCCACTTACGAGCAGTTCTGGAACGACCTCGCTACTGACGTCATCACCATCGAAGGCTCACACAAAGAGTCTATCTTCGAGATTCCATTCAACGACGGACGTGGACGATTCTTCTATCACTTTGGTGTTTACCACAAGTCGAAGAGCCCACACTTGACCAAGACCAACTATGGCGGACAGAACATTCCCGCGCCTACACTCTACTATGAGTACGACAATGCTGACCAGCGCCGCGACGTGAACTGCGTGCCTTACAAGTACGACAACGGCTACACAATGGCCAAGTTGGGTGACAACGATGCCTCTGCTCCAAGCTTCAACTTCGGCAAGTACGACTATGAACGTATGACCCGTACGGTGTCTTCCAACGACGACGGTGTGAACCTGCCCGTGCTCCGCTACGCCGACATCCTGTTGATGGCAGCTGAGTTGGCCAACGAGTTGGAAGGTCCTGATGCAGCCAAGCCTTACCTCAAGGAGGTTCGCAACCGCGCCTTTGCCGTAGCCGACCGCCCTGCAAACGTAGAGGCTTATGTCAACGCCATCAGCTCGAAGGCCGACATGCTGAAGGCCATCCAGAAGGAGCGCCTTCTCGAATTCCCTGGCGAGATGCTGCGCAAGCAGGACCTCATTCGCTGGAACTTGCTCGGAACAGCCGTAAGACAGACCGTGACCGACATGAGAGCGCTGCGCGACCGCACAGGCAAGTATGCTGACGTGCCTACAGTGGTTTACACACGCACCAATGCTGCTGGCAAGTTGGAGTACTATGGCTTGGCTAAGGGTGAGACAGCAGCTCCTGCTGGCGAAGGCTGGACACAACTCGACTACGACTTCGTGTCTGCCACAGTGAAGGACAACATGCTGGCCAACTATTTTGCCAACGATCCAGACTCCCGTCAGTACTGGCCTATATTTGACTCAGACATCAACGCGTCGAACAACGCATTGATCAACAACTACGGATATTAAAATAACCGAACTTTTGCATGTGGGGAAGTTAGTGAAGTTAGAGGGAAGTTAAGGGACAAATGTCCTATAAGACTATTATTTCTTAACTTTCCGAACGACCGATGGGAGTGATAATAGCTTTAGTTTCTATCAATTTCCTCGCTTGCGAAACTTGAATTCAAATAATGAATTAACGGTAGGTTTTTAGTTATATATTAAAACAAAACGCAGGCCTCTCTGCCTCGTGAGAAGTGGAGAGGCTTTTTTTCTTAAAATCTACTTTCGCAGGAATTGTTCCAGGGACAACAATTTTGTTCCAGCGACAATATTCTCAATATTTTTCAAACCACTTAAAAACCGGGAAGCCTCATGAAGAAAGCAGTCTTTACTCTTATTTGCAGTCTTGCCTTTGCAGCAGGGGTTATGGCGCAGGATGCTCCGCTCGATGTCTCGAAGCGGGTGGCTGATTATCTGCTGAGCCATCACAACCACAACGTGTCAAAGGCACAGGACGGACACACTCACATCGACAGCTATTATCAGGAATGGAGATACGTGAATGGTGTGCTCGGGGTGGCAATGCTCAATCTTGCCGATGCGGCAGGTGAAAAGAAGTATGAGCAGTTTGTCAAAGAGAACTTTGACTTTTATTTCGAACCAAAAATACAGCGACAACTCAGGAAAGAATACGGATCGGGCGTGCGCGACAATGCGTGGCGCAGATTCTTCTCCATGTCAAGCCTTGACGACTGCGGAGCTATGGGCGCTGCCCTCTCCGAACTGGCACGACGATACAAAGACCAACGTTATGAGAATTATCTCGACAAGATAAGCCATTACATTCTTACTCAGCAGGAGCGTATTCCCGAAACAGGCATTTACTGCCGGGGAAGGGTGGGAGAGCGAACTCTCTGGCTCGACGACCTGTATATGTGTACTTCTTTCCTGGCTCATCAGGGAAGTCGCAAGGGTGCATCGTCCGACTTGTTGCAGAGAGCGGCAGAACAGGTATTGCTCTTCGACAGTCTGCTCTTCGACAACGACAAGCACCTCTATTGGCATTGTTTCTATTATGACACGACCCATGCCCACGGCACCGCCCACTGGGGAAGAGCCAACGGATGGGCGTTTCTGGCACAGGCTCTCGTGCTCGACAGATTGCCCGAAGAGCATCCTCTGCGAGACAGATTGCTGCAGCTGTTCCGAAAAAGAGTGGAAAACATCATCGCCTATCAGGACGCACAGGGCATGTGGCACCAGTTGCTCGACAAGCCTGACTCTTATCCCGAAACTTCCTGCACAGCCATGTTTGTCGCAGCCATTGCGCATGGTGTGAACAAGGGCTGGCTCGACAGCTCGTTCGCCTCTGTGGCGCTGCAGGGATGGAAGGCTGTCTGCAGTCAGATAACCCCAGAAGGACAGGTGAAGGGCGTGTGCATGGGAACAGGCATCAGCCGCGACTTACCTTTCTATTACAACCGACCGGCTCCGCTCAACGATGCCCATGGACTGGGAGCCGTGGTGCAGGCAGGAATAGAAATCAATAACGTAACAACAAAAACAACAGAATAGATATGAAAAACTTAAAGCTAAAACTCACATTCCTGTCGCTGTGCGCCTTTGCTACAGCGGCTCATGCACAGCAAGTGAAAGGAAACAGCGTACTCTACACATCGTCTCAAGGCAACATGCGCATCGAGATGTGTTCGGAAAGCATGTTCCGTGTAACCAAGGTGCCTGCACAGCAGATGCCTGATAATGAGAAGTGGATGGTGGTCAACTACAACTTCCCACAGGTGAATTTCAGCGTGGACGGCAAACAGATAAAGACCAGTAAGCTGCAGGTAAGCATTCAGGAAACTCCCTGGCGCATACAGGTGGCTGATGCTTCGGGTAAGGTGCTCTACGAGGAGTTGACATCAGGCTGCAAGGACAGCATATATAATGAGGTGAAGATGAATCCCGACGAGCATTTCTTCGGCTTCGGTGAGCGCATGGACCGCATCGACCAGCGTGGACAGCGTGTTCACCTCAATGTGGAACTGGGACGGGGCTCAAAGCCTGCGGTAGGCGGCAAGGACATTCTGAGAGCCAACTACTGTCCTGTGCCTTTGATGCTCAGCAACAAGGGCTACGCCGTGTTCTTCCATACTGCTGTGCCCAACGACTGGGACATGGGATGGACCAACAACGACAAGTACAGTTTCTCGGCACCTGGTGGCGACAACGACTATTATTTCATCTATGGCGAACAGTTGGAGACTCTGATTCACAGCTATCAGCAGCTCACGGGCGTGGCGCCTCTTATGCCACGTGCAGCCTATGGTCTGCACATCGGCTCGTACAGCGGTGGAACATGGCATCATGAGAGCAAGGCCAACGATACGTATGTGGTCAATCTCATCGACCGCCTGCGTCAGGAAAAGATTCCGTTCGACATGATGTGGCTCGACTCTACCTGGCGTCTCTTTGCCAAGTTGGGCAACGGAGGCTGTACCTTCGAGTTCCAGGATCAGTTTAAAGACCCAAAGGGCATGATCGACCATGCCTATAAGAATCATGTGGCAATGTTTGGTCTGCACATTCGTTCGCTGGTCGACAACGGCAAGCGCAACAATCTGCTCACCACAGCACAGAAGAAGGGACTCACCATTCAGGACGGTGGAACCAACGCCATCATCAACTTCTTCGACGACGAGGCTGTGGACTGGTGGTGGAAGAATGCAGCCAAGAAAGTGACCGACCTGGGAGCCAAGTTCTTCAAGACTGATGTGGGAAGCGCTCTGAACTACAACAATCCAAACATCGAGCAGAAGGCTGCCCACAACCTCTTCCCTATAGCCTATGCCAAGGCACCTTATGAGAACTTTGCCAAGCTCAACGGACAGCGTGGCTTCGACCACACACGCGAGGGTTATGCAGGTATTCAGCGCTATCCTTTCATCTGGGCTGGCGACTGGGGCTCGGAGTGGCAGTGGTTTGAACCTATCATCCGCGGCGGTATTAATATAGGACTCTCTGGTGTCGGCTATTGGAGCCACTGTATGGGTGGATTCGAGCAGTATTCTGCCTACGACACCGACCTCTATCTGCGCTGGGTACAGATGGGAATGTTCTCGCCTGTGTCCATCCTCTTCGGTATGGATCATCCCCGTTATCATGCGCCATGGACTTACGGCGAGGAAGCACAGAAAATCTTCATCCAGTACGACTCGCTGCGTTATGCGCTCCTGCCTTACATCTACACCAGCGCCTGGGATATGTACAAGACCAGCCGTCCGCTGATGACACCTTTGTTCTACGATCATCTGCAGGATGTCAATACCTATCAGATTTCAGACCAGTATATGTTTGGCCGCGACATGATGGTGTGTCCTGTAACGGTGAAGAACGCACTCTCGCGTCCTGTTTACTTCCCCGGTGGCGACTGGCTCGACTTCTGGACAGGTGAGCGCATCAGCGGACGCCAGTACAAGTCGTTCCTCACATCTATCGAGATCATGCCTATCTTCCTGCGCCGTGGAGCCATCATTCCCCGTCAGGAAGCCATGCAGTACGTGGACGAGCGCCCCAACACCAACATCTCGCTGCTCATCTATCCTTCCGAGCATTCGGTGTATGAAATGTACGAGGACGACGGCAAATCGCTCGATTATCAGAAGGGAGTTTATGCCGTCACCAAGATGGAGAGCCGACTGGCACAGAACGAGTGGATACTCAACATCACGACTCCTAAGGGCGACTACAAGCCTGTTTCTCACTACTACAGCGTAAGTGTTTACCTTGACAAGAAGCCTAAACTCGTTACTGTAGCCGGCAAGTTTGTCGATGGATGGAAGTACGACGAGAAGTTGCGCTTACTTACCTTCGATGCAGGCGAGGGCGATATGGAAGTGGTTGTCAAGATGTAAAATCAAGACTTTTGGGGTTGAATACTTTGCCATGAAGCATATGGCTTTAACTTCTCCAACTACTCTAACTTCTTCATTTGCATTTATAAAGATATTACTATGTATAAAAACAGATTCTTCTTATCGGTTGCCGCCGTGCTTGCAGGTACGGTGGCAATGGCTCAGGGCTCTTACAAGGCTTTGAAGTTCAAGACAGCCACCTCGCTCTACAACTACGAGATGCTGCCAGTACACGCTCAGAACTATGAGCGCCAGCAGGCTTTCGAAAAGGCTTGCCAGTCGAAGGAAGCCATGCAGCAATACGTGAGCCAGTTGCGCAGTCGTTTTTGTCAGTTGGCTGGCGAAATGCCACAGCGTGGCAAACTCAATGCCAAGGTAGTGGGCTCGTTGAAGGGCAACGGCTTTATAGTCGAGAAGATTGTCTTTCAGAGCACGCCAGGCCGTTACGTCACAGCCCATCTTTATCTGCCCGAGAAGGTGCAGGGCAAGATTCCTGCCTGTATCGAGATGTGCGGACATGGACTCGACGGAAAGGGCACGGGTTCGGGAAGTGCTGAGCAGTTGGCTGTCAATGGTATTGCTTCCATGGTGGTCGACCCCTTCTCACAGGGTGAGCGCCAGCAAACCATCGATGCACAGGGCAAGAATCTTACCCGTGGCGTAACTACCGAGCATACACTCATTGCTCCGGGCTTCATCCTCCTTGGCAGCAGCCTTGCCGCACAGGAGTTTTTCGACAACAGCCGCGCCATCGACTATCTGCTCAGTCGTAAGGACATTGATGGCGACAAGATTGGTTGTTATGGCTTCTCGGGAGGCGGCACGCAGTCGTCTTATCTGGCTGCTCTCGACGACAGGGTGAAGGCAAGTTGTGTGGGATTGTTCTTCTCGTCGCGCGAAAGAACCCTGGAGACTCAAGGCCCAAGCGACGGATGTCAGTGGATTCCAGGCGAAGGACGCGAGCACATCGAGATAGCCGACATGGCGATGATGAATGCGCCAAAGCCTTTCCTGATTCTTGACGGACGTTTCGACTTTGTTGACCATTGGGGAGCCTTGCGTGGCTATGAAGAGGTGAATCGTTGCTACAGTCTGCTGGGAGCGCCCGACGCTGCCGAACAGTTTTATTACGACGACGGACACGCCATTCCCAAGCCCAGCCAGGACAAGATGGTAAGCTTCTTCCGCAAGGCTCTCTTGGGCGACGCACAGGGCGAGGTGAAGCCTTATACTTACTGGCGTAGTGACGATATGTGTTGCACCAAGACAGGACAGGTAAACTTGGAATACAAGGATGCGCTCAGCTCCATGCAGGAGTGTGAGGCACAGATGGACAGGCTGTCAGCCCAGCGCCAGGCTTTCTGTTCGCAGTCGGCCGACAAGGTGAAGGATGGCATTCTAAAGCTGTTGGGACTTCCTAAATTGAACGACCATTGGAATGCTATTGAGACTCGCCACGAATCGCAGCGCGACGTGGAGGAATATCGTTATCAGCTCGATTGCGAAGGTCAGTATCCTGTTCCTGTCATCGTCAGGATTCCGTCGGTTGCCAATCAGCAGTCGAAGGTTTGCATCCATCTTGCAGATGCAGGAAAGGCAAGTCTGCTGATAGAGATCGATCGTCGTGATGTATTCTCCGACGGCACGATTCATGTCTATGCCGACCTGCGAGGTTTTGGTGAGACGAGCGACATTTTCGAGTACAACCTTTCCAAGTATTGGAATACTCAGTATCGTTCTGCTGTAACTGCCCTTCATGCAGGCAAACCGCTCATAGGTCAGCGTGTGCAGGATTTGCGCACCATTCTCAATTTCTGTTCGGCTGACGAAAAGTTGAAGGGTCGCCAGATTACAGTCAAGGCTGACGGAATGAACGCAGTCGTAGTGATGCACGCTGCTGTGCTCGACGAGCGATTGGCTGGTGCCACACTCACCCGCACATTGAAGACCTGGCGCAATTACATTCAGCACCCCGTGCAGTATGACATGATGTCGAACGTCATTCCCGGTGTCTTGCGCTGTTACGACATTCCCGATCTTCTTTCGTTGGCAAAGGGAAGGGTCGTTATCCAGGACTAAACGCACTATCAAGACTCCTTTATCGACGTAAGGAATTTAGAAGCCATCCTCGCCCGACAAGCGCTCGTGGAATGGCAGCTGAAAAGAGACCAACAGCCTGGGAGAGGAAGCTGACTGTGGGCTGAAAAGCGTCTCAGTTTCAGTTGTCTCAGTTATTTTTAAGAGGGGTTCCAACTTCCGTTTTTGTTCTTTTTTCTTTAC
>ERZ1031779.150-NODE-150-length-17482-cov-5.171573_pt1 | contig 17482 bp, 30 predicted proteins | sample MGYA00518170_ERZ1031779 | MGnify/ENA primary metagenome ERZ1031779 (study PRJEB33719, sample SAMN04261241) | wastewater metagenome | biome: rural village; feature: human; material: feces | host: Homo sapiens | place: El Salvador | collected 2013-01-07 ... | reverse complement strand
CTACTGCCAATCTGAGCATAGTTACCGCTACTGCCAATCTGAGCATAGTTACCGCCGTTATCATTCTTCGCAACATCTGTCTTAACCTTTGTTGGTGAGGTAATATCTTTCAGCCACTCGACACCGATATTAATGATGTCTGCCAGCTTCAACTCAGCCTTAATCTTGATACGAGAAGAGCACACCTTTGTCGAATTTCCTTCTTCATCAATCTTGCCAGATTGCTCTACCTCTGCAAAGCGAGAGTTGAGCATATCGTAGTGGTCCCATACTTCCATCGGAGACTTGCAAGCATGGAAACCTCGATCACAACACTTGATTTCTCCGTCCATTTCGTACTCTTTTCCAACTTCGTACTGGAATCCTCGGCATTGCATATTCTTGTCGAATGCCTTGTACGATTTGATTACTTTTTCACTCATGTTACTTATATTTATATCCTTTGCAGGATGGTTAATAACTAAAGTTCATCAAACTCTTTCTGAAATCTCTGTTTTGTTTCTTTTAAAAGTTGTGTATATTTAGAATTAAACTCTTTGTCGCATTTCGATAAGCTATTAAGATATTCTCCGATGGTTTCATTAGTATGCCTATGGCTACATAAAAGCGCATCTACATTAGGGATCAAGCACTTTGATAAAAGATTTGCTCTATTTAATTTATCTATATCCATGTCTCTTTTTTTTATGCCCGAAGGCGGTTAATAACTGCGTCTTATCTCAACTTTCCACTCCTTAGAAGAGCACTTCTTTTTGAGTTTTTTAATTAAACTATCTATATCTTCAAGAGATTCAAAGGCATTAACTAAATCCCCTACTTGATACCCATAGCGCCATCTGTCTGGTTGATTATCTTTCTCCTTTTGAGTGAGTGGTCTAACAAACTCCCCTTTGATGGTTTGATATTCATTTGGAATTTCAATTCCTCCCAAATATCCACTTACCGAGCTGTTATCACACACATTGTTTACTTTAATATACAATGTTGCGTAATAATGTATTGCGCCACCGCAAAGACCTGAAAAAGAACGAATTTCAATGTTCACAATTCTCTTTCCGTCTTTAGTGTAGCTACCCGTAGTTGTATATATTTTCCCATGGAGATTAAACTGAAATCCTTCTCCAATATTCTGAGGAATAACCCCAGTTATCTTAGATATATCATATCCATTTTCTATTCGTAAATAGCTGTTTGTATTCATACGCTTTACTTTTTATTATCCATCATAAGAGCCATTTCACACACCTTGTGACACATTTGACAGACATCTTCAAGACTCCTTGTGTCCCAATTATAGTACATTCTTCCGTGGTCTTCAGTTATTACTACAATCTGTCGGTCACGAAGGATTCTCCATATCATTTTTAACTTCTGTTTCATATATTTTTTTAAACACACCATCCACAACGACCTACAAGTAATGTTCTTTCAAGTTCATTGCAGATAACACAATACTCTTCTTCTGTAATATTATACTTGTCTAACACTTTATATGTTGGATAATTTGGTGCAAAGTGCATAGCAAAACAAACATGACGTTTTCCGCTTTCATAATGGATATCAAATGTTTTACCAAAATCATTTTGTTCTGCACTCTTTCCATTGATGGTAAATACCTCTAAACGACAAGGTAGTGCATCCATAGGTTCGATAACTAAATCCATACCTACACCTCCATTTCGTGATTAATTCCAAGGCCAAATAAAAGGTGCTGTAAGTCGGAAACACTATTGATACCACTATGTAATGGCTTTCCTCCTGTATAAGCATCCCAAACACCACCACCCTGACCTATTAAGCATATTAATATTCCTTCTTCATTTGGGGGAAAACAGAATCCACGCCTAAATTCCCACCCATTTTTCTTTAATATATCAGGAGTAAGTGGAATAGGTTTGATTTCCTTATTTGTTACTCTTGCAGAATTTCTTCTCTTAAATCCTATGAGATAGGATGTTTCATAAACTTCTCAGATTTCAGCAATATGATCTTCAATTAAAGATGTATAAATCACCAAATCTCCTGGAATGTATTTTGTATCCATACGCTTTACTTTTCTAAAGATGTATATATTCGTTCACTTCACCCAAAACCTTTGTAAGAAGTCTTTTTAGGATTTTCAATTCATCATTTGAATATGTAGCTATTGGATAACCATCAAGAGTAGTATCACCATAGTTACGGCTTATCTTTAATGAGTGTTTGTTTTCTTTCATTTTTCTTTTTTGTACCTTAACTTCTTTAAAGATTATGTTCTTACCGTCTGAACGACATTGTGAAACACACTCTAATTTTAATCCAAGCGAAGTTGCACCGCAGTAGTCATCCGCTCCATTAAAGAAGCAACCTTTACAACTTTTTTGTTCAACTACTTCAGGAGTAATGGTTACTCTTTCCCCAACTTTAAGCTCTTTCATTGCTTGCCTCCTTTCTTTGGGAACAAATCATCAATATTGATATATTCTACTAATGAGTCTTTAATGTAGCAATCCCAAGCCTTTGTATCGACGACATCAGCTTCAAAACATTCTTCTTCTTCGTCTTTATAGTGAAGCAATAAATAATTGCATCTGCGTTTCGGCTTTTCAATAGCAGGATGCCACAAATTCTTCAAGAACTCATGGATAGCCCAGCGAGCACCTTTTCTAAAACCTTCTGCTATAAACGGAGCATCCTGTGAAGCAGGATAACGGTTGTTGCAATAATTTCTTGCAGCTTCTTCTATTTTCTTATCGTTTATCATAAGTTATAAGTTTAAAAATTTATAAACTTCATCAATTTTTTGTCTCCATTCACGCTCAGCTTTGGAAGACATAGGATATCCACAATATTCATCTTTAATTTTACGAAATGCACCTTCTCTACGACGTAGTTTCTTTTCTTCTAGTGATAACATGATAACTTTTTTTATAAATGTTAGTTATTATTTCCTTCCCAATTATTAGTCGTACCAATCAGCTTTGCTGTCTCCTTATTATAAGGAAGGATAATTAAGTTAACCAAATCTTCATCTATAGACACACCCATTGGAATAGCACCATACTCATCAACATAAGAAACGAAACTTGCTTGCCATATAGAGCCTTCACAATTCCGTATCTTCCAAATACATCTGTCGAATGGCTTAAACTCGCACTTCGGCTTCAAATCCACAACCTGTTTCTTCTCAGCATCCCACGCCTTGCCCTTCTTTGCTAAAGCGTCAAAGACCCGCTGTTTTTCTTCTTCTGTGGCATATCTTACGGCATCACCTTTAGAACACCAAGGACTACTATCTGAAAAATATAAATTGTCTAAAGCATTATCAACCGCAACATAGTAACCAAGGTTATTTTGGTTGTCATATCCCTTGAAAATAAAAACATAATTTCCTTCAGAAAAGCTACTCGGAGTGGCAAGTATATCTCCATCCTTGAACTCTGTCTGATGCTTTTCAACTTCCAAAGTCTCAAGGTTAAGCTTACCACCCAAGCGTTCCTCGATGGTGTTGATATATGTCTGAGCAACTTCTTTGTTATCTTTAATATGATATTTTTGTGTATTCTGCGTATACAAACAAGATATATGTCTCTTTTTACTTACACTAATCCAGTGTTTACCTTCAAATGTAGTATAATTATTTTTTGAGAATCCATTAAAGATTATATGACTGTCGTTATCATTACTTACCAGTACATCTCCTTTCTTCCAAGCGAACTTGCGCCAGTCACGCATTGATTTTGATGGAAGAAGAATCTGTAAACCATCAGGACATCCTCTTACTGTACCAAATTCTGAATAACCACGATGGCAAGTAGTATTATTATCGGTCTCATTTGTACACCAAACTACTGTTTCTGTATCTGTAGTGCTGATTGTATCTAACTCTACATCTCTATTATACAACCAGTCGTACAATTTAGTTCCTTGCGGTTTATCTTTAAGAATTTCCGTTATGTTAATTTCTTTTTCCATAATCGTATTGTTCAGTTTTTGAAAATTGCGTCCAAGATTTCTCGGAAGTTAGGGTTGTCAATGACAGCCTGAGCATCTTTTTTGCATTTGAAATATATCGTATTGATATCAAAAGAAGTTTTATAATCTGTTGTGTAGCATTGAGAACGATTACAATATAGAATATGATATTTATTTTCTATACTGCTCCAATTAGGCTTCCAATCTCCATTGTAAAACTTAGCTATACACATAAGTCGATTAATAGCGGATAGTTTTGCAGAATAGTTGTCATCAACAGATATACATATTAAGTTTTCGTTGAGTTTTAAAGAAGCCTTTATATCTTCATAGGTCAATACTTTCTTCTTGAACTTGATAACTCCTGTATCAAAGTTGCTATTCTGTAAGTCTATCTCCATCCCATCAGGGATATTGATAGTAAGTTGGTTATCTTTGATTTCCATACATTTGATTTCTTAGAATTAAACATTAAGGTTGAATAAATGCTTCCATATATTGTATAGCCCTTCCAATTTCATGTTCTATTATGTTGTTAATTTCACGTATCTCTTCGTTGTGTTTTACAATCTTATTTTCGAGAGATAGAGAAACATTCGTAAGTCTTTTCTTAGCAACATTCATTACACCAAAAGGAAACGACAACCGTCTATTAAAAGTGCGTTGTTCATCTTTGAGTTTCTTGTCAAATTCTTCTTGAAGATGCTTACGTTTATTTACGTATTTTTCAAATTCCTCTTCGTATTCACGAATTGTATTGTTTAGCGTGTCTTTTTCCTCCTGACTAATCTTACTCTTAACCTCTTCACGCACATCATCAAAGTTGACAAATTCCTCGGAAATATCTCCTTCGTCTAAAGCACCTCTCGTAAAACTAAATACTTTAGGACGTTTAACTGTTCTGATAATAACCTTTGAGGAACTTTTTAGTTCGATGTTCTCTTTCATTATTTTCTCGAACTCGTCATTATGTTTACGAAGCAAGTCATATTCTTCTAAATCAATAGTTACTGTTGCCATAATTACTTCTCCTTTTTAAGTTTTTATACCTCTAATCATTCTTGATTTTGAACTTTCGTGAATCTTAATTTCTCATTATATGTAACTTGACAACTTTGTTTGCCATGAGCGGCTGCTGGTTATTGAATTTCTCGATAAACTTTCGTTCCATCTGCTCGGGGAAGATGGATCTGGTCGGCTTTGGGATGGTGATAGTCGCTAACGTTTTGCTACCATCACTCAAAGTCATCAAGCATTTTCTTGTGATTTGTTCTGTTTCTAACATATTATATCCTCCTAATATTTATATCCGTGTAGATACGGACGGGTTTCGTTGTACTTCATTTTCAACCTGATATGTTCCATCAGGTTGATATTGTTACTGTGGGCAATCGCAAAGATGTCAACCAGTATCTCTTGAAGGTGTTTGACGAGATACCAGTTGGGAGAATCATCTAAGTCACAGACTCCTATCTTTTCGATGAGTCTGTATAGGTCTTCGACTAAATCAAACCCAAAGATAAATTCAGCCAATTTGTATTCGTCTATCAGATCTTCGTCTTCCATAAGGTCTACTTTCTCGCTATCCATGATGCTACCCAAGAGTGAGAGAATACGAATAGCGATGTCGGCAAACTCGGACTCTACTGTACCTTCCAGCGCGTTTCGGTAGGCGGTAGGAATATCCCTGCCCATTTCAATCTCGCTTTCGTAGTCTTCGATGGAGCCATGTCTATCTTTTCTGTCAGCTTGCAGCACTTCACTCATTTCTACGATAATGAACATCAGGTGAAATGTAGTATCAGTGCCAGGGTAGAAGCCCTTGTTATTTGCTGACTCAAAGGCTTGTTTAGATAATACCACCAAGTCTTTCTTTGTAATTATTCCTAACTTTTCTTCCATATTGATTTTGATTTATAAATTTCTGATAGTGAATGCCGTATCGTTGAGTGTTCTGCACCAGTCTATCTTGCCTTCTGCGTATAACTCATTCAGGGCTTGCTGTGGCTGATGTACTCCCCGATTGATGATTTCGGTGGTAAGAACGTGGCAGGGGACGATGTGTGCCGCCTTACGCTCGGACTGAATATCAGCGATGATGGCTAAGACTTGTTCTTTCTCGGTCTTCATCTGTTGGGGAAGGTAAGAATGACACGTGAGTTACTTGTTTCTGGAACATTAATTGCTCCAATTTTCCGTTCATGTCTTGATAGTACCACAAACCATCGTGCATTGTCCCGATGATAGGGTTGCCTTTGTACCATAGTACCATGGTCTTGTGGGTAAAGATGGCTTTGTGCGCTTTGCTGATGCGCTTGCCAATCTTGATATATCCGAAAATATCCATAAGCTAAAAGAGTGATAGCTGACCGCTCTTGTCGTGATAGTGATTCCCTGATGGGAATATCAGTTCCTCGAACATAGCGGTCAGGCAGTTGGTGACTATTGAGTTTCCTGCAAGGGCATAGAGTTTGCTCTTACAAATGATGGGTGATCCGTCTTTTTCCTTGCTCAGGAGTTTGTCTATGTCAGCTTCATGTACTCCCATCAGACGGAAACAATCTCTTGGAGTGTACTTCCTGATGGAGATGGAGTATTTCTTGCCGTTGGGTGCGGTGTGAATGATTTCTTTGTTCATTGTGGTTACGAATGTCATGTTGGACGTGTCAATGGTTGTCTTGAGGGTGGGGGAGATTCCTTGCAAAACAGATTGGTTATAGAGGTCTAATACTTGCCCCCCCCCCATATCAGGCTTGACTTTCCCTGATAGAAGCATGGATTTCATTCTCTTTCCTCCTGTAATCATATCTCTTTTACAATTAAAAAAATAGGAATACAGCCGCCTCCGTGACCCATAGCAAAATTGAGAGTGGGTGATATTCCTTTGACGGAATATACTCTGTTCTGCTGCTCAAATCTGCCTGGGATATTGAGGTTTGCCAACTTTATAATTTTGTCACACATTCTTTTATTTTTAAGATAAATGTATTTCCTTCAAAGTATGCTGTTGTTATGGTTGGTGATATTTTTGTTTCAAACAAACCACCTTTAAAATTTCAATGTTTATTTCTGTATATTATCATACTGGTTTGATGATTAAAACTCCACTGGCACAACTTCCTGTTTGAGCAAGAAAGTTGGCCAAACTTGTCTTGTAATAGCTACTGCGGATGGTTCTACTCATACCTTCTACGTCTGAATTAATGAGTAGTTTCCTACTTATAGTTTTTTTATTATCAGTACCCCCCCTTAGGGAAATGGTCAACACCAAGAAGATTAGCTATGCTGATTCCTGCTCCAAACGATGATGTGATGGCAGGGGAGCATCCGTCAGCCGTTTTCGGTATTGAAATCTTCGGGGTAGAGTTTTTGGATTGCTTCATTGATGTCTGCTTTGGAGAGATACTTTTCGAGAAGGGGTTGAGACATGAAATATTCTTGAGATACGTTGTCTTCAAGAATGTCCTCAACCTTTGTGGTGAGTGGTATCGGTGAAGGAAAATGATACTCGGGGTTCGGGTCTTCATCTGTTCTAAGAATGGAAAAGACAAATATTCACTCTCTGTTCTGAGGAATACCGTAGTCCTTGGCGTTCAAGACCTTATAGAATGACGTATAACCAAAACTCTCCAAATCTTTGAGGTATTTGAGAAAGAAGGGCAGCATTTTCTTGGTGAGCAGTCCTTTGACATTCTTCAACATCACATACTTGGGATGCTTTACTTCTATCATACGTCTTTCCTGAAAGATAAGCGACGATCGTGTTCCGCTGCCTTCCTCTGCGCCTTTCCTCAGTCCTGCCATCGAGAAATCCTGACAGGGTGAAGACCAACTGATGAAATCGAAGTCAGGAACCTCGCTCCAGTCTATCCTTGTCACGTCACCGAAATTAGGAGCTTCCCATCCGTGAAGCAGCCGATAAGCCTGAATAGCAGATGGCTCTATCTCGGATATGCCCACCACCTTGAAGTCGAAATCAGGGTGTTTTTCTTTCAGATACTTAAACGAAAGAGACTGACTGCCATATCCAGCAAAAGCCTCGAAGACTCTTAGAGGGTGTTGTTTGTTGTAGTTGCTTGTTGTTATCATTCTTATAACAGATTTGTCGGGATGCCAAGTCGTGCAAAGGTCCCGTTGTCACGATATATCTCCAACTGCTTTTTGCATAAGCTATCGGGATTCTTTTGTAGAAGCTCCAACATGCCGATAATTCGTTGACGAAGAACGCTGTCCTTTGTTTTGCCAGTATACAACTCCTGTTTGGCCTTTGTTTTTGCGATAAGTTGGCTTATCTCAGAAGAATGCGTGTTGACAGATATTGGCGGTTCTTTTGCTCCTATAAGTTCGTCCTCCCATCCTCGCTGGTTAAGGAAAGTTTGGAAATTCTTGCGAAACTGCTTGTCTGGTTGGGAGAGTACATAGAGAGGAATATACTCTATAGCAGCCTTTCGGTCTTTCTTGCTCATAGAGTTCCACTTCTTTTCCAACTTAGACTTGCAGCCGACCTTCTTTTCATATAAGTTCCATGCCCGATCAAAGGTGTATTCGTCTTTAACCTCCCTGGGTGGAGGAGTAACTTTGTAGCCGTTTTCTGTAAGAAATTGTATGGCCTGTCTGATTGCTTCTGTCATAGTTTACCATTTAGATACTTGTCGATTGCTTGGATAAACTCGTCTATAGAACGGATTATGATGTATTTTCCTCCGTGTCGCTCTACTTCACGTTGAAACACCTTCTGTTCTGGCTCCTGTCTGCCTTTAGGTGTTTTGTTTTCGATACAGAGGAAACCGAATTGAGAGGTGCGTTTCAGGAGTAGCATATCAGAAACTCCTGCCTTCATGCCTTCTTCTTTCAGCCATGCGGCTTGCCGTGAGGTCCGCTTGCCACCATTCGGAACGGCAAAGAAGACGCCTTCAAGGTCAGGATATACCCCACGGATATACCTGACCTCTGCGGCTTGCAAGTTGTGCTCATCATAAGATGCACGCTTGCGTATCTTCTTGTCTTCCTGTTCTAACTTTGCCTTGATTTCTGCGTAACTTGTCATTACCAGTCAGTTGAGAAAAGGTCGTTGATAGATTCTTTGCCTATGATACGGATGGCTTCCTTTGCAAGGTCTTCGTTTTTGAAGTAAACGCTTGCATCGTTTATTGCCTGATTATATTGAGTAGAGAAACTTTCTCCATCCTTAACGATACACCATTTTTTTTCGGGGCTGCGAAAGTCAGGTTTCCATCCCTTGTTGAGATACTTGGCGATGTTCTGCAACTTATTAAAAGCGGCCAACCGCTTTGCTTGAGCCGTACTTGTACAGTTGCTTAAATCATTATAAGTAATATACCCTGAAACGTTATTTTCGATTTTTTTTATTATAAACCCAGTATGTTCTTTTGTGTAAGAACAGTTCCTTGCAAATATCATCATAAGTGATAGGGTTGCCTTCATCATCTTTAGTAGGCTTCTCGTCTCCTTCAATCTTCTTACGAACCATCAACTTACCATCCTCAGCGAAGAAGAACTGGAGGTTATCAGGGACAGGGTACTCAACTGCCGAACCATCAGCAGGAATACGCAACTTAGATAAGGTTGCATTTCCGTTGTTGATGTTGTTGATGTCCTTGTTGGTAATTCCTTTCGCATGAATATCAGGAGTCTTTTTTGCTTCTGCCATTTCCGTACCTTTGCCAAGCAGTGCCCCGAAAAGCATTGATACGAATGGTGATAACTCTGTTTTGTTGTTGCGCTGACGATTACGTCTGTTGTTGCGCTTGTTGTTTCTGTGTGTCATATCAACTATAATTTTGTAAAATGTTATTAAACTCGTCTTCTGTAACACCATTGGCTACCATGACGGTAAGGATGGTGTCTAAGACCTTGGAATAAACTTCGTTAAAGGCTGGCTCATCCATCTTGGCGAAGGAGATAGACTTGGCCTTCTCCAAGAACTTCTGTCCGTTCAGGTCGTAGAGCGGTTCGCTGAATCCTGACGTTATCAGAAGCTGTTCACGAAATGTATCTACTGAGCGTAGGTTGATGCGCTGCTGCTCGGTAAGACAATCCCATGCCGCTCTGATAAGGGAGAAGAACTTGCGATGAAACTTCACGTTGCGAGGTCGGACGATATTCGCCTTGACGATTGTTCCAACCTTTATCTTTTTCAATTCCTCGTAATCATCATCCGAATATGGACGTAGACCGGTAGATGTTCGTACAAGATGGATTTCCATGCCTTATTTATTAACGTTGAGGGAATGGGATATTCCCTTGCTGTGCTCCTCCATACGAAGGTTGCTGATATGGGGTGTTTCTACCTTGTGGCTGTTGTGGTGCTCCTATCTGACTCTGAGCAACCTGACCGTTTGGCCGCTCCACCTTCCAGCAGTCCAGTTGATTGAACCATCTGCCATTGGTGCGAGACTGGTTCGCCTTCAAACCGATATGGGCAGTGATAATCTCTCCTGCCTGGATATTGAACTGCTGCAACTTGTCCGACCCGAACACCTGAAAGACGGATCGTGAAGGATATTGCTGGTTCAATTCCTCTATTACATACTCGCACGAACTCCATTGTTGTCCGTTTTGCGAAGTGCCCATTTGCACTTGTCCTACGGCAATAATCTTGCCTGTAAAAGTTACATTCATATTGTTGCTTAATTAAGTTTGATTCTGATTGACGGTTTGGTTTCTACCTCCTTGAGATAATGCTCGTAGTGGTCTGGCTCTGTATCCTTGAAAAGTTTGGTGTCGAAAGTTTTCTTGGTGGTAGCTTCCACGTAAGAGTATGTACCGATATTGGTCTTGATAGACTTCTGCTTATTCCCTTCCATCAGGCACATCAACTGCTCCTTGATAGAATCCTGACGAAGTTTCAGGGCGTCTATTCTTGCCGTGAGGAGTCTGTATTCCTGCTCCAAAGCCGAGAACTGCTCAGGTACTTCCACCTTGTAATGATAGTCTGCATCATCTGTGAGATAAGCATAGATTAAGTTTGTTATTGTCTCATCAGATACTCTTGGCAGCGGCTGGAACTTGCTCTTGCCATCCTTGAACCACATGCAGACAATCTCCTTCACCTTTAGATTTGGATTCATCTGCTCGAACCATTTGGCATAGATGGATAACTGGAGAGAAACGTTGTTATAGTGCAGGGTGGAGGTGGTCTTGTAGTCAACAAGGTAGATATTCCCTTCGTTGTCAGCGAACACACCATCTATGGCCGAAGCGAAATACTTGTTATCTGTGACAAGATACTCGCTATCCACGTGATGCAGTTCGTAAGCGTGCAGCATGTCGCTGAAGTCACGTATCTCCTGTGTCGGATTCGGATATGCGCTTATGTCCGAACCAAAGATGGTACAGAATAGCTCAAAGGAGTTGTGAATCATTCCACCACGTTCCGCTGCCTTTGCCAACACGCTGTCTGGTATGTCCTTATATGTATCAGGGAAGGCAAACTTGATGAGCGTTCCAGTGATACCTGATAGCTGTTTCTTTCCAAGATGGTAGGTGTGGTTGATCTCATCGAACACCACCTTGCTTTTCTTTAGCTTTATTTCCTTTGTTTTCATATCCCCAATTCCTTTCTCTTAGCAGATAGTGTCTGCATGAATTGTGCGTTGCTCATCAACGGCTTGTAGGTCTGCATTACCCATACAAGGTTGTCCTTGTTCACGCAGCGTGATACCATCTGTATCGCCTCGTTGATGTCGTTAGGGTGATACTGAGGTGTTGCTGTCTGTTGGGCAGGTTGAGCGGCTTGTGCTTGTGGGCTTGCTTGCTGCTGCGCTGCCTGATGCTGACCATCGTTGGTTGTATCGGAATCTGCATTATCGTCAATAGCCAAGAGTCCGTTGAGCGCATATTTTCGGGCATAGGATGATGAAGCTCCTGTAATCTGACTACCGTCCATACCTTTCTTGGTTTCCTCTTCTCTTGCCCATCCAGTAGATGTCTCGTACTCGCCTTTCTCATTCTTGATAGTAGCGGTAGCCTTCACGTATATGCGGCTGCCAACCATTACAATATCATCTGTAATGATGAGGGTACATTTCTGTTTTGCCAGTAAGGGTTTGACCGCTTCAAGGATGTCCTCTGCCTTACGATACTTGTAGCCACCAAACGTATTGTATTGTGTCTTCGGGGCTTTCAGTTCAGACTGAATCGAGATAAGTTCTTTCATACCTTATTATATTAGTTAGTTACACAGATGTCGCAGTCACACGTCCATCCATCGCACTCCTTGATGAGCTTCTTGATTCGCTTGTTGCTTGGGTCTGATTCCAACTCACCTTGCAGCCTCTTTTTCAGCTCGTTGATGAGGTCTAAAGGTGTCATGTAGTCTTCAATGAGGTCTTGCTTGATGTCTTCCTCATCATCGGAAGAAGAAGTAACCGTAAACGACTTGTCGAGTGTGAATGATGCCGTAACATCGTAGTCCTGATACTCAGGATATTCAGGCTGATTGTAAGGTGCGAATGGGTCGTTGGCTGCGCCTGGTGGATAATTTCCACTTGTTGAATTGTTCATAAGCATAATATTTTAATTGTTTGACATTCAAAAATAAACCCCACGGTTCTCGCGAATGGTGGGGAGTCTAATTGCAAGTTGAGCGGTCGCTACCGCTAAAATGTAAATGTATAGAAATATGATATATCAGCGAAAAAGGGAGCATGTTCCGAGGCTTTTAATTCCATTCATGCTCCCAAAGACACAAGTCGGGCCACGCTTTCGCCTAAGGATATGTGTCTTTAAGTTCCCTTCTGCATTCTATTGGAGGCTTAGGACTCCCAGTGCTATACTTCGTACTGGCTGCATTAGAACTTTATTGTAGTTGTGCGCTCCTGCCTTTGTGCTACCTCTTACAAGGGTCTCGGCATCAGGCCTGCTTCTTCACAAGTGAACTCCAAGATGTTCCCAATTCCACCTGTTGCGGTGTAGGTAATAGTCTTGCCACTTCCTCGTCTAATCGTATGTTGTGGTTGCATACGCTGCTTTTGACTACGAGTACCTCTCAAGGAAGGTTTATCCTATCCGACACAATGCCTCGGTATCGGGCTTTGGAACGCAAGGTGGGACTCGAACCAACGACCTCGAAGGATGAGGAACCTTCTGTTCTACCAACTGAACTACTTGCGTCAAAGAACAACTACAAAACAATACAGGATATTGCGGTGGGTGGAAGTAGTGAGTTTCACCCACCTTATTGTTACTTACCACATTCCTTGAAGAAGTGGTATATCTCGTTGATCAATACGCAAAGTGTTGCGATTGATAATATTAACATGATTGTCGAAAACATATTCTAATTTTATTAATGTGTTGAACAATAGGCTGCTGCCTCTGATTCTATCTCTGTCATGCTCTTGGAGCGGTTCTGCATCATCCAGTCCTCTAACTCGCTCTTCTTGAAGTAGAGTCGGTTGATGTTCGGCTTGTAGCAAGGTAGGATATGATTTCTTACGTTCATTCTGACTCCTTCTACAGTCATGCCGAGTATAAATGCAGCTTCCTTGATGTTGAGCATTGACTTGGCCGCTATCATCGAATACTGCTCGATGCGGTCTAACTGCTCTTTAATCTCTTGGTCTATCATATCAGTTGAAGTTTAAGGTTTGCTGCGATGGCTCTGTTCCACCAGTACCCTTATCGCTGGGAGTGTCATCCTTCTCTATCAAGGGGAGAACGCCTTTCGCTTTGAGTGCTTCGTAAAGGAAGATTCTTCCCTTTGTTGTCCACTCGGTGTTGTACTTCACGTCATGCCTTCCGTCTGAGCGGATGATGTCAACAGCTCTGCTATGAACGTAGCCGCCAGTAAGGAACTGTCCGTACAATATCCACTGACCTCGAACCTTATGCTGAATCTTCATCGATTCCAGTTCCTTGTTCATCTTGATGGCACTCATACCGTAGTCCTGTGCTATCTGGGTGATGGTCATGGTGGCATTGCTCTGCAAGATTTTGTCGTAATAGCTAACCTTTGGCAGCATATCGGTAATCTTGTTCCCAAGTTCCATGTTCTCTTTGCTGATAGTGAGGATGGTTGCTTGTTGCCGCTTGTTCTGCAATGCAAACTGCTGTTTCTCTTCCTCTGATTTGACCAGAGACTTGAGAGCTTCAAGATAATTCTGAGGGACGGATGGCTTGGATTGCTCAATCTGTCTCTTCATAGCGTTAAAGGCTTCGATGTATTTCAGTTTGAACTCCATCGCCTTCTTGCCGTTGAATCCCATCGCCAGCAGGGTGAAACCATCTTGGTTCATGACGAACATAGGATAACTCTGTTTGTTCTGCTCATTGACGTAGGTCGTTTCTTCAAACATCGGGGTCTGCTCATTTTTGAGCACACCCCCTTCGATGAGGTTTTTAATGTCTCTTACTACATTGCGATGCTCTTTTCCGAAGACCTCAGCAACCAGTTTGCTATTTGTTAAAGGTTGGTCACTTTCACCTCTGTAAACGATTTCATTCATATTCGCCTCCTTCTTTTAGTAGAAGAGTACCTTATCGACTACGACTCCTCCGAACTCCTTCAAGGCATCCTGTCTGATGTATTCGGATTGCTTGCTCTGACTTCTATACCCTAAAGCGTTGTAAATGGTCTCTCTTCGGCAACCATACCGCTCGGCAAGTTTTTTCCGTCCTTCAAGTGAAACCTTGATAATTTTTGTCTTTTTTACTTGCATAACTTAAATTTTTGTTGTATTTTTGCCTTTAATAATTAATAAACTTGTTGTTTACGTGTGCAAAGATATACAAATATGTTTATACAGCCAAACATATCTGTATATTTCTTTATTCAATTATGTTTATTTAAGTATGGTTTAAAAATGTAAAATGTATGGAAAGTCTTGTAGCACAGAGAATTAAGTCTGTTTTAGAATTTAAGCAGATAAGTATAGCTGCGTTTTCAAAAATGATTGGAATGCAGCAAGTAACTTGTAATCGCCAAATTCGTGGTGATCAAGCGGTATCACTTGGACTTATTGAAGGATTCCTGAAAGAGTTTGATGAGATTTCGGCTGAGTGGCTTCTTCGTGGCAAGGGAAATCAGATAAATGAGAAGCCATCGTTCTCGGTGGCAGAACAAGCTCCTGAGTATCGTGAAGACAAAAACGACTCGTTAAACGATTCTGTCTGGAAGGCCAAGTATGAAGAGTTAGAGAAACGCTATGACCAGCTACTATCAATTTTGGGCGATGGCATAAGAAAACAAATGTAGGATAATTAAAATGTGGTAGGTATGAATAAATATTGTTTGGCTTGGATTGTTGCGATATTAATAATAGGTGGTGGATTTGTTGCTTATTCTAATATAAAGAGTGACGAAGCTGCTGAAAAGGAAAAAGTAGAACGCAATAAGGAGATAGCTGATTCTATTGCACAAGTAAAGGAATATACGGAAAGTCAAAAGCCTTGCAATAGAATAGGTAAATACGTTTATGTTGACCAGGTTGGAGTATTACATACAATGTTACGTTGTGGCGCAATAAATGAAGGTGGAACTCTTAGTGGATACGCTACAGATGAGGACGGCGATGACGTTGAAGTTTCAAGAAGAATTAAATGTGGGTGAGGTGTAAAGAGAATACTATTAAAAGATATGGATAAGTCTTTGCTTAAAAAATCATGTCATAAATGTATTGATGACGATATGTATGAGTTTCTTATGCAATATGGTGTCTCTATTCCTGAAAAGAAGAAAATAACAGGAGTTAATTGGGTGTCTGATTCTAAAAGTAAGTTTACGGAAGATGATATGTTATTAATTTAAATGTGTAAGATATGAAGAAGATTTTATGTTTTATGATGTTTGTCTTGCTGCTGGTATCATGTAGCAAGGATTCTGGTGAAGAGGATGGATTGACTTCAAACTACATTGAGGTTGCTGGAGTAAGACATCAGATTGATAAATTTGTGATTGAGAATGAATCAGAATTTCGTATAGGTTCTAAGAAGGATGGAACTTATATTTCTTTCGGTTATACTTGGTACTGAGTCCCAATAGGTGAAAAGATATATTTCGTTGAGACAGACGAGGAACTGGAGTATTTTGAGTTGGTGGATAACTACAGAAAATGCAACTTAACAGACGGCTCTTCTGATAGTTTTTACTTAATTAAGAAGAATGGTGACAATTATATCGTTGATATATATATAGGTTCGTCAAAATATAAGACGGTTGTACATTATGAAGGAAAAATGATATAGAGAAAGGCATCGGGAATGAATCTCGGTGCCTTTTCTTTTACTTATCGAAGAACTTATCAATGAGTCCTACGGCTTCATCCTTCTTCTTGTCTATAATCTTAGCGTATATCTCGGTGGTGGCGATGTCTGTATGACCCAGTAGCTTGCTTGTCGTGTAGATGTCGGCTCCCAGTGTAAGCATCATTGTTGCAAAGGTGTGTCTGGCGCAATGGAAGGTGATCTTCTTCTTTATTCCAGCAGCTTTCACCCAGTCTTTAATCGTATAACATAGGCAGGAGTGCTGAACCAATCCCCTGAATATCACATCATCCTCTCCCTTCTCAGGTAGCCACTTTATGGCTTCCTTAGAGAGTTGATAGGTGATATTCTTCTTGGTCTTTGTCATTCTGATTGTAAGTCTATACTTTTCCTCTCCATCTTCTGTATATGTCTCAATCTGAGACCATCTAAGTTTTCTTATGTCGGAGATTCTAAGACCACAGAAACATGAGAACATGAAGGCATCCTTAACCAGAGGGTATCTGCATTCCGTCTCAGCCAACAGTTTTACTTCGTCAATGCTCAAAAATTCCCTTTCGGTTTCAATACCTTTAGGTAAATCATCTCTGGAAATATCCTGAGCAGGGTTATGCTTGATGATACCTTCTTCCACTGCAACCTTCAAGACCTTACATAGGTACTTGTAGTATGCAATGCAGGAATTAATATGAAGGTGTTCCTGACTCTGTCTTCTCATTCTATAGTCCCTGAGGTACTGCATAAATCCTTTGCAGTAGTTCTTGTCTATATCCTTCATCAGCACTTGGTCACCCTTGTAGAGTAGGAGGTGCTTTTTCAGGATTTTTAGGATTCTGTTCGGGTCGCTGTCTGACGTTGATGTCTTCGCCTTCTTCTCAGCAAAGATGTCGATCACGTCAAAGAGTTTCATCTTGCTTTTGCTGGTTTCAAGTCCAGCCAGTCCGTTCTTGATGTCGAGCACACGCTGCGCCTTGATAACATTCACTACTGCCATAGTCTCTGCGTTCTTTCTTCTCGCCTCAGTTCTGTCTCTTCCTTTTTCGGGCACAAGATATAGTTTGAGGAACTCATACTTACGCTTTCCATCTTGGTAAATATCAAGATAGATGCTCTGGTTTCCGTTTGCCAGTTCCTTGAATCTGATAGTGACTGGCTCTTTTTCGATTGTTTTCTTCCTTCCCATAGCCTACAATTTTAAATCTGCTGCAAAGATAAGGAATATTTTTGTTATCATCAAGTGTTTTGGTAACAAATGAGTAACAAACGAGTAACAAAACTGCTATATATCTACTATATACCTACT